>SDBT01004586.1_pt1 | contig 23404 bp, 44 predicted proteins | sample 2277101 | NCBI WGS metagenome assembly SDBT01 (sample SAMN10404973, study PRJNA504765) | marine sediment metagenome | isolation source: marine sediment core GS10_PC15, 103 cmbsf | place: Arctic Ocean: Southern Knipovich Ridge | collected 2010 | reverse complement strand
TTCGCTCGCTACTTCTCTTCTTTCATGCGAATCAACTTCGCGATAAGCTAACCATAACCATCCATGATCATTTTGAATCTCGCATCCATGCTCGACTATTAACTACTCTCTCTAAAAAACCCCGTAAATGCATCAGTCTTTTGAAAAATTCTCCTACACTGCACTACACTGTGATACAGCCAGACCAGCTTCCATTTGAAAGTTTTTTTTATTTTTCTTTGAACATTTTTTTGATTTTTGACGTATGCTAATTGTAAACCGAATTTTTTAATTATGGGAGTGGTGACGATGGCTAAAAGATATGGATGGAATAGAAGCATGAAGGTTACAGAGGATGTTTTTAATGACATCACGAAGAAGATGCGAATAATGGCTGAAAGGAAACAAAGAGCCATATGACTTCTGGTTTGTATATGACCATAAGGGACATGCTGTGAGCTGGGAGGGAGGCTGGAGGGCTGCTTACACTCCACTTTTTAATCAGCCTTTCAGGAACCAGTACACACGTGTCTTTGGTAAGCGACTAATAAAGAACTGGAGTGATCTTAATTTAGGGAGTGACGGCAATGGGTAAAAAAGAATACACTGAAAAAGACATCGTAAGGATAGTAACCGCATCAATACAGGTTGGTTTTTCTGGGACTTATCAGCGTCTGACCGACATGATTATAAGACTTGAGAATCCGGATTATTTTGCAGAGACACTAAATAATATTTTAGAGACACTTTAGGGAGTGACGACAAATGAATGAGTTACTATCACTGTTAGAAAAGTACCTACAATATGTAGCAAAACCAGTGGGTGAACGTGACTACTATGACCAGCGTAATGTAGACGAGACACGGACAAAGTTTGGGGACAAGTTAAGTGAAATAATAGACGTTCATGTTGAAGAAGCACTAGAGAGTGAACGGCAAAGACAAATAGAAAGAGACGATTACTAATATTTGAAAGGGTAAAGTATGGGTTGGGACGGAAGTGATTGTAGTGTTAATTGTAATTGTAACAACAACAAAAGGAGCAAAGGTATGAATTACACAAGAAATTATGACGTAAGACCAGTAGTAGAGCCAGCCGACCCGTTTGTGCCATTTCATAAGGCTAAAGATGGTGTGGGTTATGAAAACCCAACAACAGGTGACATACGTGTGAGGACAGGTACGAACTACATTAAGTTCACCAACAGTGGTGCTGTTTCCAGTCACGTTGCAGCATGTCTTAGTATGGCATGGCCTGTGGAAACAAGAGAATCGTGGGAAGTAGAAGTTGACATATCACTTAAAGTATGGAGGAAAGCATAATGAACATCAGTATTCTAAAAGGAAAGACAATAACCAAGTGTTATGAAAACAATGACGGTGACGAGATTATATTTGAGTGTGATGACGGCTCAGTATATAAGCAATACCATCAGCAGGATTGTTGTGAGTCTGTAAGTGTTGAAGACATTTGTGGTGATTTGAGTGGTCTGGTCGGTCAGTTTGTTATTGATGCGTTTGAAAAGACATCACAGAGTGAGGATGAGGATGGAAGCCAGACATGGACATTCTATACTATCGTCACATTCAATAATGCAGTAACTATACGGGGGTATGATGAAAGTAATGGATACTACAGTGAATCAGTTGACTTTGTTTGTATTACGGAGGCAAAAGATGGCACAAGTGGTGAATAAAGAATATGACGAGGATGAACAGAAACAGATTGATGAGACGTGTCGAGCAAATGATACGTGTGAAGACTGTCCACTGAATATTAACAATGGTGGAGGATGCTGGTAATGAGTATGAATATGTATGCCGTACAGGTTGATACTGAATTTACTTTCGGACAATGGATTGTAGTAGCACCAAATGGGGATGATGCAAAGAAAGTAATACTTGAACAGGAGACTTGGCTCAACGCTAGTGAACTCCCGTTGACATGCATGTATCTGGCAGAGAAGCCTTTCCTGCTACGGGGTGTTGTAATGGGAGGACATAAATCTGATGGTTAGTCTTCAAATATTCTGTGGTTGTTGGTATATCTATGTAGCAATGTTGGCAATCCGGTTACGTTACTTTGGGTACTGTCAATGTGCTGTATGTAGGTTAATAGACTTTATTGCGGGAGTGTGAGTATGGCTGAGATATTAGCATTGGTATTTATATTTGTCGTCATCGTGACGTTAATTGGTTATTTCTTTTGTTACAGGAGTATTGGTATGAGTAAAGCAATATTTTCTGTTATTGTTATTGGCGGAATCATCGCAGGTTGTTTGGTATTGGGTTTCTGGTTCGCAGCATTTTTTGTGTGGTTGTTCATGCTCCTGTTTAATGCGTCTGTTGCATCCTACTTAGGTTTGAGTGCATTGACCTTTTGGAAAGCATGGGGATTCCTGCTAGTAAGTGCTTTCCTCTTCAAAGGTGGTGTCATTACTGTCATCTTGACGGCGTTACTAAAAATAAAACGTAGGAAATAGCGGTCGTGGTGTGATGGTGAGACGGGTTCAACTCCCGTCCATCGCTTTGTGTAGTTTAATAGTTAATTTTTTAAGGAGCAGTATATGGCTGGTGAAGTGACATTGGCGGTTCGAGACAAAAAGAACCGTGACAAGAACGCGGAAGCTAAAAAGAGAAATGATTACAGGAAAGGGCTATCAGATGCCGACCAGATTAAACGACTCGACGGCAGACTCGGAACCGGAATTGGTGCACGAATTGAGAGGGCTAAACTTAACATGGTCCAACTATAACAGAGGCCCTGACTTGATAAGTCCGGAAGCATCTGAGGAGTATATCCGACAGATGAGAGAATACATGGCAACAATGGGTATGCTACCTCCTGTGCCGAGAACAGAAACACCTGCACAAATGCGACATACGGATACTGCACTTGAGGCATTGATGCGTCGACGATGTGAACAGATACAGGGGAATCTAAACAATCGACTAAATGAGAGGATGTGGGAGCGGACAGAATATCCATTAAATAGAAGACATGTCCCTCAGATTGATTGGAATATATTCGGAAATATAAACACAAAAAAGAAACAAACTGTAGTACCTGAAAGGAAAACAATGAACTTGATGTCACTTAGGATATATAGGGAATTGCGAGAGGTTATCATCAGAGAGCGGGGAAGCAATGCTTGGATGGCATATGCCATGATTATCGAAGAACGGCTGATTGCTAACGATGTCTATGACAACAACTCCAATGACGGCAATGTATATTATACGACATGTAAGGGCAAGATTGAAATAATGAAACTTGGTCGATTCATTAAGAGACGAATACTCAAGGAAAATGTTTTACCAGAAAATATTTTTCAGGAGAGTATTGAGGGCTTAGTAAACCACTTCTTCCCTGTGGTGGTGTTCAGGATTGACAGTGGGGATGCCATCACCCGTAATTATGAGCAATGTGTTGGTGGGGGTTCATGCATGGCTGGTAGAGATTCTGACAAGGTTGCTATGTATGCTGACAACCCTAAATGTTTCTCGCAGTTGATAGCCACGCAGAATAGAGTTACTGGCCGAGCCATACTGTTTCACATGGATAGTGGTCATACTATGCTGGGTAATATTTACTGTGGTTCGTCGTATGTCTCTAGGATGATGGAAAGCCACGCAAAAGAACAGGGATGGATAGTCTATGAGTATGATTCTGATCGTTTTTATTCTGTTCTCAAACACAAGGACGAGACCATCAGTTCAGGTTCAGAGGGATACGACTTTACAATATCAGGTGTTCGTTGGAAAGAGGGCAGTGTCCCATACATGGATGATTTTGCTAACGGTTCAGTTCAAGATGACGGCACACTTACGTTGTATTATGACCGTGGTGCTGATCACTGCCTCCAAAGCACTTGTGGTTTTCTGGAAGACGGTACTTATTGCCATAACTGTGACGAGGCTTTTGCAATGGATAATATGCACGTTTTTGCCGACTATTACTACTGTCCAGACTGTTACGACGAATGTTTTACTACGTGCAGCGATTGTGAGGAAACAGTACGTTACAATGACATGTATTCGACTAAAGATGGTGAGGTATGTGAGACTTGTTATTTCGACAATTATGTTGAATGTGGTGACTGTCACCATTATGTAGAGTCAGACGACACAACAGCCGTCGAGGGTGATGAAGTTGTCTGTTCAAAGTGTTTAGAAAACAACTACACAAAGTGTGAAGAGTGTGACGAGTATTCAACGGATTGTAGTCAAGGAGAAGACGACCGAGAACTGTGTAAAAAATGCAAGGAGCTTGAATATGCTGAGACCGAATGATTATTGGATGCAACCAACTGATGTTATCTTCAAGGATTGTAAAGAGTGGCAGTTGGGCACAGGAAGAACAAGACGTATTTTCGTTGACCGTGACAGTAAGATATTGTTTGTTGCCCATGTCGATACGGTACAAAAACCACGAATGGGAATAGCAGACATGCAGGGCAGAATGCATGGTGCTGGATTTGATGACCGTCTGGGTTGTAAGATCGCTTGGGACTTGGGCATTGATTTACAATGTGACGTACTCCTGACTGATCTTGAGGAAAGTGGTGACTCGACTGCACAACATCATGACTTGAAAAAGTACAACTGGATTTGTGAGTTTGATCGTGCTGGTGATGATGTCGTAACCTATGGTATGGATAGTGAACGCTGGTTGAATGTCCTCGGTAAGTATTGGAATGTTAATGCAGGTATGTTCTCTGACATCTCCTTTATGAAGACAGAGTGTTGTGCAATGAATCTGGGTATCGGTTATGAACATGCACACAGTGATACCAGCTATTATGACATCGACTTATTGAATGAGCAGATCAAGCTGTTCCATAGATTCTTCGCAAAGCAATGTGATAACAAATATGTTGCCGACCCAGCCAGACGTGACTATATGATGTCTGCTGGCTATGGTTTCGGCGACTATGTTGGCAACTACTACGACGAATGCGGTGCGTGTTGTGTCTGTGGTAATTACGCAAATGAACAGATTTATGAAATGCATCTGTGTGAAGAATGTATAGACCGGATGATAGATTCGGAGATAAAAATATGACAAAGAGTGAAAGAATAAGAGCAAGTAAAAACTTATGTTACTGTGACCCGCGTAATCCTGATGCCGACCCAGACGTTATTGAAGAAAACCTTTATCCAGTGGATAATTGTCTGTGTGATAATTGTTTCATGGGTGTACTTGGCTGGCTGAGAAGATCGTTGAGTTGGATGATGAACGAGACGGTGTATGAGGACATGGCAGGAGAGTCAATATGAATAATCCAACAATGTCTAAACCGAAAGCCACTGCTCATTGTCGTGTCGTCATTACGGATGAGTGTAATCTTGCGTGTGATTTCTGCTGCATGAGAGACAAGGAGATACATGACTCATTTGAAGACGCGACGGCATTGTACATCGCCAAACAGATGCATACAGAGGTCTCTTTTACTGGTGGTGAGCCTCTTTTAGTATTGCCAAAAGTCATAATGTTGTCACAACTTGTAAAGTATTTTAATCCTGATGTCAAATTGTGGCTATACACAAATGGGAGTCTGCTTACACAAAGTACGGCCTCATTGCTCAAAGAGATTGGGATAAATGGACTTAACATAAGTCTACACAAAGGACTGCCCCACTATTGGGAAAATATTTTCAGATGGTCAAGCATGTCCTTGTCAATACGTTACCTGATCAATGAGGATGAGCTTAATCATTACGGACGTGCCAGAGTGTATAGTTTGCCGGGTGAAGTACGTGTATGGGGAAAAGACGACTGTAAAGACATGCCGTTTGAAAGTAGATACCGTCTAATAGACCCTCCAAAATAAAATTTTTTATTTTTGTACGAACAAAATTTTTTGAATTGCGTATAGTAGTTGGAAGTTAATTTTATTTTCGGACGGCACTCATGGTGTGACAGACAGTAGAGACTGAGAGGGTTCAACTCCCTCTGCCGTCCTTTGGGAGTTATTCATGGAGTGACAGGCTGGTAGCCTGTGGGTTCGATTCCCAATCACTCCCTTGTGATCGTGGTGTAATTGGCAGCATAGCAGATTGTGAGTCTGCGGGTATGGATTCAAGTTCCGTCGATCACCTTGTAGTGTAACTAATATTATTTTATGGAGATCGCATGAAGAAAGAATCTAAGCAATTGCTCGCTGTATTGGTGTTGGGATTCATTCCAATACTGGTGGGTATGATGTGGAAGTTCACAACTACGAGCTTTCGGTATGGTAAAGGGATTGTTGTAATACTATTAGAGGGATAGACGATGATTGAATCAAGTGACAGACTAGCTTTTACCCAGTATCGTAATGGAGGAGACGGCACAGGTAGTGGGTTACTCTCATTCAACGACAAACAACCTGACAAGAGATTACCACTGGTAAGGAATTACTTTGCCGACATAACTAAGTACGCTAATATTGCCGACCTGAGGAAAGGGAAGTAATGGACTACATCTGTGAGAGTACTATTGTTGTGCCGACCACAAAGCACTGCCCTAAGTGTGGTGATGATAAGGATGCCGTCGACTTCTACATCAATAAAAGAGCCTCAAGCGGTCTGAGCAGTAGCTGTAAAAAGTGTAAGACGGTTGTTGACAGGCTGTACTACAAGAACAATAAAACAGAGATATTAAGAAAAACACATGAGTATTGTAGAACAGTGGAGGGTAAAAAGAGACGCAGAGAAATAGAAATTAAGTACTCCAAAACAAAGAAAGGAAAGAGGAATAAACGCAAAAATGCTAAAATGTGGCGACTAAAGTGTCCTGAAAAAGCCAAAGCCAGAGATTGTGTAAGCAACGCTATCCGTTCTGGGCATCTGATAAAACAACCGTGCGAAGTATGTGGCGGTCTTAAAGTTCAAGCACACCATGAGGACTACAGTAAGCCTCTCGACGTAAATTGGCTATGTATAAAACATCATAATAAACTAAGGAGTTATAGTGGAAAAAACAAAAAAGCCCTGTAAAGTTCTTGATTATTGTCCTTATGGGCCTCTGGTTGAGACTTTCCCTCTCAAAGAGAAGAGGACGGAAGAAAGCTGCAAAGTATTTGGGCACAATTGTCCAGTTTTTACGATGAAAAGTCCTTATTATGAAGAGAAAGGAAACTAATGGGACAACTAACTAACTATCACGATGCTCCACTGCCCTTTGTATGGGCTAGTGAGGGCAATAGCTGGCCACCCAAAGAAGATAGGCTGTACTGTACCCAGTTGTACTCTCCGCCGATGGTGAGACGACTGACCATTGATCACTTCAGCGAGATCGAATCAGATGTAGCCGATTTCTACTACAGGATACTGGGGTCGGCAGTACACAATGTATGTGAGAAAGCAGCAAAGGACAAGTTTGGAGTAACTGTCGAACAACGTGTGTTTATGCCAAAAGAGTACTTCGGTATCGAGATTAGTGGCAGGATAGACTATATAAACTTTATTACATCGACATTAGCCGATATAAAAACGGCAAGTGCAGCTATTTTCGGTCGTGGTATTAAAGATGAATGGGTATATCAAGCTAATATTTATCGTTATATGATATGGCGTATCTATGGTTATGAGGTAGACAACTTGGCAATATACCCCCTTTACAGAGACTTTTCTCTTGGTAAGGCAGTAGCCAATGATTACCCAAATTCACCTTATGATACATTCAACCTACCTGTATGGACATTTGACGAAACTCACGCTTTCATTGAGAAGTGCGTAAAGGACCACACGGCTGATACGACACGATTCTGTTCAGACGAAGAAAGATGGCGTACTCCTGACTGTTTTGCCGTCAAACGTAAGGGTGCTCAGAAAGCCATCGCTGCCACAGTGGTGGGTACTGACGGCGTACGTGACAAGATTATGACAAAGGCGGTAGCACAACAGATCATCAATGATAAAGGAATGGATACGGACAAGGATGTATATGTTGAGACACGTAAGGGCGGTTGTCGGAAGTGTATGAGCTACTGCGATGTATCAGATATATGTCATCGTGTTAATGCTAAATGGTGGTCAAGTCAGGAACAAGATGAAACCGTATCCTAATAATCCAGAGTACCTAGTCACAACATCTGGAAATGTGTGGTCTTCTAAAACAAGGAAGTTTATGAGAACACATCCCGATAACTGTGGGTACATGCATATAAGCATGTATGACAAAGGAAAGAAAACAACTAGGCTTGTTCACAGGGTGGTATTAGAAACATATAGAGGACCATGCCCTGATGCAATGGAAGCCCTACATAGGGACAACGACAAAGAGAATAATGATCTGCGAAACCTAAGATGGGGAACTAAGCAAGAAAACATGGATGACTTGAGAAAACGGAACCTAATATGTGGACCGAACAGTCACAAAGCGATGCTAACAGCACAGAATGTGCAAGAAATAAGAAGACTATGTACAGACGGTGTTCTACAGAAAGACATTGCGAAAATGTTCAATATTGACAGGTCGGCAATATGTAAGATAAATACAAGAGATCACTATAAATGGGTCAAGGAGACTAAAGATGAAAGTAACAAGAAAAGCATACGAAGCAAAGACAGTGTTGGCAGGTGAAGTACCAGCAGGTAAGACATTCAAATATAAGTCGGCACACGGTGAGAACTACTGTGACTTCCTCGCGATGGAGAAGAATAGCAGTATCGAAGTAATATCACAGAGAGCAGGAGCCTTTGTTCTGGTGTATAACATTAACTCTGCCTCATTCGGTGTGGTTGATGTGAATCAACCTGTTTATAGGACGAAAGCAAGTCTGGTGATTCGTGGCTAAGAGAACATTTTATGGAAAGATAGTTGACGGCAAGATGGTACTGGACGACAGGAACCTGATGGTCGAATACACTAAGACGTGCAGAGACATGGACATCGAGTTGACGATTGGTCCTCAGTCAGCCGACCCAAGCACTGCCCAGTGGGGGTACATCTACAGCAGTGTATACAAAGAGTTCGCATTGTGCTTTGGCTGGACAATTGAAGCCGTAGATGAATACTTCAAAAAGAAGTTCATGGAGGACAATATGATAGTGTTACCAAAAGGAATGACACTTACTAAAGCAGTTTTTGACAGGGCATGGCTGGCCAACTATATTGATAGCTGTATTAGATACGCTGCCGACGAGGGTGTGACTGTTGCACCACCTAAAATAGATTTTAATAAGGAGAGTACAGATGAATAACGTAATGTTGCCTGAAATGAAAACAGAGACAATAACTCTGAGATCGGTGACGGGAGATAGGTTCAGGTCTGATAAAACAGCTTTTATCGGAAAACTAAATACTAAATATGAGGTTAAGCTGTTTCTTGTCTCATATCAGGGTGTCATAGAAGCGGGTAATCCGGGGGCAACTTGTAGTGGTGCTGCCGTCACTTTCGAAGTAATCAGATGGGTTGACATTGACATTTCAGTAGCCAAATAAGGAGATTACGACGTGAGTATAGAATGTTGGGCACTAAAGAAAGCAGACCAGATGAATGTGACAAATGTGGAACATGTCAAGTACTGTCGGTCTTCATAGAGTATGGTGACGCAAAGGAGTGGAAAAGAGTTGCTAACTTATTAGCCGTCGCTGTATTCGATAACAACGTTGGTGTTTTTGAAGAAGATTTGGATGACGGTAGCAATCATCTGTCGTTCTGTGGACCCAGTGCTAGTAACTTACTGCACGTAATATATCCTCTGCTTGTTGAGTTGAATGGACACTGTGCCATCACAACTCACACAAACATGGAAATGGACGAGGACTATGAAAACGTGCAGTAAGTGCAAAATAGACTTACAAGACTCTGAGTTTGGAACCGACAAAAGGAATAGTAGCGGGTTACAGAGTCAGTGTAGGATGTGTCAGCATATTTGCTACCTCCTTAACAGAATCACAGTAATGACTAGGGCGATAAGGTGGAGAAAGGACAACCCACAAAGAAGCAAGAACATCCAAAAGAAGAGCAGGAAAAAGTCAGACCACGAACATCCTGAAAAGATTAAAGCACGAAACGCCGTCAATAATGCACTAAGGGATGGACGGTTGGTTAAGATGTCGTGTGGGGTGTTTGACTGTTTCCTAGAGGCAGAAGCCCATCACGAAGATTACAGTAAACCATTGGATGTCCAGTGGTTGTGTACTAAACATCACAAACAATTACATAGAAAGGCGAATAATGAATAACTTTCAACTTATGGGGAACCTTGTAAAAGATCCTGAAACCAAACCGGCTAGTGGGAACGGAAGTTTTACTACCTTTTGCATAGCGGTGAATGATGGGTTCGGGGAAAAGAAAAAGACATACTTCTTAGAGTGTGCTGCTGGTGGTAAAGCAGGTGAAAACATCGCCAAGTTCTTCCATAAAGGCAAACAGATTATCGTCGAGGGTAAACTGTATACGGCTGAAAATAGGAAGTCTGGATTCCAAGAAATCCGTCTACAGGTTTGGAAGTTCCACTTCACTTCTGACGGCAATCAAGGCGGTGGTAACGGTGGGGGTAACAATAACAGCCGTAACAACAATCAGAATCAAGGTGGCTATAGCAGCAACTATAACGGTGGTAGCGATAACAACCAGAATAATGGTGGTAACAGTAATGGGGGTTATAACAATCAAAACAATAACAATCAGAACAACCAGAATCAGGGCGGTGGTGATGGTCCCGTCGATGATATTCCTTTTTAACGACCTAGATTTACCTGATTAAGTATTGAGCCAGAAATTAGGGGTTTTACCCAATGGCCGATGCCAATGTACCTAATAATGATTTGAACGTCTCTGGGACGGAACTGTGGCCGTCTCAGGGACATGGGAGTGGACGATGAGAAAATTGGGCCTAGACATATTTAAGATCGCTAAGAGAATGTCGAATCCAGTACAAGGAGTGTTGACAGGATTCAAAGACCTTGATGCCATGACTCTGGGAATGCAGAAACAAGACATGGTAGTGATAGGTGGGCGTCCATCCATGGGAAAGACGAGTTTCGCCCTCCAGATGGCACTACAAATGACCGAACCTCTTATGATTTTCTCTGCGGAAATGTCCTATCAGGCAGTGGGTGAGAGACTGATCGCTCAGTCCTCTATGGTTGGTATGCATAGACTCAAAAGCAAGTATGCTACCGCCACTGAGAAACAGAAAGCCAATGACACATTGAAAGTGATTGCCGACAAGGATATATATGTCAGTGATTTATGTCATGTTACTCCGAATGGTATCCGTGATGAAATAGCAAGAGCAGATGTAATGCCGTCCTGTGTATTTGTTGACTACTTACAACTGTTGTCAGCCGACGGCTTCTCAGGTAACACAGAGCGAGAGACGACAATCATAAGCCGTGAACTCAAGTCAATCGCGAGGGAGTTCAACGTGCCTATGGTTGTGGTGTCTCAGCTTAACAGAGAGAATGAGAAGCGGGACGGACACGAACCTAAGCTCTCAGACCTCCGTGGTAGTGGCTCAATCGAACAGGATGCTGATGTTGTGATGCTGTTACACCGACCTGCTTACTATCGTATCGTCGACGAAGATGTGGACTCTCAGGATGATGGTGACTGCTTCGGCATCCTCTGTAAGAACAGGAATGGACCAGTGGGACGGCTCAAATACACATGGGAAAAGAAATGTATGAAGTTCAATGAACAGTCGTCTAAATATCGGGAGTTTGGAGCATGAACAGTTGGTGTAAAAGATGTGAAAAATTGAGAGAAGATGTATTGAAACTACGTTACGAGTTGGCAATGTCAGACTACTACAAGAACTGTGCCGAAGCGGAGCTTAGAATACTAACCAAGAAAACCATTGAACTTGAAAGCGACATCGAACAGAGTGGAGGTAGTCTATGAAAGAACTACTAAGAAAACTGATCGATAATATGAAGTGTCCTGTGTGTGGAGAGAAATTCTATGAGGGTTCTACTATTGCCGGATACACAGAAGCTTTGTGTATTAAATGTGAATTACATGTCTGGATGGATTTAGAGAGGACGTACTAATGATCTGGAGCAAGACACACGAACAACATAAAGTAGCAGTTAAGAGACGTGAAGATTGGCATTTATGGTTTGCATGGCATCCAATACAGTTGAACACTGGAAGAACGTGTTGGTTACAAAAAAGATATCGTAAAGGTGAATACTGCTGTAGTTATGATGGAGGCTCCTGGGAATATGAGTATAGAGAATACCTGTGATAGATGTCAGTGTCGTGACTGTGCAGAAGATATGTTGAGGTGCGAGCATCCCTGCAAGTGGACGACAATGTGTTGCATGGCTCCGGTAACTAAGTGCAATGACTATGTAAAAGATACTTTGTGGAAAGGAAAAGCATGAGTGAAGACTGGACGATGATTACGTGTACTGAAATGCCCCATATCCGTTGCCACTCTGGTCTGTGCAGTGTGATTACCGTCAACAGATTAGGTGGAATCAGAGTAGATATGATGAGAGGATGTGACCCAGTGATCTCCTTTGGTGGTAAATTGCCGACCGACATCATTAGAAATATGGAACACTGGTTTGCACGAAACATATTAGAGATTTCAATGAGTCATGCCATGTACATTGGGCGTGAGTTGGAACGTGCTTTTATGGAGGGTGTTGCTGATGAGCAAGGATGAATCATTCAAGAGAAAATGTAAAAAGTGTGGTCAGTGGGTATACCCCATCCCTAGTATTTCTGGAAAACTGTTTACTATAAGCCAAGTGGATTTTGATTTAACATGCTGGAAATGGAGAGTAGTACGAAATGGAAGAAGTAATTATGTATTTAGACAGGAGGGGACAGGCAAGAATCGGAGAGGAGTGTATTTCCACCGCACTATAATGAACCCACCTGCTGATAGGGTAGTAGATCACATAGATGGTGATGGATTGAATAACTGTAGATGTAACCTGAGAGTTGTTACCAGTGCCGAGAATAAAAAGAACAGAATACACTCCAGAGCAAACTGCCGTCCATTCATTTCAGAATACTCTGGAAAGTATGTGGTATTTTACAAAAAACAAATGATAACTGCCAGAACATTGAGAGAAGCAATCAATTGGAGAGACGGCCTGAATGACAATTCTTTAGATATGTGTGACCTGAGAAAAATAACAAAACAAAGACAATCAAGAAAGGGAACGTACAACTATAGCACAATGACAGTAGAATCGGCAAGGACACTGTATGAAAATACTGATCTAAGCACCCGAAGACTCTCAGAATACTTTGGTGTGCCAAAGAGTACTATAGGTCGCTGGGTAAAGGAGGTGGTCAAGCTTGTTGCGAATACAGGAACTTAAAATATTGTGCCCTATTTGTGGCAAGCATTAGTTAACGATTGGTGCTTGATCGCGGACGATAATAGTGCTGCTATCTGTAGACGGATAGAAAAGGGGTCGGTAAAGAAATGTGGCAAAGCAGGTTGGCTCCACATACTGGGTGACTTCAACCCCAAGAAACATAACCTGCCAGAGAAGCCTTACATTGACTGGGCAAAGCACACAACAGAGTTCGCTCAAGCTCTCAGCAGTCATAGAGAAGAGTACGCAGGATTGTGCAGGGATGCAAGAATAAATCCAATATCAGCTCTGCGATTTAACATAGGGTACTGCAAGGGATGGTTGACGATACCTTTGTATGGCATGGACAGCAAGATCACAGGGATACAAAGACGACAGAAGAATATAAAGAGATTTATGAAGTGGTCAGACTTGGGAGTATTTATACCGTCAGCATTCTATCAGCATAGGTCCAAAACGCTTGCTGTGACTGAGGGATTCACTGACTGTGTGGCTGCCTACTCTTATGGATTTTCCGCCTGTATTGGCAGAGTAAATTGCTACTGTGGTGACGAGGAAGTACTGGCCCACGCAAAGAGGTTGGGATGTGAGAGAGCCATAGTGTTTGCCGACAATGACGATGTTGGCCGGGATGGTGCAGAAGAGTGTGGGAACCTGTTACGAAACAATAACATAAGAACAAAAGTATGCGTTACGCCAGAGAAAGACCTGAACCTGTCGTGGAATAAGGGAATTAAATTAAGAGAGGTACTAGACTATGGACAATGATGAACTGTACGACAATGCATTAGAAGCAATAAATGAAGTGTTCAGCGACTGTTCGGTAGACAAATCAGTATGTAAATCTAATCTTGAGTCGCTACGAGACGAGATAGGAACTTTGTTAGAATCATTGGAGTAGTATACTATGGACGAGAAAATAATAAAGATAGGATTGGTGCTTTTCATCCTAGGGTTGGTAATGATAATTGGTGGGCTGGCATTTGCAGACATCAAGACGGCCCCAATAGACAACGCAGTACGGCTAACTGTGCCTCTGGTCGGTAGTGGTACAGGATTCTTACTTGGTGATGGGAGGATGATCACTGCCAGACATGTTGCCGACAAAGTTACTATGGCGATGGTCGCTACTTACAGTGACGGTACAACAGAGTTCATATCATTGTCACAGATAACACTGTCGGATAAGTATGACATAGCGGTGATTGATGGGGTGAGAAAGGGGAAGCAGCTTACGATCTTCAATGGAGATTTATACATTGGCTGTCCTGTCTATACGGTAGCAATGCCCTACTCAATTCAAGTGAGGTTTGGCTCGACAGGGGTGGTTGGTTCTGAACGATGCACAATTCAGGGGAAGTTACTATGGGTTGACATACGTATGACCGACTTGCATTCTGTTGGTGGCATGAGTGGTGGTCCTGTCTTTAATAACGATGATAAAATTGTAGGCGTAATCGTAGCTGGTGACGGGAAAATTGTGTTAATGGTTGACAACAAAACTATCTTGGAGTTCCTTAATGAAACCAAAGAAACTAAAACAATGCAAGGGAGCTGACTGTGAACAGTTGTTCCGTCCATTCACATCACTACAAAAATATTGTAGTCCACAGTGTGCCCCAAAAGGAAAGAAGCGTAAGGTCGCATTGGTTGATGGTATGGTAGTGTGCAGTGGTCGTGGTTGTCGTGTTGAGTTCAAACCGAAGAGCAAACGCAACCGCTACTGTTCACCAGAGTGCCGTCCGAAGTATGGTCAGAAGTATAAGATTGGTAAGACTACGGTAGACGGCAAGTGGTCAAGAGTCATCCGTTTGATGGCTGACAACAAGTGTGAGTACTGTGGTTCAACAGAGGGACTATCAGCACACCACATAATTGCCCGTAGTAATCATGCGGTACGGTGGAACTTGGATAACGGTGTGTGCCTGTGTAGCTTACATCACACATTCTCTAGTGACTTCTCGGCTCACCTTAACCCAATAGAGTTTGCCTTGTGGATGACAAACCATTGGGGAATCATATGGTGGAACGGGCTTAAAATAGAAGCAAGTTTCCCAGACGGCATGAACAGAGACGATGCAAATACAATGTTAACTAACAAACTAAAGGAGCTACAAAGTGGCAGATAGATCAGACAGGATTGAACGGGCAGTCAGAGAGATTCTTTATCAAGGACTCGGAGTGGACGACATGGAAGACATTATGATTGAAGTGGAGGCACAACAGGATGCGACCAGTCCATAGAAATATTACCGACCCAGAGGTTATGTTCTCTACCCACTTGGGACTCGTCCCACCGACCACACACGATGAGCAAGTTCGTAAGGCATACGTGGACGGTTGTAGGGATGGGACACAAGCAGGTTACGATGATGGTTGGGAACAAGGATTCGACGCAGGTTTAGAAGATGAAGCAGAAAGGAACGGTGAACTATAATGGAAGATAGTGGAAGCAGAGACACATTCAGTACAGGTTGCGTAAGGGACAATGGTGAAAACAAGCCACGTCCAGATTTGATCTCCCCCTTTGCCAAGTTCAGACTCGGTGAATGGCTACGCTTGGGAGCAGAGAAGTATGATGAACGCAACTGGGAAAAAGGTATGTCAATCAGTAGATGTCTGGAAGCTATCGACCGTCACTACTGCCAGTATCAGATGGGGATGAGGAATGAAGATCATATAGCTGCCGTCATGTGTAATGCAATGTTCATCATGCATTATGAAGAAATGATTAAGATTGGTCACTTACCTAACACACTTGACGACAGGCCAAGCTATGAACCGATGCCTATTAGGGTTTATAATAGTTTACCTGCGTTTGCACCCAGTACAACAAAGGACGACAACGCGATGGCAGTAATGCAAGAAGCTACAGACAAGGCGTATGGTTTGGAACTCGACGGACAGAATGATAATCCACTCGGATTGGCAATGCCTCCTGTGTCTAAGGTGACGGGCAAGGCCACAGCAGACAGAGTTGTTAAGCAATTCAATAAGGTCTTTCTACCCGACGACAACAAGTTAACTAAACCTAAACCGTATTGTGAAATATGTGGTAATCATAACCTAAGGTACTACCGTTATGACTTGGACAGATACTACTGCACACTTTGTTATCACAACAATCGTATTGATTTGAAACCTGTTATAAGGAGCTAAACATGAGTAAGAGAATACGCATATATTTCAGTCACGCTATCCGTGGTCAAGTTGGTGTCGGTGCAAGCCATGACACCCAGAATACTAATTGCAAAGCAGCACAGGACATGGCAGCTAATGTGAAACAACTGTTGTTCCGTGATCGTCCAGATATTGAGGTGGATTTTTATATCCCTGCCGACCATGAAGATTTTGTACAGATCGCATCTGATGAGAAGATTATAACAGAAGCAGACATCCTCAAGGTGGATTGCTTGATCATCAAGGATAAATGTGACGCATGTATTGTGTACGTGCCTCATTGGGACAAGTTGCAGGGAGGCAGAAAGGTTGAATGGAATTACTGTATTGAGAATGATATTCCGGTATGTATTTTTGAACGTGCAACAGAGGCCGTTGACTTTCTTACGGACCTGAACAGAAATAAATCATAGGAGACTACCTTGAGAATATTAGTAATTGGGGACATACACGAACCTGTGTCTCATCCAGCTTACTTACAGTTTTGTTTAGACCTATATGACCAGTGGCAGTGTGACGAGATTGTGTTCATTGGTGACGTTGTTGATCATAATGCGATCAGCTTCCATGCATCCAATCCAAATTGCCCCGGACCTGATGACGAGTACCTGCTTACGTATGAGGCGGTACAGAAATGGTATCAGGCTTTCCCAAAGGCGAGGGTTGCTATCGGCAATCATGATGCTAGGGTATTGAGACTAGCAGAGTCCGTTAATATGCCGTCAAGATATGTCAGAGATTTCAAAGAGACATGGGATACTCCGGGCTGGGAGTGGGACTACGAGTTCCTCATTGACGGTGTGCTATACATGCATGGTACTGGTGCAGGTGGTGTACACCCAAGCTGGACTCTGATGACTAAGAAGATGTCATCTGTGGTATGTGGTCACTGTCACTCAAGAGCTGGTGTTAAATTCCTAACCAACGGCAAGGAGAGATTCTTTGGGATGGATGTTGGATGTGGTATTGATGTCAAGGCGTGGCAATTTGCATACGGACGTAACTTCGCGGTTCGTCCTTGCTTGGCTGCTGGTATTATATTGGATGGCAAGCTGCCTTACAGCGAGATTATGCTGTGTGGGGATGGTGAACGCTATCACAGGGGTCTATATTAAGAAAGGAGACGGCATGAGTAAAAAATGTCCCAAGTGTGGGGAAAAACTGATTGAAACTTATGGCAGAGAGTATGAAGTGTCCTGTGGTTGGCATAGTATGGATATTTCTGATGACTATACTACATGCTGTTGTGGGTACATCCACCGTATACATGTTTAAAAAGAAAGAGAGGTGAGGAATGCAATATAAGATTGTTACCAAAGTAGTAAGTGCTGCCGAGGACCCTGAAAATAAGTGGCTGGACGAGTATACTGTCGATCGTGGTTGGAAGATAAAACAGATCACGTCAAACTGCACTGGGTCGGGTAGAACTTGCCTACACGTACTTATGGTACAATAGAATAAAGGGCAGCTCCACTTAATTGTGAGGCTGCCCTTTTCTTATAGCAGTGCAAGAACTACAGCAACCACGGCTGCAATAGCAGCACCAGTAGCCATTAGTCTTACTCTAAAGTGTTCTGTCAGGTGTTGTCTAAAGGATTCTTTTATCCACTTCACGTCTGTCTTGATCTCAGTTATGTCCTTTGCAACATTAGTCATCTTCAACTCCCGTTCTTATATCTTCAAAGCTACTCATGTTAGCATCCATCACGATCTTTCTTCTAACACTTGCCTTAGCCCGACTGATGTGGAAGTCAAGCATTCTCTGTTTAGTGGCAGGTGTCCAACTTTTATAACTGCTACTATTGATAAGTTTTGTCAACTCTTTAGTAAGCTTAGTAGCGACATCATCCTGATACCGCTTATACAACTTCGCGTTAAGTCGCCAGTTTCTAACTATTGTCCTACTCAAACCACCTACCGTTATACTGAGGGAGTCCATTTCATCCATAACACTGTCTGGAAGCTTCTTCTCTACTGCTGCTCCCGCTTCTCTCTGACGTGTTGCATCGAATGTGGCATTCCTCCGCTCAAACTTAGCTATCTTCTCTTGCTCTACGATAGACGGTTCTTCCATACGTAATAGCTTCTGTGCTAGGGGTCCTATATTCTCCCATGTTCTCTGGTAGACCTCAATGGAAAACTTATCACGAAGATCAGTCAGGTTGTCTTGTGTTGTACGTTCAAATGTCTGAACACCTATACCATTAAAGGCTGCTGCTCCTGCACTCAAACCACCGACCCATCCCTCCGTCTGCACGGCTTCTATTGTGTCTTGGATTACCAGAGGTGCTAACTTGGAATAGACATATTCCATAAGCTTACCTTTGTCTTCAAAAGTAGGAAGAGGCTCACCTAAGAAATCCTCACCAGATGCCAGATCAACAGCAAGACCAGCCAAAGGACTCAGCTTTGATTGTATAAACTTCCCAACAACATCAAGACGGTTCTTCGTATATATCTCACCGCTTCTTAATGACTTACCTTGTGCCGAAAGCAACTGTGCAGTTGTCCTTGCGATCTGTTGAAACCCTGCCCAGACATCGACTCTGGTTCTACCAAGTTTGATCTTACCGAAGTCACTAGAACGTGGGTCTTCTTCTACATCTGCACCCATCAGAGAAGCAAGGAACATTGCCATCATACCAGCAGCAACAAACTTAGTCATCTGCCGTACAAGAATTTTTCTCGCAGGTGATATGCTCTGGCCTTTTGTAACTGCTTCCTTTGCAGCTATTCCCAACTCACCTAGAATATCGAACCGAGATTTCGTGTACATAGGGGCGAAGAAAGCAGCAGTCATTATTGGGAGGATAGCCTTTATCCTTTTGTCTCTCTGCTTATTGGTACTTCCCACTTTCCCAATACCTGTAGAGATATTGACAATATTAGCCAACTGGTCATAGTCTTCACTTGTCTTTCCTGAACCCTCCCATTCTCTTACAGTGTTATCAAAGACCTGAGTACGTAGTGAGTTCATACCGACTACAGCAGCTCTCTCAGAAGCCTGTATAAGATGGCCGAAGATTGGTATCTTTCTGGCCAGCCTGCTTACAAACCTCTCATCAAGTTCCCCAATACCGCCCTCTAATGCGGTAAGCTTGAGGCCGTGCCTGTCCCCAAATCTGTATCCTGCTCTTGTTAAATGTTCTTTCATTATCAGGGAGGTGAAACTTTGCTCACTGCCCCAGAAATCTATGAACGCCTTATAAGACTGACCCCATGCCTTTGCCCACTGTTTAGGGTTGTCGGCAAGAAGAAGCAAACCTTGACGACCCATCAACGATATGTCAAAAGTCACAAGCAATGTTCGTGGAAGATTCAGGAGGTCCATAGCAGTGTCCCACCTCACCTGCTGTACTGTTCTTAGGTCACGACCGATCTTACTTGATACGTCCGGACCTACTATCTTACCCAGTATCTTTAGGTTAGAGGGATTGGGGACTATACCACTAGCCAGTTCATTGATTGCTTGTACGGCATTGTTCTTTTCAAATACTTGTAGCTCTGTGTCATCCCACACTTCACTTCTCAGGTCATCCCAGTCCTCTGATGTCACCTCATTGTCGGGGATAGGCTCAAAGACTGCCTCTGGCAGTGTGCCAGCTAACTTACCGGAAGCTTCAATACGTGCGTCTTCATTAGACAGTCCAGCTTTCTTTGCTCTGGCAAACACTTCGTCAAATGCCTGTGTACGTTTTGCTTTTTCCTGAGAGATTTCCTTATCAGTAACTTTCCTGATCTTGCCAATGTCCCTACCTGCCACTGCCGTCTTGATCTTGTCAATAATAACTTCAATAGGTTTACGTGTATCAGGTTCAATTTCCTCAATTATGTTTACGTCTTCATTACCCTCAATACGAGAGTCCTTTCCTTGTGCTTCTGATTCCGTCTCACCCTCTTGTATCTGTTCTTCGTCAACAGGAACATCATCAGTCTGTTCTAAAACCTCAAGATCGGTATCAGTCTCGGCATCTTGGGGGGTGATGCCAGCCTGACCGTCTTCTGGTTGTACACCTGCATTGAAATCCTCTATCTCTTGTACCGCAGGAATATATGCCTTGCCTGCTTCCATTGCGGTTGTTCCAAGTTGACCTATACCTGAGAATACTCCACCAATCAATGCACCAGCACCAGCTTCTCTGGCTCTTCGTCCTAAGAATCCTTTGGCTCCACCCTCTATCTCTTTGCCTCGTAACAGCTTAGGAACCAACTCAGAGGTTGTGCCCTGTAAGGCTTCTTCCAACGCCTCTTCTGCTGCGTTACGAACCATACCCATTGAGAGCTTTCCACCAGCCTTTAACACACTACCCCATGCCTTGTTACGGGCACTCAAAGTTATTGACTTCAACAATACAGCACCAGTTTTTGACTGACGGAGTATCCCACCAATCTGTGCCCACTCGATGAGTGCGTTAATACCACCGACTATATTACCCTCGGTGTTTGCCTCATCATGTGTTGCACCTGTGTTAATGGCTGACCTGTAAGCATCTTCACGCATTGATGCAAAGGAAGCCACAGCAGCTCCAATACCTACACCAAGTCCTGCACCTGCTGATACAGCTCCACCAGCTAATGCTGCCACAGTATAAGGGACGGTCGTACCAACCAGCTCGGCAAACTTATCCATCAGCTCAGGGTCAGTCTCAGGGGCAAGGTCAGGGTCTTCTGCTCTTTCTCTAAAGTCAGCAGCTACCTTACCAGCATGTCTACCTATCCAACCAACTCCTGTTTTCTTACGTGGGTCATCCTCATCAAAAGAGAATGTCGAAAGCTTACGTACACTTGTACCAGCCAGATCGACGATGTTATAGAAAGACCTCTCCATACTAACAAAGAGATTCTCCCATGCACCACGTTCTATTTCACCTACCTGTTCTTCTTGTGCGGGAACCTCCTGCCCCAGTTCAAAGTTCTCAAGTACACCCATATCTGTCTCCTTATGGTCTAAATTTCTTCGTTGCTTCCACTATTTCTGCCCTCTTTTTACTCTTGGCAGCTTTTCTCTTCTCTAAGAAAGATAATGGACCTGTACCCAGTATAGCAGGGCGGTAAGAAAATCCCCCTGTCTGGAATGGTTGACTTTTCTTTACCTCGACTGCTGCATCTAATATCTGTACCATCCGAGTTATATCTGCCTCAGTAACATCAGAGGAATCTAGTTGTGACTGTGTTTCCTTTACCTGATCGGGGGTTAGCTCATAGGAAAGCTCGATAGCCTTGATCGACAATTGTTTTATCCTGCTCTGAACTGCTTCTGGTTCCTCTCTCCCCGCAGCAGCTTTCCTTTTTCTCCTTGCTTCTGCCCGCTCACTGAAAGAAGAAATCTCTTCTAAAGAACCCCCGCTGAACAAGGAGCCGGATTGCCCCAGTTCCCTACGTAATCGGGCCTCTGTATGTTCGTCACTGCTTATGTCTCCACTCGCTTCGGCCTTATCCAAAGCATCCATCCAGATACGGGTCTCTTCTTTCTTACGAGCATCAGCCTCCATGATCATAGAGTTCTCAAGGTCTTTACGTTGCATATTCAGATCAAAATCATGCCGTTGTTTCAGTTCAATCTTCTCAGTTTCCCAAGCCATCTGTCGTCTATCTGACTCTGCTCGCATGAAAGAATCAAACTCTGCCACTTCCCGACTGTTCTTTGCATCCATGACGGCTTTAGTAATTGCCGTGTCAGCATTTATTCGGGCTGCCGTCAACTGAGCGTCCTGTGCTTGAGCTTGAAGACCTTTCTCAAACCTTTGGGCTTGCTGTCTTACCTGTTGTTCACCCTTACCAGCTTCGATACCTAATGCTCCAATATCTTCTGCCCTTGCATGAGAAATCCGTATAGCCATAACAACTTCCTTTATATTAAAAAGTCCAACCTCTTATCGTCAGGTTAATCTTAGTCCACGTAACATTTTCCGCGAAGTATTCAATCTTGTCATTTGAGTCCATTTCTACTGACATCTGTACGTATGCTTGGTTCGTGCTGAGGGTTTCATAGGATACTACATTGTGTAAGTTGGAATTACCAAACTTCCTGAACCAGAACTGCCCTCCTGATGCTGCAGACTGTAAGTTCACTTGAAACAGGACAAGTTTAGCACCCTCTGGCTTGAGGGCACTCAGGTCTATACCCCTCCACGTACCGTCTGTGATAAGATCAGTCTTAACATAAGTAGGGGAAGCAGGGTCTCCACTACTAACAAAGGACATGGCGACTCTATTGTCGTCACCAGCATCATTCGTAAACCACAGTTCATTAGGAGTAGCCGTCTTAGCCCATAACTGACCGTAAGCGATTACGTCTGCGTCTGCTGCTGCTTTCTCTTTTATATTTACAGAGCCATCAAGAGTAAGCGAATCGGTTGTTTTATTATACGTAAGCCCAGCGTCACCGCCAAAAGAACTGCTGTCGTTAAACTGTACCTGAGTATTAGCACCGCCCGGAGTTCCACCACCGCCTGCTGCTGCTTTCCATATTGCGTTACCAGTGCCTGTGTCTTTTGTGAGTACGTGTTCATTAGTTGCAGCACTCACCACACTGAGAGCATTTATAGCAGCTTGAGCCGTTGTCTGCCCTGTGCCACCGTTTGCTATTGCTATTGTAGTTCCGCTCCATGTTCCACTATTGATTGTGTCACACCCGATTGTGCCGTCAACTAATAAATTATTATCGCCAGCATCACTATCCCCGCCAACGTGTAAGCCCCCGTTTATTGAAAGTTGAGATACTGGAGTAGTTGTATTGATGCCAACTTTGCCGCTTCCTAAAATAGTCATCCGTGTACTACCATTTGTTCCAAGTGTAAGATTGGCATTTCTTCGATTTAGAAAAGTAATATGTGAATTGCCACCTGACGAGCTTCCAAGATACCAAAGTTGCTGATCGGGATTTCCATCACCGTCTGATTCATAAGCAGTAATAACTGCATTGGCGAGTACACTGTCAATAGGACTTTGAATAATCAACTGCCC
>SDBT01004585.1_pt1 | contig 23408 bp, 22 predicted proteins | sample 2277101 | NCBI WGS metagenome assembly SDBT01 (sample SAMN10404973, study PRJNA504765) | marine sediment metagenome | isolation source: marine sediment core GS10_PC15, 103 cmbsf | place: Arctic Ocean: Southern Knipovich Ridge | collected 2010 | reverse complement strand
ATCTTGTTTCCAGACACATTCTGGATAAGGAGTGCATGTTACATCACAATCCTCACACCAATCACTAGCTGACCATTCTCCTGTTATTGAATAACCAACCCATGCTCTTTTTGGGAATTCAAAGTAATCAATCATACAAGGTGGTTCCACACAAGCACCCTGACAACTACTTAAAGAAGAATATGACCCACTAGAATTTTGATAGCATGTCCATGTAGATTGATTACAGGAATATTTGGGTGGAGGTGGTGGTGAAGGTGTTCCTCCACTAGGAGGTGTTCCTCCACTAGGAGGTGTTCCTCCACTAGAAGGTGTTCCTCCACTAGAAGGTGTTCCTCCACTAGAAGGTGTTCCTCCACTAGGAGGTGTTCCTCCGCTAGGTAGAGGTGGTGTTACTCCACCTCCTCCACCACAATCAGTATTGGATTGACATTCATCTGGTCGATTCGGATCAGTGGATTGATGATACACGCACTGTCCTTCTTTACAGCCACCACTAACACAAGCTTTATATGGATACGTTTTTTCTTCTTTTTCTTTAGTATCTGAAGTTCCACCAGAACAAGAAGAAGGTAAAGAATAGTATTTTACACAGTAATACTTATCAAATGGACCATATCCATAATCTACCGTTTTATACGCCATCTCTTTACACACTTTTAAACAAGAACCCCCTCCTCCTGCAGTATTAATATTTACACCCCAAACGTTTGCTGGAAGAAATAACAAAAAGACAAAGCAGATTAAGCTAATAAGTATGATAAATCTTGTTTTTTGTTGCATATTAATATATATATGTGTTTTATTTAATTAATTTTCCCGTTAGATCCATTATTATTGTCTCCTCTACTTCTTCAAAATTATTCTCAGGGACAATAGTGAGTTTTAGTAATGTAAAGATTGCTTTGTCCTCAGGAACAATTCCTTCTTCTAAGGTAAAATCTGTCAAAGAAGAATAAGCAGTATCAGGCGTACATTGTTTTTCTGATCCTTCGATCAAATCACTCTGATAACAGAGTATATACAGATCATTAGGAGAAACCGGAACATCATCAAACTGTGTAAAATTCACAGTAATATCAATCAATTCTCCTGGTTTAAAAAACTCTTGATCTGAACAATCATATCTTACGTTCTCCTCATAATGGCACCAAATTAAATACCTTTCTTCTCCAGGTATGGGAATTAAGCCATATGTATTTTCTTCTGTCTTTTCATTATAATAAATAATTGCTCCTACAATAACTACTAATGAAAGAATCAAAGTTCCAAAAATGATTATATATTTTTTATTGATATTCATAATGTTTTTATTGATTTTAATATACTGACCTTATGTCTTCATTTTAACTCTTCTTTAAACAATGTCAAGTCAAGTCAAATCTAACAAAATAAAGAGGGGCTTTTATTATATTAGCCCCTCCTGCAAGTACAACTTTTTAAAAACAATATCCCGCAGAAACAGAGTACAAAATTTCAAAATAGTCTTTTGTTTTTTGATCAACATAGGTTAATTCTGCAGGTGTTGCCATTGTTCCTTCTTCAAAATGATTGTGAAATCCTAGTATATGCCCAAATTCATGCAAATAGGTAAGCAACCTCTCAATGCCTTTATCTGGATCTATTTCTACTAATCCTGTATAAATTTCATAGTTACTCCACCCAACAGTTGCGTATCCTGCAAACCCTTGAAGATTATTAAAAATAATCTTCACTTCTGCTTCAGAAGGATTATTAGTAATTTTTAAAATTACATTGCCTTCTAAAGCTTCATTCCATTCATTTAATACGTATTCTAATTGTGAAAAACCTGTTTCATCATATACTTCAATAACTGACTCACTTGCCCATCTTATAACACAATTCCCTCCATAAGAATGCTCCGTAAGTAGTACTATTTCTTCAAGAGTTAGATCTGGTACTTCTGGGGATGTATCTGGAAGAAGAACAATACCACAACCAGTTAAATACACAATTAAAACCAACAAAACCAACAAACAGATTAAACTTCTCTTTTTTAGGAAATTCAAAAGAATTCACCACCTTTACTTTCTAATTTTAAATTTTTAAGGTGCAACTCAATCTTCTCCAAAACTACCCCAATTATACACCTTTCTCTTCCTTTTGTCAACCTTTCAATCAAAACAGTCAGTTCACTGTAATTTGTTCGTTGTTTTTAATATTTTGTTGTTATGGAAAGAACCTCTTCTAAACTAACCGCTCCTTCCAAGACTTTCATTATGCCATCCTGTTGTAAGGTAATCATTCCCTGCCTTTTCGTTTCTGCTAATAATTTTTCTTGTGATGGTTGGGATAAAATAATTTGTTCTAATTCAAAAGTCATTTTCATTATTTCAAAAATTCCAACTCTTCCTAAATAACCTTTTTTATTACAAGTATCGCAACCTTTGGATTTATAAATAAAATATGGTTTGTTGTAGGACAATTTTTCTCTGTCCTCTTTTGGTAAAGAGGCAAGCACTTCTTCAATAATCTGTTGCTCTTTTTCTGAAGCCATTACCCTTTCTTTGCAATCAGGGCATAACCTTCTAGCCAAACGCTGGGCAATCATTAAATTTAAAGAAGGGGGAATTAAAAATGAATCTATGCCTAAATCCAATAGACGGGGAATAACGCCAATGGCATTATTTGTATGCAGAGTGGATAAAACCAAGTGTCCTGTCAAAGCTGAATGTGTTGCTAATTCTGCTGTTTCATTGTCTCGAATTTCTCCCACCATTATAATATCTGGGTCTTGTCTAACTATATGACGTAATCCACGCGCAAAAGTATATCCAATTTCAGGAAGAACTTGTGACTGATTAATACCTTCCATTGTATATTCAACAGGATCTTCTAAGCTAACAATATTTACTCTATCTTGATTCAATATTTGCATGATAGCGTATAAGGTAGTTGTTTTTCCTGAACCTGTAGGTCCTGTAATTAAAATCATTCCATATGGTTTAAATATTTCATTCTGAAGAATCTCCAAATTTTTTCCTTCCAAACCTAATTCATGAATACTTTTTAATCCAGAAGTTGGATCCAAAATTCTAATTGCTATTTTTTCTCCCAAAGCAGTCGGAAAAGTAGATACCCTAAAATCTATTTCTTTATCATCTATAACAGTGACAAAACGCCCATCTTGCGGTAAACGCGTTTCATCAATTTTTAAATTAGTCATTATTTTCACACGAGTAATAATGGCCTGATGAACTGCTAAAGGCAAACTTAATGTGCTAGAAAGATTGCCATCAACACGAAAACGCACCCTTAATTTATTACGTTCAGGTTCAATATGTATATCAGAAGCCCGTGAACGAACAGCATATTTTAATATTGAGGCAAAAAGTTTAATAATTGGCGCTTCTTCAGCTACAACCCCAGCAGTAGATTCTAAATCCACTAGCACAAAAGGAGATTTCTTTTTTTTCACACCACTAAATCTTTTTTGAAAATCCTGCAAAAGCTTATCGAACTCTTTGGCAAATGTTTGGTATTGCTTTAGAATATTCTTAAAATCAGAAGGAATGATGATTGAAACTTTTAATTTGAAATTTAAACGCTCTACTATAAATTTTACAGCCTCTTGCGCTTTTGTATCATCAGGATAAACCATTCCAATATCTAAAACGTTATCTTCTTTGTTAAAAGCAATTAATCCATAATGGCGGGCAGTATCTTCAGGAATCAAATTTAAAACATTTTGTGGAATAATTTCGGTTTTAGAAAATATTTTTACTGGTAATTTAAAAAGCTCGCTTTTAATTTGCGAGAGTTTTTTCTCATCAACTAAATCTTTTTCATAAATTATGTCCTCGACTCTTTTCTCCAGGCTTTTTGCTTTTTGCAAAAGCGTATAAGCATCTGTTTGTTTTATCAGCCCTTTTTGAATAAGAGCAGAAAGAAAAAGTTCTTCTTGAATCATAGTAATATCTTATAACTTAAAACTTATAACTTGCAACACAAGATTTATCTTTTAAAAATTGATTTGCGTATTATAATTTATAATAAGTTATAAGTTGCGCGTTGCAAGTTACACGTTGCAGGCTTTAGAAAGATTTGAAAGGATTGGCGCGGCCTAAATCAGGAATATCCAATGGCCAAGTAATATGCGGACTTAGTGTTTGGAAAATAGAATGATTTGAAATTATCCCAATATCCAATTTGGCTTCAATGAATTCCTGCGAAGAAGGAGAAAGCAAATCTTCAATATCTGGTTTTTGAAAAATTTCTCCAGACTTAAAAAAACTCCAACCTATCCAGCCAATTAAAAATAAAACTAAAATTATTAAGAGATATAATAAAATATTATTCTTTTTTTGTTTTTTAATTTCAATCGCCATAAGATAAGAAGTATGTTACTAGTGTAATATTATATTCTAAAATATTTGATACTCCACCTTTTGATAAAACACTTGATTTAATATTAGATTTAGTAAGATCAATAATACGCAGTTCTTTTTCAATTTCTTCAATCCATTCTTTAGCATTCTCATAGGTTGCAGAAAATCTTGTTTTAATTTCTAAATGATTTTGACTATCTTTAGTAATTTCACGAAAACTTAAACTATTCAAAGAAATACCAGTATCTTTAGAAATCATATCTAGAACAGCTAGCACCTGAGCTGTTTGCGAATTGTCAGGCAAAGCTAAATGAATATTATCCACTTGATCCCCTAAATTCAAATAACTTTCAATTAAAGACTCTGACTTAGCTTTATATTCCTGTAAAAGAATAATCTTTTCTTCTGTTTCTTTTATTTCTAATATTAATTCTTTTGTCCTGTCAAAAGACGGTTTAATAAAGCGAACAAGCAAAAAAATAGTCGCTGCTATTAATAAAGTAATTGATAAAATGGAAAGATTTTGTTTAGTAGTCTCTGTCATCTTGTTGATATTTTAATAAACTCGGTTGGATAAAAGCATTTAAAGAAAAGACTATATTTTTATTCTTATCAATTTTCATTTCTTTGACTGCCACTGCTTTAATTTTATCAGGATTATTTAGCAATCCACTTACTGCCTCACTAAATACCTCCTGATTTTTAGCTATGCCGTCCAAAGTCAACGTATTTTTATCTGTCGAAAAATCCAAATTTGTATAATAAATTTGAGGATGAGTTAATTCCTCTAAAACAGTTAAAACTTTAGAAAAATATGTATGATTAGTCAGTAATTTGCTTAGAGTTTTTAGTTTTTTCTCAAAAAGAATAACTTCCTGCTCTCTTTCCAAAGCAAAACTATCTCTTAGATTTTGAAACTCTTCTTCTAAAACAGTTAATTGGGCCTCTTTGTTTTTATTCCAATAATCTAACCCAAAATAAGCTCCCACAGCAATAAGAAAAACTACTAAAACAAACATCAAAAGCCCCCTTGGCCAAGTGGGAGGAAGTTCCTTTGGTTTTAGAGATTTTAAATCAAGATTCTGCATGTTCTATATATTTTACCTCTTTTAAAGAAGTCAAGCAAGCCCCGTTAGAAGTTTGCTTCTAACGGGGCAAGTACTTTAAATATCTTTAAATACTACAGCGCAAGCACTGGTTAAACTCGGGCCAATATCTTTCATAATAGGAGAAAGATTTGGGTTATAAGCAATTAATCCCCAAGAAAAAGGATCGCCTTTAATAACAGGCAAAGCCAACTGTTTGGAATAATAATCCTCCAATCCCTGAAGATTGGCGCCTCCCCCAGTTAAAATTACCTTCTCCACTTTCTTCTTGGTTCTTAAAAAGTAATTATTAATAGCTTTTTCTGTTTCTCTTTTTATAACATCTAATAGTGGCATTAAAAGATTTGTAATTTTAACTTCTCCGTGCCCCTGAATATTCAAACCATATGCCCTTTTTAATTCCTCTGCCCTAAAAGGATTAACCCCCAACCCGCTACTAATAACTTGAGTAAAATCTCCGCCAGCAGTATCTACATTATGGCTTGTTCTCAATGCTCCATTGTCCATTATATTAATAGACGTACTTCTTCCTCCAATATCTACTAAAGCTACTGCACCCTTTTCTTTTTTACCTAATAAACGAGCAATCGCCACAGTTTCTAATTCTAAACCTTTTAAATTAATTTTAGCCAGTTCTGCACTGTGGACATATCTTTTAACAATATCAGTTGGTACAGCCATTAAAAGAATAATAATTTTACCATTTGTTCTTTCTATAATTTGCCAATCTAAAGTTGTTTCATGTAATGGCATAGGGATATACTGCCCTGCTTGAAAATTTACTGCTTTAGCAAGTTCTTTATTTGACATTTCTGGAAGTTCCATAATAGAAATAAATCCGGAAAAGCTTGGTAAAGCCATATAGGTTTTCTGATTCTTTGTTTTTGATTTCTCTATTAATTGCCTCAAAAGCAAAGCGGTACTTTCTTCTAATAATTTAAAACTATTGGTTTGAATAGCGTCATTAATCCTTTCCAAATGCCCGTATTTTTCCAAAATTCCATAATTAGTCAATTCTATCTTTTGTCTGGTTTTTTGCAATTCAACTAGTTTAATTGAAGTGGTTCCAATGTCTATGCCCAAAAAAATATTCTGTTTAAAAAAATTAAAAATCATATGTTTCACTATATTACAACTATATTATATAATATAGTATATGTTTTGCCAAATGCAAACTTAACATTTATGCCCCACCGTTTTTTAAAATTATTTTTAGACACTTTTTTCCCTTGGCAATGTGTTTCTTGTAAAAAAGAAGTTCATCTTCCCTATCCACTTTGTAAAAAATGCCAAAGGAATATTCCAATCAACTATTCTTTTATTTGTCCTGTTTGCAAGAAAAGGATAATTAATTTTTCAAAACGTTCTTGTTTTTGTAAAACCAATATATTCGCTTTGGGCGTAGTTTCTTTTTATGAAAATTCAATTATTAGAAAGACTATTCATCTTTTTAAATATCAACCAATTATTTCATTGCAAAAACCTTTAGCTAATTTAATAATAAAATTTTTAAAAGAAACAAGCTTTTTTTCTGAAATTAATAAAAAAAATATATTACTCATTCCTATCCCTTTACATAAAAGGAAAAGAAGGCAAAGAGGATTTAATCAATCAGAATTATTAACAAAAGCTATTGCTTCTCATTTTTCTCTAAACTTTCATTCTAAAATTCTTCTTAGGATTAAAAATAATCCACCTCAAGCAAAAATCAATAATTTTATTAAAAGAAAAGAAAACATCAAAGATGTTTTCCAAATTTCTAGCTCTCATTTAACTTTAATTAAAAATAAATGGATAATTTTAATTGACGATGTTTATACTTCTGGGGCAACAATGCAGGAAGCAGCAGAAGTTTTAAAAAAGAATGACGCTAAAAAAGTAATTGGTTTAGTTCTGGCTAGAGGATAAAAAACTTACCATCTGGAACGATGTTGGAACCTTTCTAAAATTTTCTTCTCTAAAAAAGCTCACTTTGTAATTCTATAAGCTTATCACACTTATAATCTTTACATTCTTTACAGTTTTTAATACCTTTATTAAATCCACATTTTCTAACTTCACACGTGGCACAGTTTGTGTATAATGGTCCTTCTTGCGACAAACAACCCCGACAATTAATATCTTTTAACTCTAAAGGAGGGTCAAATTTATATCTTTTTGTCCATTCTTTTGCAGTTTTCTTTTTTAAATCATTATCATTATTTTTTGTAGCAATGAATGCTTCGCAAGTATTACATTCTAATCCGCACATTGCTATATTTTTTTCTTTCATATATTTCTATTCTACCAAAAAATGCTCTTTGGCGATTCTAATTTGCTGGGGCTATGGAACGATGTTGGAACCTATTTAATAAATCTATTTAACTTTCATCTCGCTTAATATCTTAAAGAATACTTTTTGAACAGCAATATAGGCTGCGTTATATAATCTAAAAGTTTTTTCTTTATCAACCTTATAATCTTGGAAGAATTTTCTTGCTTCTAAAATAATTTTCGCCGATTCTCCAAGTTCCTTATCTAAATTCTGGTAGAATTTAAGCATTTTTTCTTTATCGTTAATTAATTCTATATCCTTGCCTACTTTCAAATCTTCTTCATTTAGGAAAACACTAATCCCCCAAAATAAAGCCATCTTACCAATTTCCAAAGATTCGTGAGTTAATAAATCTAAATACTCCTCTGTATCATAAGTTAATGGTGCCCTTATTAGTTGATTTCTAAATAGAATTCCTACATCAAAAAATGCCCATTGAATCAAATCTTTTCTTGTATGAGTTAAATCGGTTTCTTCAAGAGGGTCACTACCGAAAACAACTTTTTTCGTTGCTTTCATACCGTTTAGAACATTGGAGGGAATACCAAAAGGCGGATTCTGGTTTTTCTCTATGATACTTACAACATTTGGAGATAGAATTAATTCCATTTTTTCTTTACCTGTTGGAAAACCAAATCTAAATGGGAGGGAATCTATTTTAATTCTAAAATAATCTTTATATTTTTTTGAAGTTCTGTAGAAAATTTCACCAATTTTTAAATAATCATCAGCGGAAATATTTACTTTTGTAAAAATGAGCATATTCACATTTGGTCTATCTAAAGATATTTTCCCAATTGTATAACTCCCAAATAAAGTTATACTTTCTATACAATAATGTAATTCCCTTTTGAGAACTTCAATCAACTCGTTCACTAATTCATCAATTTTTTCTTTAATTTGTTCTTTTTGCATATCTTTATTCTACCAAAAAATCGCCTTTTTGGCGATTTTCATTTGCTGGGGCTATGGAACGATGTTGGAATCTATCTGGTTCGGTATAAAACTGGCTAAAAGTAGTTTTCTGTTTGTAATCACATTAAAAATATGATATACTATAGTCAGTTCTGAGCATGATACTTTTTATCTAACATCTAGAATTAGTATATAAGGCAACATTGCATTTATGAAATCACTTGCCATGGTATGTAGCGTAAGGACCAGGTAAACAAAAAGTTGAGTCTGCCGTAGGCAACTCACCTCTAGAAAAGCTATTCCGATAAATCGATAAATCATTATCTAAGGACATGAGAGGTTAAGCTTAAAGATTGCCTATATGATATTTCTTCAGTTTTCCTTAAACCCAGAAGTTCTAGATCTTCTGGGTTTTTAATTTACTTCCTAACGAGAGAGTATATTATGGATGTATTTTGAAAATCCATGTCAAAACTATTTTTTAAACAAAATGTTTTTCAAGAAATACTCCGACCATAGCTCCAGCAACTCTTATAAATTTGTTTTTTATCCATAATATATACCTATGAAGACAACAATAAAATAATAATTATAACTCCTCCTCCCAAAAAAATAGTAATCAAAATCCATCTATACCATTTAAGTATTTCTACCTCCTTCCCTACTTGTTCTTTCCTTCCAATAAATGACAGTTCCGTATTAAAAAACACTGATATAAAAAATAAGAAAAAATTCACTATGTGCGCTAATATTCTCTTTATATAGGAGTCTTTACCACTAAAGGCGAGTAATCCAAAAATAACCACGATCAAGAGAGATACAATACCTATAAAAAGAGGTAAAACCATATATTAATTCAGCTTACTAAATTTATTTAAAGATTTCATTTTCTATACTTCTCAAGAATGTAAATAGCCAAAAAAGGTAAGCCCATAGCAAACAAAAGGGCTATAGGTGAATAATTAGTTAATGCTGATAAACAATTAAACAAAATAATAGCAGTAAAAATAATTAATTGATAAAAATAAACCTTAAAATAATCAATCCTTTTTTTCGCTATAAATAAAAACAATAATCTTATTATTCCAGTAGTAATTCCTACAATTACAAAAGGCCATAGAGTGACTCCTAGAATAAAAACAGTAGACTGCAAAGTGACTGTTGATGGAGCAATTGTTTCCCACAATTGAACAAAAACACCAACAACACCAATTGCAAAGCATAACACAGAAATTAGAAACCCTATTTTAAACCAGTTTGATATTTTCCCCATAATTTTATTTCTTAATTAATTTTGTGTATTGTTTTAATTTTCAAATATAATTATATCCGAAACTGATATAGATGAATAGCTTGGGGCTATGGAACGATGTTGGAACCTTTTTACTTTCTAAAATAAAGAGCCTTTAGGAACTAAAAAAGACCTTATTGTAACCCTTTTTTATTTCTTTTTGCTTATATTAAAAGACCATTTTCTTACTGAGACACTATTTGCATCTTTTTCTATTTTATCAAGATATGCTTTAAGCCCCTGTTCACCAACAAAATCTATTTGAAAATAACTAGTTAGTAATTTTAGGGCTTTAATTATTCCATTTATTTCTTTTTGCTTAAGTGCTTCCCTTGGACCCATCAACAAATCATCTAATTGAGTCCTATTTTTTCTATCATCTATATAATTTTCGGATTCAAAATTGATAAAATATTGAACAAGATTATGTTTTTTCACTATCAATCTTTTATCATAATTAGCAACAAAAATATTTTTATTAAATAATCCTATAGGGAAGAAAAGGGTTTTTTCTTTTGTATCTGCCTTACTTGCTATATATAATAAGGCTTTAGGAAGTTTAAATAAACATTCTTCAATCTGATGTGCATCGGATTTCTTTCCTTTTTTCTTTTTAAAGACCAAGTAATTTTGTGCCAAAGGTGTCTTTTCATCAAAAATATGAAATGAATTAAATATTTTGCTTTTAGACAAACTATTTATTCTGGGCGAATGTTTAATCGAATAATAATAACAGAAAGGATTTTTATCTAAACAAATAAAAACCCAATCATCTTCGATACTTTGTTTACATTCAATTATTAAATTAATTAAAACCTTATTAATTTTTTTTGTAGCAATGATATCAATTTCTCTTTTTTTATTTCCATCTAGATCAAAAAAAAATTGATTCACTCTTGTTTGATATCCTTGTTTTTTAAGAAACTCTGCCATCTTCATTTCAAAAATAAATCCGGTTTTTGTTAAAAAACTAGCAACTTCAGATACTTTAGTTTTATTTGCCTTCATCATAAATAATTATTAAAAGAAGTTTCTCATACTTAGGGGACGTGGATTCGAACCACTAGGGTTTTCCAATGCGGAGGGTGGAGGATTCGAACCTCCAAGCCCTTGCGGGCACCGCTTTTCGAGAGCGGCGCAATGCCATTCTGCCAACCCTCCAAAAAAATCAAGAAGGAAACACAATTTTTTTAATTTTTTCAGTTATTGCCAATGGATCTTGATGCTGAAAGACGTTACGTCCTACAGCTATCCCTGTCGCTCCAGCTTTCATAACCGATTCAATTGTTTTTAAAATTTCTTCGTCTTCTATCTTCGGTCCTCCTGATAAAATAACTTTTGTTTTTCCAGCTAATTGCACTACTTTTCTAAATGCTTCTTCTGAACCACAATATTTTATCTTTATCATATCAGCTCCTAATTCTAATCCAACTCTAGAAGCATAAGCTGTCATTTCTGGAGAAGACTCATCTTCTACTGCCGAACCTCGAGGATATATCAAAGCAATTGCCGCCATTTTTAATTTATGAGCTTGTTCCTGAATCTTTCCAAAATCCGCAAACATTTTCTCTTCATATTTACTTCCTAAATAAATAGTATAACCCACAGCTTTGGCTCCTAATTTCTTAGCATAATCTACAGAACAATTAATTGGAGAATAAGGATCAGTAATTTGTGGAATATTAGTCTTACCATTAATTTTTAAAATTAACGGAACTGTTCTCTCATACTTAGTGCCTGTATAATATTTTTCTGCAATTCCTTTTTGTAAAATAATGCCCGTATATCCCCCTTTTACTGCTAAATCTAAAATATATTCTGGATCTATGCTTTTTCCTATTAAATCTTTGGGACCGTGTTCAAAACCATGGTCATAAGCCAAAAACAAGGCTTTGTCTTTATATAAAAATGGCTGAAGGAAATTATTTTTCATAATTTTAAATTATTATTAAAGTTTAAGGTTTGGAAATATTGTTTCAAAAACACGCTAATCGCTATGGTTTTCTCAACAACATTTCCAAACCTTATTCCTGTTCTTAAAGTAAAATTCTTCTTATTTTAAAATGCTTAAAACGGGACTTCTTGAGATCCTTTTTGTAAAGAATACCAGGTTTAGTGCCAATATATTCAATGACAGATGTAGCATTAGCTGAACCTGCGCGAATTGCTTCTTTGATTAATCTCTCATCAATTTTCTTCTTTTTTATAAATATTGCGATAAATGCAGCTGTAAAAGCATCACCAGCACCAGTTGTATCTATTGTTTTCTTTCCATTAAAAATTCCTGCTTTCCATAAAACCTTACCATTAGAAACACTAGCACCATTTTTACCTTTTGTCATTACAACAATACCATTTACTAAATTGTCTAATTTATTAAAAATTTTCTTTTCTTTAGTGTATGGAATATCTGTAAAATATGCCGCTTCTTCCTGATTGCATATAAATATTTCAAATTTTTCTAGCCATTTGGGATGTTTCTTTAACCAATTTAATTCCTGCCACCCGGGATTAATAGCTAATTTGATATTTTTAGAAACAGCAAACTCAATTATCTCTTTTAAAATGTTTTTTTCTTTTCCCAAAGACCCAATACATAACCAACGAGTTTTTATCTTCTTCCATGGAATTTCCCAAGCAGTTAATTTTTCAGCACAACCTTTATAAGAAAGAATCGTTCTTTCCCCAGAAGAAGTTAAAAAAATAACTGAATAAGCAGTCGGAACAAGATAATCTTTCTGAATAAATTGAGTGTCTATACCTTCTTTTTTCTGTTCTTCAATTATTGTTTTTCCTGAAACATCATTACCAACACGACAAATAATAGCAGTTTTTAATTTTTGTCTCACAAAACTAACAGCAGTATTAGTAGCGCTTCCTCCTGTAAGAAAATGAACTTTTGGAACCCTTATTTTAGCTCCTAAAGGAAGACAGATGCCCTTATTGGCCACAAAGCACTTTCCTTTAACAGATAAAAAATCAACCCCTTCAAAAAATCCATCACGTGTAGCAGAACCAATTGTAATTACGTCAAACATAGAAATTAACGAATTACGGATTTAATTACGAATATACATATAAATTATATCAAAATCCTCCAATAAGACAAATAAATAATAAAAAACGGCTGGAGTATTTGCCTTATGACTACTAACACCAACCGTTTGTTTTTATTTTGATCCCGATATGTTTTGAGGTCGACTCCCAAAGCATCAGGACAGGAATAAAAGCGGTAGTCTTTTGCGGCACAGTTTCTAAATCCGTAAATTTAGAAAATCGGGCCACTTTTAAAACTAATGCTATTAAACTTAGAAAAGCTACCGAAGAGCGCACCGAAACCCAACGCTGCTGCTCGTGGAGGACGGGGCATAGCCCAAATACAAAGCAAAACGCCCCGCAGACGCACCATTGGACCAAAAGCCAGAACGGAAGCCCGCTGTTAAAATAGTAGAATTTACCCAGTAATAGTCACTATTACATTTACCTCCTGTACAGGAAGAACCTCCAGAAGTTACTGGGATGCCATAATCATTAATTTGGGCAATGGTTTGGTTAGAAGTTGGAACTGCTGTATTGCCGCTTGAATAGACATTAGAAATGCTCTTTGTATCATTAACCCATTCCCAGATATTACCTATCATATCATAGGCTCCATTAGTTGATATACATTTGGAAGCTGTTCCTGTTTTAATATTAGGGTTAGTATCAGATCCCCAGACATAACCATCACTGCATTGGGTAGAACCTTGAGGTCTTTCTACTATGCCATCAGCACTAGAGGTATTCCATATCATACAGGGTTCTGGTCCTTCATTTCCTGAAATTCTTGATGGTTTTGAAGTATATGGATCAGGTGTGCCAGAAGCTGCAATAAACCATTCCAAGTCTGTTGGTAGAACCTTTCCCATATTCTCGCAATATGTAATAGCAAGAAGTTGAGAAACAGAAGGCCAGCCAGATCTTGTTGTCCATGGATTGGCGCTTGCCACAGATACAGGACAATTAGAAGAACAAGAAGCTCCATTAGGTTTTGTTCCAGAAGCAGAGTAAGAGACTTCATACCTGTCAATGCAGATTCTTGCAGGAGCTGGGACATATACCATTCCTGTTGGGCATAGTCCTCCTGAATCTGGAATAATAGTCATATTAGAACCAATTTCATACAAACCATTATCTCCTCCGTCATTAACAAGAATAGTGGCGGCATTAACAATTGGAAAACCGTCCCTTTCAACAAAACCGATTTTAGATGATTCTGTTTTAGCGTTTAATTCCCATTGTTTGGAAGAATTAACAGCATAAGTGAGAAAAAAATCATTTGATTGATATAGGTCCTGAGTATAGATATTCTTAGGATCAATAGACAAATGAGAAATAGGAGAACCAATGTCCATCTGGGTAAAATCAATGGGAATCCATCCATTTCCGTCAACCTTTGTAAGATTAGCTTGTGTAACACAATGATAAGACCAGCCTCCTGGTAGAGAAGGGAGGTTTAAATCAGAACAATTTGATTGGTCAGAAGGCAAAGACACATAAACAGTATTAACGCTTCCTAAAGAAGCATTAGAATAAAAAACAACGAAAATATTAATAGCGCTATTAACAGCAGATAAATCACTTATTCTATTACTATCTCTAGCCCGAGCCAATAAATCAGCTGGATTAATTACAATTAAAACTGTTACTGACATCACAGCTAATATACCTATAACAATTAGGAGTTCTAATAAAGTAAAAGCCTTTAATCTATTCATGTTAATTTAATTGTATCGTAAATAAGATTGTCATGTCCCGATTTATTGGGACTCGCAATTACAATTATTAATGTCACTAAAAAGGTGAGGAGATGTTGTTGAAAAAACTATAGCGATTAGCGTGTTTTTGAAACAATATTCCGAACCTTAAATTTTAAAAACTCTCTAAGACCTCTCTTACTGTTTCTTTTATCGCTTCCTTATTAAGATTATATTTTGTTAATAATTCTTCTGCTTGGCCGCTTTGTCCAAATTTATCTTTTATTCCCATAAATTTAATGGGTAAAGGATGATTCTCGCTTAAAAATTCTGCTATGGCTGATCCCATACCACCAGCTATTTGATGTTCTTCCAAAGTAATTATAGCTTTAGATCTTTTAGCCCATTTTAATATTATTTCTTTATCCAATGGTTTAATAGCAGAATTATTTATAACTGTTATTGATATGCCTTCTTGCTCTAACTCTTTAGCAACCTCCAATGCCTTATAAACTAAATACCCGCAAGCAAAAATGGTAATACCTGAAAATTGTTCATTTTCAGATTTTGGAATCCAAAGAGCTTGAGATTTTCCAATTTCCCAAGATGTTTCTTCTGTGGTAAAAACAGGTGATTTTGCCCGAGGTAAACGAATATACACAGAATTTGGATATTCAATAGCCGAAAGAATAGCTTTGCGAGCTTCTAAAGTATCAGCAGGACATATAACTGCCATGTTAGGCAAAACTCTCATTAAAGCAATGTCTTCCAAGGCCTGATGACTAGCGCCATCAGGCCCTACATTTAACCCTGCATGCGAACCAACAAGAATAACCTTTTGCTGATTATAGCAAATTGTTGTTCTAATCTGTTCCCAATTTCTTCCAGGAGAAAAAACAGCATAAGTTCCCATTACAGGAATTTTTCCTATGGCTGCCAAACCCGAAGCAACACCAGCCATATTTTGTTCAGCTATTCCTAATTCGACAAATCTTTCTGGAAAACGATCTCTAAATAAATGCATTCTTAAAGACTCAGTTACATCAGCACACAAAGCTACTACTTTTTCATTCATTTCTCCAGCTATAACCAATCCTTCTCCAAAACCGTCGCGTGGAGAAATTTGTTTAATTTTCTCTGAAAAGATTTTAGAATTTAATTTAATATCAGGATTAAGCATAATGATGTGGAAGTTTATTGACCTTGACTAAAGTAAATCTCACCATTAGAACCCCACACTGCATAAGACTTGTTTTCATCAGCTGAGATATTTGGCAAATCCACTTTCTGAGCCCCATTACTAATATCAATAATATCAGACCAATTAATCCCGTTAAACAAACGGAAAGGAACTCCAGTTTGACATTCTCCCCATACAGCCTGAATATTATTTGCGGAAACAACAGATAAAGATGGCCAACGAGAACCAATGCCAGCTGACCCAGAAATCTGGGTTGGACTATACCAGCTTATTCCTCCATCTTCACTAAGAGAAAAATGAATCTCTTGATTAATACAATCATTAGGACCTTGAGTATAAGCTACTGCCACAACCCCATTAGCGCCAAGACTGAGCCAATATGTATTATCTGGCCACAATGCTAATTTGGAAACCAATTGGGGAACACTCCAAGTTTTACTATCAAATTTTGTGTACATTATTCCAAAATTATACTTAGCCCAAGCAATATGAATATTTCCTGATTTATCAATTCTAATCGCCTTTGCCCCTGAAGTATAATCTCCATAAAGCTGACCGTCATCAGAAACATTTATAGGAGAAGACCAAACAGTTCCATCAAAATTCAAATAGAAAATATCTGAGAAAGAAGAATAAACTATATGAACCTTATCAGCAGAATCAACTTCGATTGAAGGACTAAGTCCCTGATAAACCCTCTGCGAATCTGACCATTCAACCCCATTATAGAATGTGTAGTGCACTATATAACCAGACCCTGAAACAGTTTGGGTATAAACCAAATGAATCTGATTTTGACTATCAATAGTAAAATCAAAATCGTATAATGGACTGTATTTATCAGAAGAAATAATAGGCTGAGAAGAGCTCCAAACTTCACCTTCTAATTTAGAAAAATAAAGTTTGTATTGCGAAGTAAAATCAGAATCCAACCACAAAGCATAAGCGTTTCCTGATTTATCCTGCAAAACCTTTGGTTTATACGAAGTAATTGCTGAATTAGAAATCTTTGCTGGTAATGACCATGAAGGTATTGTAGGAGGAATAGGCTCTTGCGCAGGAATCACAATAATATTCACAGCCAAAGGCTTACCAATAGTTCTTTTCCCTGCTCGAAGATGGATAGTCCCGCCATAAGTATCAGGACTAACATCTGATGGTATATTTATAAAAGCATTTATCTTATTAGGTTGATCTTTTACTACTTCTAAAATTGCTGGCTCAAAACTGCTCATAAATCTGCTTAAATCATCAGAAACACTCAAATTCACTTCTTTAAAATCCTTTCTACTGATAAATACTAGTTCAATTTCTTGAGTTTGACCTACTGGAATTTTTTCTACTAATTTGCTTCTACCCCACCATACTATACTTTTGGGTGAAGAAATTAAAGCTGCTGCTAAAAATAAAATTGCAGCTGCTAAAAATATAAAAGGTTTATGCATATTCTTATTTTTTTATTTATTATTATTTTATTAATTTATTTATTATTTTATTAATTTAACCGACCTTTAGTCTAATTCTGATTCAATTTGTCCTTTCATGCTTCTCAACTGGCGCAAAGCTTCTTCAGCTTGTTTTGAATTTGGCGCCTTACCATGCCATTGATATTCCCATTGCATAAAATCTACCCCTTTTCCAGGAATAGTATGGGCAATAATTAATACAGGTTTAACAAAAACAGATTTAGAAGCATTTAGAGCTTTAATAATTTCTGGAATATTATGACCGTCTATTTCCAAAACTTTCCAGCCAAAAGATTCATACTTTTCTTTTAAAGGCTCTAAAGGCATCACATTTTCAGTAAACCCATCAATCTGAATATTATTTCTGTCAATAATAGCTGTTAGATTATCTAATTGATGCTTTCCTGCCATCATTACTGCCTCCCATGTATTCCCGCAATCTTGTTCACCATCTCCCATCAAACAATAGACCTGACATTTCTTTTTATCCATTTTTGCTCCTAAAGCCATGCCAATTGCCTGAGAAAGTCCTTCTCCCACTGGACCAGATGAGGTTTCAATTCCTGGCAAAAATAAACGATAAGGATGACCTTGAAACCGACTACCTAATTTTCTCAAAGTTTTTAATTCTCCCAAAGGAAAATATTCAGCATGAGCTAAAACAGTATAAATTAGAGGAGCATAATGCCCATTGGAAATAACAACCCTATCTCTTTCTTCCCAATTTGGATTTTGGGAATCATAATTTAAAATTCCACTAAAATAAAGAGCAACATACAACTCCACTGCGCCTAAAGGACCTGCACAATGGCCTGATTTTACTTTTAAAAGCATTTCGATTATTTCTTGACGAATAGTGATCGCCAAGTCTCTCATTACTGATAAAGAAAGTTTCATAGAAATTAACAAATAACGAATTTAATAATAGAGCGCTTTATATCTTTAATAATACCATATTATGTTAGTGAAATAAATAAAGAAATTCAAATCTTTCTTGAAAATTAATAAAAAAACTGATAGGATTTATCTGAGCTATGGGCCCATAGCTCAGTTGGTTAGAGTGTCGGTATGGCATACCGAAGGTCGTGGGTTCGACTCCCACTGGGTCCACTAAAAATTAGGGCAGTTAGCTCAGTTGGTTAGAGCGCATGGTTTACATCCATGAGGTCATAGGTTCGAATCCTATACTGCCCACCAATATCTGACATTTCGGCGGCGGCATTTTTAAAAGGTGAATAAGGATAATACACTTGCCCCACTCTTCCCGTGCGCGTGCATTGATTTTTCTCCACTAGAAAAATTTGACAAATTTAGTCCCTTAATATAAACTAACTCCATATGATGAGCAGATTACTTCAGACAACTACCACAACGACTACAACCACCTCTGGTGGCTGACGTTTGTTGTGAATTTATTTTAAAATCATAAACACAACCGACCTCAGCCACGAGATCGGTTTTTTAATGTTTTATTTTCCTAACGATTATGAAAATACTTAAATTCGGCGGCTCATCAGTAGCCAACGCAGAAAATATCAGGAAGGTCATTCGAATTATTTCTCAATCCTCAAAAAAAGTTAAGGATTTAATTATTGTCGTGTCCGCTCTTGGCGGAGTGACCGATAATCTCATAAAAATAGCTTCGCTTGCATCGGAGAAGGACGACACATACAAAAAGTTATTGGAAGGTGTTATTGACCAACATAACCAAGCAATCAAAAAACTTGTTAAACCGAAAAGCCAAAAGTTAGTTTTGGCAGAAGTTGAAAAAAAGTATGATGAGTTGAACAAATCTCTGCAGGGTATTTATTTGTTGGGCGAATTATCTTTACGCTCGTTAGATAAAATAATGAGCTTTGGTGAGCAACTATCCGCCTATATTATTAGTGAAGCGATCAAAGACCAAAAGATTGAAAGTAAATTTATTGATTCTCGCTCTTTGATCAAAACCGATGACAATTTTGGTTCACCTAATGTAAATATTCAAAAAACTTATGAATTGCTCTCAAAACATTTTCAGGCCAATTCAGGGCTTTCTATAATGGGCGGCTTTATTGCTTCAACAGATAATGGAATTGTTACTACGCTTGGACGGGGCGGTTCTGACTACACCGCTTCTCTGGTTGGAGCTGCGGTTAATGCCGAGACAATTGAAATATGGACCGACGTTGATGGAGTAATGACGGCAGACCCGCGCAAAGTGGAAGAGGCTTTCCCGCTTTTGAGAATATCCTACGAGGAAGCAGGCGAACTTACCCATTTTGGGGCAAAGGTTATCCATCCAAAAACCATAAAACCCGCCCGCTTAAAAAACATACCGATTGATATTAAAAATACATTCAACCCACACGGCGCAGGAACCAGAATAAGCAATGCAAAATTTAAACAGGATTATCTTATCAAAGGTATATCTTCATTGAGCGGAGTTGTTCTATTGCATATTCAATCAAACAATGGGAAAAGTATTGGTGAGGTAGCAACAAAAATATTTGATATTTTATCTCGTTTTGGAATTGAAATTCTACTTATTACACAAGCTTCGTATGAACAATCGATTTCGCTCGCAATAAATAAAAGCCAAGCTCAAAAAGCAAAAAATGTGATTGAGAAAGTTTTTGTCTTGGAATTAAAAGCGCTACAGATGTCTCCTGTTTCCGTAGAAGAAAATCTGTCCATAGTCGCAATAGTAGGAAAACAAATGAAAGGGGTACCTGGTATATCAGGGAAGCTATTTAGCACTTTAGGAAATAACAAAATCAATGTTGTAGCTATTGCTCAAGGATCCTCTGAATTGAACGTGTCGGCTGTCATCAGCTCAAATGATGAGAAAAAAGCCCTTCAAGTTATTCATGAAGAGTTTTTTAGGCCAAGAAACGGCCACATCAATTTGTTTTTGGTCGGCACTGGATTGATTGGTTCAACATTGCTAAAACAAATAAAAGAATCAAAATCTTCTATTCGCCTTTGCGGTTTGGCAAACAGTAATCACATGTTTTTTGACGGTAAGGGAATCTCCTTACAAAGTTGGAGAGAAAATTTGAAACAAGGCAACCCTATCGAGTTAGAAAGGTTTATCGCCTGCATGATAGAATTTAATTTGCCAAATAGTGTTTTTATAGATTGTACTGCAAGTGAAGCGGTTGTTTCAGTTTATGAGAATGTATTGAAAGCCGGCATTGCAATTATTACTCCGAATAAAAAAGCAAATTCTGGTATATTCAAGCGCTATCAAAAATTGCGTGAATTGGCTAAAGAAAATAACACTCCATTTCTCTATGAGGCCAATGTTGGTGCAGGACTTCCCATTATTCACACATTACAAAGCCTCATCTCAAGCGGTGATGAGATTCTAAAAATTGAGGCGGTACTTTCTGGAACATTGAGCTACATATTTAATGTTTTTTCGTCGAGTAGCCACGTATTCAGTCAAATTGTCCGTAATGCAAAAGCGAAAGGATATACTGAGCCAGACCCACGTGATGACCTCAATGGCATGGATGTGGCGCGAAAAATTCTTATCCTCGCCAGAGAAACTGGACTTACGTTAGAACTTGACCAAATTAATGTTAAACCGATTTTGCCGAAAAAATGCTTCTTGGTCGGTTCTATTGATGATTTTTTCGTTGAACTAAAAAAACGAGACGACAATTTTAATAAGGCAAAAATGCAAGCCCTCAAAAGCAACAAGGTACTTCGCTATATCGCAACACTAAGTAATGGAAAAGCGGAGGTTGGAATGCAGGAAGTTGGCCAAAATCATCCCTTTTATCATCTTTCTGGTAGCGACAACATCATTTCGATAACAACAAAACGATATAGTGATACTCCGCTTGTTATTAAAGGTCCCGGTGCTGGTGCCGAGGTAACGGCTGGCAGTGTACTCGCAAATATTCTTAGTATTTTTAACTAATAGCTTTATGAAAAATGTAAATAATAAAATTCCAGTTGGTATTCTTGGCGCAACCGGTATGGTTGGCCAGCGCTTCATCTCACTACTTGAGGATCATCCGTGGTTTGAAGTTGTCTGCGTCGCTGCCTCAGAAAGGTCTGCCAGAAAAGGTTATGCAGAGGCGGTTGGTGATCGATGGGCACAGAAAAAAGCAATGCCGAAAAAAATCGGTAAATTATTAGTACACTCCGTTAAACATGATGTGGGGGCCATTGCCAAAAAAACCAAGTTTGTTTTTTCAGCCATTGAAGCCGAAAAAGAATTCATCAAAAAAATAGAGGAAGCGTATGCTACGGCTGGAATGCCGGTCGTTTCAAATAATTCCGCCCACAGGTGGACAGACGACGTGCCAATGATTATGCCAGAGGTTAACCCGCACCATCTCAAAATGATTGATGTGCAGCGCAAAAAACGCGGCTGGAAAAATGGATTTATTATCACTAAACCCAATTGCTCGATTCAATGTTATGTGCCACTACTACATGCTTGGAAAAAATTTAAGCCACAAAATGTTATCGTTTCGACGTATCAAGCGATTTCAGGCGCAGGCAAAACTTTTGAAACTTGGCCGGAAATGATTGATAACGTTATACCCTATATAGGTGGCGAAGAAGCAAAATCAGAAAAGGAGCCATCTAAAATTTGGGCAGAAGTCAAAAAAGGTAGATTTAATTTGGCTGATACGCCAAAAATTTCAGCAAATTGTATTCGTGTTCCTGTATCTGATGGGCACATGGCGGCTATTAATATCCAATTCAAAAAAGTGGTCGCGGTAGAAGAATTGATAGACGCTATACAAAATTTCAAAAATCCTTTGGATAAATTGCAATTACCCTCTGCACCAAAGCCATTCATAACCTATTTTGAAGAAGACAATCGCCCGCAAACAAAACTTGATCGTGATTTGCATAATGGCATGGGAATTAGCGTCGGGCGCATAAGGCAGGATTCTGTTTTAAGTTGGAAATGCGTTGCACTATCACACAATACTCTTCGAGGCGCTGCTGGTGGAAGCGTACTTAATGCAGAGTTATTATTAAAAATGGGTTACATAAATTAACGATATGAAATTATCAAAACGACAATTTGATCAATTATTACTAGAGAATCAATTAGTTATAAGTTTTGTTGGTATGTCCAATATCGGTAAAACGTATTGGTCAAAAAAACTGATAGGATTTATCTGAGCTATGGGCCCATAGCTCAGTTGGTTAGAGTGTCGGTATGGCATACCGAAGGTCGTGGGTTCGACTCCCACTAGGTCCACTAAAAATTAGGGCAGTTAGCTCAGTTGGTTAGAGCGCATGGTTTACATCCATGAGGTCATAGGTTCGAATCCTATACTGCCCACTAATTCCTTTTGTTAACATTTACTTTAAAAATCTATTATGCTAAACTGGTAATCTAGGTTAAGCCTGGGTAGCTCAGTGGTAGAGCGTTTGCTTGAAGAGCAAAGCGTCCGGTGTTCGATTCACCGCCCAGGCACACAAACTTTAAAAAATTAATAATATCTTATGTATTCTCTAAAAAAAGACAATTCAATTTCTATGCCCTCTATGCCCTCAATGGGATCTTTTGTTGAGGGATTTATTTTAGAAAAAAAAGAAAAATCTTTATTTATAGACCTGTCTCCATATGGCACAGGTATTATTCAAGGGGTAAATTATATAGAAACAAAAAATTATATCAAAAAATTGGAAATTGGCGCTAAGGTTTTAGTAAAAATTCTTGATTGGAATAATGAGGATGGATTAATAGAAATGGCTTTGCAAAATTTGGAAAAAGAAAAAGCATGGGAAAAAATAAAAGAAATGAAAAAACAAGAAACAACATTTCCTTTATTAATCTCAGAAGCTAATGCCGGGGGCTTAATGGGAAAAGTAGAAAACATTAAAGGATTCCTTCCTGCTTCCCAATTATCAACGGAACATTATCCAAAAGTAGGTGAAGGTAATAAAAATAAAATATTAGAAAAACTAAATTTTTTAATCGGGGAAAAAATACCAGTTAAAATATTGGACTTTGACCCTGCTGCAAATAAATTAATCTTTTCTGAAAAATTGGTAGAAAAAGATAAAATA
>SDBT01004584.1_pt1 | contig 23409 bp, 19 predicted proteins | sample 2277101 | NCBI WGS metagenome assembly SDBT01 (sample SAMN10404973, study PRJNA504765) | marine sediment metagenome | isolation source: marine sediment core GS10_PC15, 103 cmbsf | place: Arctic Ocean: Southern Knipovich Ridge | collected 2010 | reverse complement strand
GGGAGTGGTCGGACACCGGATGGCTTCCCATCGACATCACCAATGACGCGTACAAGCTAGGCGTCAACTACATGATCTACGCGCTTACCCATTAACTAGCTGAACCGAACGCAGTAAATAGGCGGGAGATTCGTTGACAGCGCCTGCCAAGAGTCTCCCTGGTTCTCCGTCAGCCACAGCGCGCCCGTCGTCGAGCCCATGGCGAGCCGGTCACCGGTGTTATCGATGTCAAGGCCGTGGCGGTAAACGAGATCGTAGGCGTGCTCCTGAGGCAGGCCTTCCCGTAAGGTTTCGAATGACCCCCCACCATCTCTGGTTCGATTCACGACCACCTTGCCGTCGACTGGTACACGGCAATCGTCCTTGGTAGCAGGGACGAACCAGGCCGTGTCGGGGTCGCCGGGGTGAACGGCGGTGGCGAATCCAAAGGCTGACGGCTCGGGTTTGAGCTCTTGCCAGCTAACACCGGAATCGGTGGTGCGGAAGACACCGTTGTGATGTTGAGTCCAGTACACGTTCGGGGCGGACGGACACTGCACCACACAATGTGGATCCTGGATCGAAGGGTCTTCCTTTCTCTCGTGCGGCATGTACGCGGCGTACATGCCTTTCGTGCGGACAGTCCAAGTCTCTCCGCCGTCTTCGGTGAGCCAGAACCCCCCGCAGGATACTCCGACTCCGATGCGCTGGCTGTCGGTTGGATCGACGCAGATGGAATGAATGCCGGGCTCGTCGTAGCCTCCGCCGAACCACTTCGCCCTCTCCGGTACGTTCCAAAGGGCCTGATTGAGCGTCCAACCTTCACCGCGATCGTCGCTACGAAAGAGACCTCCTGGGATGGTCCCCGCCCAGATCGAGCCCGGGCGGTCGACACCGGCACTCGCCAGCACCCACAGCAACCTGACGGAGGGACCGTCGGCTTTATCTCCTTCGACTTTATCGTACTTCGGGGTTGCGACCTCGTCCCAGTTCTGACCGCCGTCGTCAGAGCGACGCAACTTCACGCCGAAGTGACCCAGATCGAGTGCCGCATAGAGGGTTCCATCGCGACGGTCTGGAAGCACCATCGAGACGGGATCGCCGACGAACGAGCTGCTCGCGATCTTCCAACCTCCGCTCTGGCGCTCGAAGACGAAGAGCCCCTTGCGGGTGCCCACGAACAGCCGGTCACTCATGATCTATCCTCCCGATAAAGCCTGCATCACGAAGATGTCCTGGTTGACAGAAACTTGGTCGGTCAATCGGATCCGGTCGTCGATGAGATCACCGCCGACGAAAACGATGACGTGCTGCCGTAGCCGGCCCTGGTCGTCGACGATGTAGCTTCTGAGGCGAGGGTTCTGCTCGAAAACGGCCTCGAGCGCCTCGGCAACCGTCCCTGGCGACACTTCGATGGACGGACAATCGAGATGACGCGAGAGGTTCGGCGTGAAAGAAACGGTCGGCATGCATTCCCTTCCGGTGTGAGTCGGTTAGCGAATTGTAGCGCAGAGCCCGCGATCTGGAAAACCCTGCTGCAGTCGACAATACACTACGACTCAAACAGGGTGTCCATTGTCAACTGGCGGGAGATGAGTTCGTCAAAATACTGGTTTTCCCTGGTTCCGTACGTCGTAATCATCACGATAAAACCGACTTACGTGTCCTGGTCCCTTCAAGAAAAATGTTTCGCTTGTCACGGAGCGTTGCCGCATAAGACTTGGCGATCACGAACTCCGAGTTTGAGTACTTCATTTCACATAGGTTGATGCAATCGTCGGCTCGGTCGATTAGAAGATCGATTTGAATACCTTTGGCAGCCCTTTTCGTCGAACGATACATCCACGCTGCGTCTGTCGTGTTAACGCCTGCGATACCAAGCCCCTGTTTGATCTGAGTTATGTGTTTCTGGCAAATACCTTCGAACGCGTAACCCGCCCAGGACACCCACGATGGCGTGTTGCGTTTCGTTAGCCAATATCCTTGAGGCCTTGCACCGAATACGCTCCGCGGCGCAGTGCGAATCCAGGTCATGTAGAAGAGGGAATACTCATCGACCAAGCGATAGACGGACTCCTGGGCCTTCTTCCCAAACGGCACGGAGCGAGAAATGAATCCGGATTCCTCTAGGGCCTCGAGAATTCGTGTTGCTGAACCGCCCGACGTAAGCCCAGCTAAAGCAAGGAGGCGATCCCGACTCAATCCGGTCCGCCGGCGCACCAGCGTTTTCACCACCTTCACATATTTCTCAGAGCTTTCAAATAGAGAGGAATAGAGCCGATCAAACTCCTGCGCTAAGAGACCATCCTTCGTAAAACAGATTCTGTCGATGTTTTGTGCCGCCGACTGGCCCTTCTCCACCTGCCTCAGATAATGAGGCACACCGCCAGTCGCCATGTAGAGCTCGAGGCACTGCTTCCTGTCCAGATTCACCTTGCGACTCTTGAGATATTTCTCGGTCTCCGACAAAGTGAACGGGAGTAGACGAATGGTTTCTGTTACCCGGTTGTGGAGACCCCCTTTGTTGTACAAGATGTTCTCAATGACCCACGATCCCGCAGATCCACAAAGGATGAGGAGTAGATTGTGTTTTTTGCTACCCCACGAGTTCCAGAAATAGTCGAGTGCCTGAAGAAAGTCTGACCTCTTTATATCCCGCCAAAACGGTGTTGTGAAACTACGTTTTGGCCGGTTATAGGTAATTTTAACCCGCCATAATATGCTACCAAAAGACACCTTTGGCCACATTAAATTGGTAGGCTCGGATTCGGGAAACGAATCGTTCTCCCACGCATTTCTTCTTAATATTCCACGAAGTGGAAGTATCTAGCGGGTGAAGCTAATTATAATTTGCTCTACGGAGAGGATGAGCGGCAGTCTCGGAACAAATCCTAAGTGTTGCCCTGGCGAGAAATGGCTGTGTTGGCACAGGCCGCGGCGTGTAGCAAGGCTTCTAGCCCCGTGTGGTTAAAAACCTCATACCGTGTCCCGGTAGCAATATTTCAAAAGTCCTCCAAGCTACATGATCTACGGGCTGACTCATGGATCGGCTTTCTTGTAGCTGATGGAAACTCCTCCGCCACTCGAATCAACCGTGGTTTCCATGTTGGGCAGCTCGTACAAATAATCCAGGAATTCTCCCGTACCTCCGCGACGACCCCTTCCCGGCCTGATATTGTGTGCCGTAAAACAGCCGCCCACTTCGAGCTTGGGTAGCACCGCTATGAGGTAGTTCTTGTACCAGCCTTTGTCCGCGTCGCTGAAGACGAAGTCGAAAGGACCCGGGAGCTTGGGAACGAGCTCGTGCGCATCGGCCAGCCGGGCGTCGATGTAATCGGAGAGCCCGGCTTTCTCGAAATTGGCCAACGCCTCTTTGTAACGTCTTTCATCTATATCAATGGTGATCAGCTTTCCACCCGTCTTGCTGAGCGCCCAGGCGATCCAGGTGGCGGAATGTCCCGTGGATGTCCCGATCTCGAGCGCCTTCTTGTAGTTGTTCTTGATGATCAAGTCATAGAGTATCTTTCCATCCGATGCGGGGACGTTCATGTTACCCCAGCCCCAGTTATGGCTGTCTAGAAATGTCTGGACCTTTACATCCAGGGTCTGGGAAAAACTGATGGCGGCAATTTGGAGGAAGACGCAAAGCAGCAAAGGCATCGAAAACCATTTTTTCATGGTACCTCTCCTCAATTGTGCTGGTCTCTGAGGGACTGGTTTACTTCAAAACGTCGAACTGGTGCGTGTATTTGATGATGAAGCTACGGTTCTGAGGTCCGATGAGAAGGTTGCCGAGTCCCTCCGTGTCGTTATAGACGATAAACAGTCCCGTTCCGGCGGTATTGAGCCAGCTGAAGCGGACATTGGACGACCAGGCGTCCGTTTGATCATTGTATTGGATGAGAGCTTGGAGGTAAATGAGCGGAGTGAAGTTGTAACTGATACGGAACTGGCCCAAGTTGGTGATGAAGTCTCCTTCCAGGAGGTTGATGTCGTTGTAGGACCAGGTGAGTGACGTGATGATGGTGGTGCCGTAGCGCCAGTTGATAGAGTTATCGAAAGTGCGCCGATTGCCCGAGAGGAATCCGCCTACCAACATGCCGCCGGAATAAGCGAGCTCGGCGGCCTGGTTCGTGTGCCACTCCCAGGCCATCTCCCAGTTCTCATAGGTGCCCGGAAAAACGAAGAGGTCGTCAACAATCTCGAAAGGCTCCTTGAGACCTTCCACAGTGCGGTTAAAAGCGGGGCTGAAGTAATAACCGTTCTCGAAGTCGAAGTGGTTGTCGATGTGGAGCACCTCGGTTTCCTTGAATCCGTCAAAATCCCAAAAGCCTCGATAGGTGATGTGGGGTCGGAGCTCGCGGAACGGCGTGTTGTCCGGCCTCAGGTGCAAGAAAAAACCGGTGTCGAGGTTACGGTAGTCACTGCGACGGAAGAAGCCGACTTCGGGATTGAAGGCGTCTCCTACTTCGCTGTACCCGAGCCAGAGTCGCCTCTTCAAGTTCGCGTAGTTCGCCCGAAGGTTTAAAGCCTGCTCCCTTCCGGTGGCGCCGGGTGTTTCGGTTCGTGAGGCGAATCCAGTGAGGTCGAAGGTCTCTCCGATGCCCAGTTTGCCATCGACACCCCAGGTGCGGTTCCAGTTGTTTTCTCCCGCGTAGTCTCCCGTGGCTATCCGGTTGACGAAAAGGCCTCCCAATCGAGAGCGGTTGGGAAGCTCGCGACTCAAGCTCGCCACTGTAAAATTGTTCGCAGGCGTAACATCGGTGATCCCTCTCGTTTGCATATTGAGAAAGCCGATGTTGTAGGACCCCGCTTTGCCGCTCAAGCGGGCACCGGTACGTATGGGCACAATCTCCCCTTCTGGACCGATGCCGATGCGCCTGCTGAAAAAAAGCTCTACCGAGCGGGGCTGCCCCATGGAGAAGTAGCCGGCGTTCTCCAAAAAGAAGGAACGTTTTTCGGGAAAGAAGAGGTTGAAGCGCGTCAAGTTGATCTGCTGCTCGTCGACCTCGACTTGGGCGAAGTCGGTGTTGTAGGTGAGATCTAAATTAAGGCTTGGGGTCACTCCAAACTTGGAATCCACGCCCCAATCGCCGTCGTAGTCGGCGGAATCTCTCGTTTCGTATTCTCGGCCCGCCGAAGCCTTGGCATAGGGTGTCACCTTGAAATTGCGCGGCGTTTCCAGCTCGAGGCCTTGAAGCTCTCCCGCGTCGGAGAGCCGGTAAAGGTTGTAGATGCGTGAGACGGGGGACCAGAAGTCTTCTTCCCGTTTGCGTCGAATGTTGCGCTGGAAGTTGAGGCCCCAGACCTGCGGTTTTTCGCTCGCATAGCGCAGAGTCCGAAGGGGAATTGCGAACTCCGCCGACCAACCGTAGTCACCGATGTGGGTGGCCACCGTCCAGCTTGCATCCCAGTTGAGGTTGAACCCGCCTCCCGAGCCGGTCTGAGACCGGCGGGGTCCGCCGCCTCCCCCGCCTCCAAAGCCGCCACTTCCACTGCCCTCGTTGGTCACTTGCCCGTCGTGCTCGAGGCCGGAGGGATTGGTTCCAAAGACGAAGCCGTTCTGCTGGTCGTGGTAGGTGTCGAAGATGATCCTGAAGGAATCGGTGTCGTCCAGGCTCGAATCACGGCGGGCGTCGGTGACTATGATCCCCGAGGGATCGCTATCGTAGCAGATGACGCCGACATAGACCGTCTGGTTGTCGTAAAGGATGCGGACCTCGGTTTTCTCGGTTGCCGGCTCACCTTCGTGGGGCTCGGCTTGAATGAAGTCGGTAAGGACTTTGGCGTTACTCCAGACTTCGTCATCAACCACCCCATCGATGATGGGGCTTTCCTGGACCGGGGCGGCCTCCGCGGCACGGGCAGCTTCCGCCGGCGGCTTGGCCAGCGCATTGGCGGAGCAAGCTAGAAAACCGAGGATCGTGAGGAGTGTAAGCCTTAACGCGGCTTTCTTGGTGTTTTTGCAAAACAGGTTACGCATGGTTCATTCCCCTATCGGACCCACTGCCTCCATGTTAAGAGGACCTGGAACTGAAGTCATCAGAACGAAGAAAGGATCTTGTAAAGAATGTAAGCAAAGACTCGATCATCCCACGAACTTATAGCCAAGCCCGTAAACCGTAACGATGAACTCCGGCTTCGCCGGGTCCGCTTCGATCTTCTGCCGTAAAGAAGAAACGTGGACGTCCACGGTCCGTGAATAAACCGAAGCATCATAGCGCCACACGTTGTCCAGGAGCTCGTCGCGGGAGAGCGTTTCGCCTCTGTGCTCGACAAAGTAGTGCAAAAGCTTGAGCTCCAAAGCGGAGAGATCCACCGGCTGACCGTCGCGGACGACTTCTGTTCGTCGAAAATCCACCCGAACGTTGCCGAAAGAGTAAATGTGCTTCGGAGATCCGGTTCGTATTGCGGAGGAACGTCGCAACAGAGCTTCCATTCTGGCGAGAAGCTCGAGAGGCTCGAACGGCTTCGGAAGGTAGTCATCGGCTCCGATTTTCAGGCCGATTACTTTGTCGACCAATTGCCCACGGGCGGTCAGCATGAGAATGGGAGTATCCACATTTTGCCGGCGGAGGTCACGGCAGACGTCGAAGCCGTCCTTGCCCGGCAACATGACATCGAGCAGGATGATGTCGAAGCTTTCGGCCAACGCGCGCTGGTATCCTGTCTCGCCGTCGACGGCGGAGTCGACACGATAACCTTCGGCGGTCAGGCAATCGGTGAGGGTCAAGACCAGGCCCGGCTCATCTTCAACCAACAAGACACGACGCCGGGGAGCGCCGGTGGCAGGGGTCTCCTTTTCAGTCTTCCTTCGATCCATTTAAAGTCTCACCTCGGGTGATGGCTGGAAGATGCAAGGTGAAAGTGCTCCCGCGGTCGTTCGTTTCCACGGTAATCCGACCCCGGTGCGCTTCGACGATTTCTTTTACCAAGGTCAAGCCCAAACCACTCCCCCGGGTCTGATCCTTGACGGCCCGGCTCCCGCGGTAGAAAGGCTCGAAGATGTGAGCCAGGTCTTGCTTGGCGATGCCGGCTCCCCGGTCCTTCACGGCGATCGCTATCTCCGGCCGTTTGCTGGAGGTAGTTGTTGTGGCCTCGATGGTCACATGGGGTTGTGGGCCGGCGTGTTTGACCGCATTCGCCACCAGGTTTTGAACCGCTTGACGTAAGGCGTCGGGATCGCCAGAAGTGAAAAGCTCAGCCGAAGAAAGGTTGGACTCGATGCGTGCCTCCCGCTCCTCGATGAGGGGCTGGCAGTCGCCGAGCGCGGCGTCGATGACCTCTCGCAGGGACACCGTTTGCATCGAGTAGGCCTTGTCATTCGACTGAGTCTGGCCGAATGCAAGCACCCGCTCGACCATTTCGGTGAGGCGGTGCTCCTCGTTGCCGATGAGGGTGGCGTAACGTTTGACACCTTCGGCGTCTCGGATCGTTCCCATTTCGAGATTACGTGCCGCCATACGAATGACGCTGAGTGGAGTTCGCAGTTCGTGGGAAACACTGGAGATGAACTCAACCTGTTGCTTGGCAAACTTCTGAGCTCTTTGAGTCGAGACCACCAGCAAGACTGCCGTGGTTCCCAGCAAGCCGAGAATACCCAGGCTCAGGAGCATGTTTCGGCGGCGACGATGATCAAAGGCTCGCTGGAGAGAGCCTGCCGGATGGCGAACCAGAACCTGCCATCGGCCCTCTTCTCGCCAGGCTTCTGATAGCACCGAGCTTCTGGCATCGGACCCCGAGCCCCGCGAACCGCGTCCCCCGTCCGTCCGGTTGGGGCCGGAGTCGACAACCAGAGTACCCAGCGAGAGCCCAACGTCGGACCAGAGCTCTCTAAGGTGTGAGCGGTGGACCGTCTCGAAGAGAGGTTCTTGCACGTCGGGTGTGGAAAAATCATCTACCGAAAAATCCTCATGTGATTGGAAAATCACCTTCGGCGGCTCGCTTGGCCGTATGACGGCAATCTGGTAAGAGACACCGTCGCCAATCGCAAGGTGCCGCTCGGCCAGGGTGGGTAGGAGCTCTCCCGAGATGTAAGGCTTGGCCAGCTCAACGATGACATGCGATTCGGCATCGGCTGCCGGGGCGCGCCGGTAGGACGATTCTCTTGTCCCGCAGCAGAGGGCGGGAAGAACCAGTGCCGGTATCGCGTCCTGGAAAACGGAGATGGTGCGTTGCCGACCGCGATGTCCGGACCGGCTCTCCTGTCGATTCTCCAGTTCGCTGAGAAGGGCACTAAAGTGGGGGGGCCAATCGAGGGGGAGAAATTGCCCGGTTGCCGGATCTAGTCGCAGAAGATCGTGTCGCTGCCCGTTGGTCTCCCGCTCCAAATAAACAGATGCAACGAGCTTTGGATGGGGTGAGTGCTCCGCCCAAAGTTTGTACCGCTCAGAAAGTTGTTGCTCTATCTGGTGTTTGTCGGCGGATCGATCGAGGGCAAAGTAGAGCAGAGCTCGGGTAATCTCTCTATCGAAGTTATCGGTGAATCGATGAGTCGCTTCGCGCAGGCGCCTTTGAGTCTGCTCGAGCTGGGCATCGCTCACCTCGCGCATCGACTCCATCCGAAGGGGTATGGCCAAGGCGACAAGAGCCAGCAGCGTAACACTCATCGCCACTGCGAATTGGAAACGTTGCCGGAAGTGCTTCAGTCCTGCCATGAGCCCACGCGGAGGGTGATAAGTCTCACGTTCGCTGGACATGCTACATCACTTTCGCCTTGTCGTCCCATCGTAGCAGGGTTGGAGGTGAGCCGGGTCAGGGCGATGAAAGAATGTTGTAAAGAATGTAAAAAAGGGTCCTGTCCCCTTTTGACTTCTTGTGACCGTAGAGGTTCGAGTTGGCAAGCCGGTCGAAATAGCGGTATGCGGCAAGCGAAAGGTGGGAGATGGCCTGCTCTGCTTGGTCGGAGTCGAGAAGCCAATTGATCATAGCGGCCACGATGAAGGGCCTTTCAGGCAGGTAAACGATCCCCAGGTCCACCACCACGCCGGGCACCGATCCGGTCTTGTGCGCCACCCGGGTTCCTGCCGGGAGCAGGGGGTGGATCTGGCTCGACTTGGGAATGGATAGAATGCGCAGGAATCCCTCCTACGCGGTCGATGATCATGTTGGTTGCCGTGTTGTCGCTTACCGTTCTCCCTCACTGGAGCTGATTGTCACTCGAGTTGCTGCTCTCTGGCAATCCCCTTTTTGACGAGAGTCAAAACAAGAGCTACCTTAAAGCAGGAAAAACGGGAGAAAGAGCATGGAGAGCCTTCAGCCGTACGATGCGTTGATCGTTAGCCAGCAAAAAGAATGGGGCGAGATCTTTACCGGGTTCGAGCAGAGGAATAAATATCTGGTTCAAGCCCCGACCGGCGAAGTCCTCTATGCCGCAGTAGAGACCGGCGGGTCCACACTGTTTCGGCTTGTTCTCAAGGCCCTACGGCCTTTCACCATCCAGATCTTTACTCCCGATCGAAAGCCGGTCTTGACTTTGGAGCGGCCGTTCCGCTTCTACTTTCACAAGCTGGAGGTACGCGATCCCGAGGGAGGGCTGGTTGGCTCCATTGAAAAGCAGTTCACATGGCTTCGTCGCAAATACATCGTGACGAATGCGGCGGGTCAGGAGGTCCTACAACTTTACGGTCCCCTTTTTCATCCTTGGACGTTCAACGTACTGGGCGGAGGAGAAACGCTGGGTCAAATCACCAAGAAGTGGAGCGGGCTGCTGAAAGAAGGATTCACCGATGCCGATCAATTTGGCGTTGCCTTCGAGCCCACCATCGACGTGAACCTCAAAGCATTGCTTCTCGGTGCCGTGTTCCTCATCGATTTCGTACATTTCGAGAATACGGGGAACAACTAGCGCTCTTACGGCTTCCGAACCTGACAGAGACTTGATTTGAACGGCGGGAAGCCGGAGATGGGATCCAGACCTTCGTCGGGGATCAATTCGTTGATATCTGCGTCGGCCCAGCCGTGGAGAGCATGTACGACGCCGGCCGGCACCACGTCGGTCACCCAGGCCTTCAGACCGATCGCCCCGAGCGGCGACGACGCCTCTACCCAATCGCCGTCCTGAATATCTCGCGCCTTGGCGTCCTCAGCATGAATCTGCAGGCGTGCTTCCGGCTCTCTCGCGGTCAGAGTTTCGAGCATGCGCCCTTGAGAGTGGGTGTAGTTGTTGCTGCGCCCGCCGGAGGTCAAAACCAAAGGGTAGTCCCGGGCAATGTCGGGAGTGGAGACCGGGCTCCAAAAAGGCTCACGGTAAGTCGGCAAGCCGTCGTAGCCGGCTTTTTCCAATTCGGTGCTGACGAACTCCACCTTGCCGGTCGGCGTACCAAATCCCTGCTTCAAATAGGCGCGTTCCCCGGGCGCTTCAACATCGACAGTTGAATGGCGCCCGTCTTTAGCCAGATCGTCGAGCCGCAAACCCGTCGTCTTCAAACGCTCGCTGAAACTGGCGAGAATATCCCCTCCCCAGAATTGCTCTTCGAGCCCCAGGTGCCCGGCGATATCGAAGATCAACTCCGTGTCACCTTTGGCTTCACCACGCGGCGGAACCGCCGCCGGCCGATACTGCGCGCGCCCCTCGCCCCAGGTAATCAAGGCCTGGCGCTCCAGGTGCGTTGCTGCAGGGAAGAAGACGGTTGCGGCTGCCACGGTCGGATTGTCGAAAAAGTCACAGGCTGTAAAAAGCTCCAAGGAACGCAGAGCTTTTGCCATCCGCGTCGAGTTCGGCCACATCATGAAGTTCATCCCGACGGAGAACACCGCCTTGACCTGACCGGACTCGATCGCATCTGCGAACGCCATCCCTTGACCTTCGTTATATTTGGCAACGAAAAGGGGAAATCGTCCCCCTCCGAGGGGAAGGACGGCTTCACCGACGATGGGGAGATCGATGCTTTTCTGCATGAGACGATGCCCCCATGGCCGGTTACCTCCCTCTATGTCGAGATTTCCACAAACAGCGGAAAGCAAAAGGATGGCTCTATGATTTTGCAGTCCATTGGAATGATGAGTGGTCGCGTTGGGTGAGATGGTAATTTGCGCCGGCCGTGATGTCGCATACAGCTTTGCCGCGGCAACGATGTCTTTTTTCGCCACCCCGGTAATGGAACAGGTTTTTTCAGGCGTGAACTCCTTTATATATTCCCTGTATGGATCCAGGCCGTGCGCATATTTGCCGAGAAACTCATGGTCCTGCAAGTTCTCCTCGAAGATGACGTGCGCCAGACCGAGCGCCAGAGCACCATCCGTGCCGGGCCGGAGCATCAGGTGAATCTTGGCAACTTCCGCCAAACTGGTACGTCGGGGGTCAACGACGATGGTAGGCACTTGTGGCGCATCTACAAGGAGATGGTGGCGGTCGTAGGGAAGCCGGCTGGCGGCAGGATTGTTCGACCACACCAGGCGACATTTGGTTTGGGAGAATCTCTTTCGGCCGGGCCCGAGGTAATAGGCGTACTCCTTGCCAAGGGTTGCCGACGCGGCAATGAATCCGGAAGAGAAACAACAACTGGACTCGGTCACGTAATGCGGTGATCCAAACGAATGGGCCAGTCGCTGCAGGTAAGGCCTGACTTCTTTGGTGTAGCCCACCGCAAACACCACCGACTCCGGCCCGTATTGCTCTCGGATCCCCAGAAGCTTCGCTGCGGTGGTCGAAAGGGCAGTCTCCCAGGACACTTTTTGCCAGGGATCGTCGACCGAGGCCCTGGTTCTGGGCGAAGTCAGCCGCTGCTCACTCTCCCGCTGCTCCAGCATGGCTTCGGCACGTACACAGTCTGGATGGCGGATCGAGATGATTTGATCTCCATCGCTCACGACTGTGATAGCGCAGTTGTCGGTACACATGTAGCAGTTGGAATAAGTCGTTTTTGGGCTCATAGCTCGATCAGCCCCCTCCCGGGATTGAAGTTAAGGATAATGCGGCTTGCCGGCTGAATCAAAAAGCGGCCCCGTCAGCAGGCAGCGGGAGGCTGTCTCGATGACCTACTAGAATCCCACACCGACCATCAGAGTGAGGACGCCCCACTTGAAGGCGTCGTTGGCGTTAACGACTCCGTTATCGAAAACGTCGTCTTTGACGATGTTGCTGAGACCCAGGGAGTAGCGGACATCAATGTAGGCGCGCTGGCCGAAGTCGATGCCTCCACCGAGAACAATGCCGAATTCGACGTCGACAAACTCGTCGGAGACATCCACGTCGGATCCGAGTGCCTCGTCAGTCACTTTGGCGCTCAACTCGATGGCTACCGTTGGACCGACGTAAAAGGCCGGAGAGGTTACCCCGCTGGCCCCTCGGGAAAACTTGAACAGCAAAGGTATCTCGAGATAGTCGAAAGTGAACTGGGCGTTGATATTCAACGAATCATCGACTGCATTCGTGGTCCTACGGGTGTAGAGAAATTCCGGTTGAACAAGGACCGTGTCACCCATCGGGAAGGCCACGAAGCCGCCTAGTACAAAACTTGTTTTGCGCTGGAATTCGACATCCAACAGATCCGGTTCGATAAAGCTGCCGCGCAGCTTGGAGGAGGTGATCCCGCCTTTTACACCGAAGGTCGTCCCTTGGGCGAGGGCCGTATCCGCAGAAAGGCTAAAGGCCACGGCGGTGGCAAGAAGGGTCCCCAATATGCTCTTCACGATTGTCTCTCCTGTCGGATCAACCAGACGCACCCCACCACCCCTTGGCCCCGTTCAGTGACCCGCTCTGCGTGGCCCTGATGGCTTCCTCTGTGGCAGGAAAAAGGATGGAGATATTCTATATTGCGGTGCTGCCAAAATGACACAAAATTCCGCACAAAACTCGCCGCTGACAGTGTTGTCTAATGTTTACCGTAATCCAGCGCCTTTCCCTTCCGCTGGGCGTAGATATAGGCCTCCAAGGCTCGCATTTGAGCACTGTCGGGGTCGAAACGTTGCCCACGAACCGGATTCTCTATGCACCAGTTGATCATGTCACGCAGGAGGGCCACACGGCCCATCTGCACCTGGAACTTAGGATAGGTCTCCGGGTGCGTGTTGGCTGCATGAGGATGACACATGTCGCACGACACTCCCATGGTGCTTCCCAGGGCGTCGCCATCGTGAAAGATCCGGGAGCCTTCCACGACCAGCTTTTCCGTCTCTCGGGCCCAAATCAATATGTCTCGTTCGGTGTACCGGCCGTAGGAGTGACCCTCGCCTTGTTCGCCCTTCAATAGAGCGGAGTTGTCGGCCGGCGGCACGATCATATGGCGCTCTTTTTCCTCGGCAACCCAGTCGGAAACAAGTCCCGGATTTTTCCGTTTCCACTGGGCCATGTGAGAATCGGCAAGAGCTTGCCCTTTCTCTTTTGCGTCCTTGCCCGCCGCCGGCTCCTGCGCTTCGACTCGCCCGGAGACCACCGAAACCGAGTCTCTTTCCAAGAGCGTCCCGGCGAGAACAAAGCAACCGACTCCAATGAGTATGTTTTTAATTCTCCACCTCACTGTGATCCTCCTTAATCAAGCTCTCGAGGTCCTCAATAACTAGGCCGATTCGGCTTGGGTGGCACGGCTTGTTTGCCCCAGCTTGCCGTATAAGCCCGGGCAATGGTTACCGGGTTGCGGTTCCAGAAGTTGTGGACCGTGTCCACCAGACCATCCGCGTGGACCCGTATTTCGCCGTCTCCACAACCGTCTGCTGGGTTGAATGGATCGGGTCGCGTCATCTCGATGGTCAGCTCCGGCATTCCCTCGGGTGCATAGGGCCAAGGCCAGGCAGTGGCGAGAAGCCCTTGAAAATGGATGTTGCCAATCCGATTGGTCAGCATTTGGTGAGTATGACCGTGGATGACAACCACGTTATTGAACCGATTGAGAATGGCCTGGACCTCTTCAGCATCATCGGTCCAGAAGTTCCATGCTTTGTAGAGCTTGTAAAGCGGCGAATGGGAGAACACGATGATCGGCGTGTCGTTGGAGAGCTGGGCAAGGTCATTCTTGAGCCACTCCCGCTGCTCCGCGCCTACCGTGAACGGACTCTGCACACGGTTATCGAGACCGGCCACAGTCTTCATCCGTTCCATGGGCGTCATCCCCCGCTCCGTCCAGAAGTCGGCCTCCACGACGCTCAGCAGGGTGACAAAGTGAACACCGTTCTGATCCCACGAATAGGTGGGCTCGCCGAAAAGCTCTCGCCACTTCTCACCCATATCAAGGTACCAGTCGTGTTCTCCCACCATGATCCTGAGTGGTGCTTTGAGGTTCTCGAGGATCTGGGCACCCAGCTCGAGCTCGGCGGGCTGTCCGAGCTGAGCCAGATCGCCTCCATAGAAAACGAAGTCGGGCTGAGGATCCAGGTTGTTCACGTCGTCCACCGCACGCATCAGCGCACGGACGAAGCGATCGTTGAGATCCCGCTCATAAAGGTGGGAATCCGAAATATAGGCGAATCGGAACGAGTCTGTACCTGAGGTCATCGTCTGGGCGTGGGCGATGCGAACCGGCTGGAAAGAATGAGGAGGCGTAAGCCCGGCCGCCGCCGCTGCTCCCAGAGCCCCGGCAGATACCTTCAGGAATGAGCGGCGATCGAGCTTCTTTAGAGATTCATAAAAATCACGCCGCTCCTCCATAAACCTGGTCTCGACGCTTTTATGTTTTTGCCTCATCGAAAGCTCCTTTTCATTTCATGATCCGATCTTCGAAGGCCAACTTCCTTCGGAAGGCCATGTCATCGTCCCGGAAGGAGCGTTCCCTTTCGGCAGCGGCTTTCTGTTGTTTCATCTGAAGGTTGTTCTCCGTGAGGAAACGATCGTCGGTCAGAGTAAACAAGAAAGCCACCAGCTGGTTGATCTCTTCCTCGGTGAGCGCCAGCGGCTCCATCCCGCCATCCAGGAACGCATTTGGCTCCCCGCCTTTGTTGTAGTGGTCGATGACGTCCCACAAAGTCGGTAGCGAACCATCATGCATGTAAGGCGGTGTGATCCCGATGTTGAGGAGCATGGACGTGCGGAAAGAACCGGAGTCCGAACGGTGGGTTGTAACCATGAAGCGCCCGAGCTCGCTCATGTCGGTTGCCAGCGCCAGCTCCTCCAGCCTCTGCTCCGAAGCATCTTCTTGCAACGCCACCAATGCCTGACGTGCCAAATCCTCGAAGTCTTGATGCCGGGCCGAAACCCCGATGTTGTGGAAGCGGTTATCGGTACCCAGTGGATTGGCCAGGTTGATGTGGTGGCATGACACACAACGGGCTTTCTCGTTGAACAACCGCCATCCATCACGGGCGTCGCCGGAAATGGCTTCCGGATCGACGAGGAGGAAGCGTCTGAAAGAAGAGTTGATAAATACCAGGGTTCGTTCGAACGCGCCTATGGCTCGACCGATATCGTCATAGTTGACGTCGCGGCCATAAGCTTCTTGGAAGAGCTTTTGATACTCCGCGTCTCCGGCGATCGCCTTCACCGCTTCGTCACCATCTGCAAATCCCATTTCGATAGGGTTTACGATCGGCATTCGTGCTTGGTGATCTAGACTCGGAGAGCGCCCGTCCAGGAACAGAGTCTGAAGCAAGGCAGCGTTCAATGTCGTGGGAGCGTTCCTCCGTCCGAGCTGGTCGTCGATCCCTTCCGAAACCGGGCGCTGGTCGGTGAATCCTCGGGTTACGTCGTGGCAGGTGGCGCAGGACACCGTTCCGTCCTTTGACAGGCGCTTGTCGAAGTAGAGCTTGCGTCCCAGATCGATTCGCTGAGGTGACATCTTGTTGTCCTCTGGAATGAATGCTTCCCAGACGACCGGGTCGAAGCCTGCAGGCACCTCGGTTGGGTCCCCCTTCGGTAGGAGCTTGTCGAGCTCCCGGAGCTGGTAGTCCATGCTTGCGGCTCCATGCTCTGCTTGGGGTATCGGTCCGCGGCCTTGACTGTTGGTTGGTTGCTCACAAGAAATAAGTGATGTAGCGAAAACAACTCCCAAGGTCAAAGCGCCGAACTTGCATCGAGGGAATCCTCTGCAACTCGCCATACCGACCTCCTAAAGGATGAAACAGAGACAAAAAGAGAATTTACCAATGCTTGCCTTCCGGCGTGGAGCCCTGAGACCTTCGCGCAAGAAGGAAAAGAACATCCGGCTCCTTCGGCTGGTTAGACTAGTTATAATATTATATAATGTCAATCATTTAGGTGAAGCCCAGATTCGAGATTGATGCAAATGACTCAAGGTCTGGCTCCGGGGCAATGACCTGAGATGCAACGAGGTTGTTCGGGGAGGACAGACATCACATTATCCGGTAATGAGTTATGATTTCTCCTGGTTTGACTAGCAGGGTGGTGGCTTGTCGTGACTTCGATCCGGGGAATGAAACGCCTACATTATTCGAAAAAGATCCTAATTCCTCGGCTCGTGGGAAAGGGCCGCCGTTGCGGATGAGCTAACCGATGCCGCGCAAAACAGCAACAACGCTTCGCGATCAGGGTATTAATCCTTCCGCTCAGAGGGTTGCCATTGCACAATACGTCCTCAATACGAATACCCATCCGTCAGCCGAGCAGGTTTGGGCCAGGGTCCGTCAAAAGTTCCCGATGGTTTCTCGCGCCACGGTGTACAACACGTTGAATCTGTTTGTGGAAAAGGGTTTCCTGCGGCAATATGTTTTGACTGAAGGGAAAGTCGTCTTCGATTCAAACGTGGACGCTCACCATCATTTCATCGACCAGTCCACCAGCGTCATTTACGATGTAGCCTGGGAAGCGGTAAAAGTATCAAAACTCGACTCTCTGGACGGATTCCATGTCGAAGACTACCAGGTGGTAATGCGGGGCAGGAAGAAAGCCGGCAGAAAAGCGACGCGTCGTTAACCCAACTGTTTATCGGCGCGCACGAACAGCCACAGGGCAACACCCGCCAAGGCGAACAGCGATCCGGTGGCCAGCGCCACCACCCAGCCGAAAGCTTCGACGGTGATCGGAACCAGTAGGGCGCCGATGCCACCGACTGCATTTCCACCGGTGTTCATCACGCCGGTGCCTGCCGAGGCGTGCTTGCCGGAAATGGAGATAGCCGCCGCCCAGTAAGCTCCCTCGGTGAGCTGGGTGCAGCCGAAACACAACGAAAGGAGTACCACGGCGAGGTAGGGATCCCTGGCCGTCGCGCCGAGATAAAGGAGACCGGCTACCAGACTGAGGCCGACGATGCCCGGGAGCCTGCAACCCCACCGTGGTCCGATACGTTTCGATAGGCGATCACACAAGAGACCGCCGGCGGTGGCGCCCACCGCGCCGGCCATCCAAGGAGCGGCGGCGATGGTACCGCTTTCCAGAATTTCGAATTCCCGAGCCTCGACCAGGTAGATAAAGAACCAGTTGAAAAAAATATAGAAAACGTAGTTCATGCAGAAATAGCTGGCGGTGAGCAACAAGAGGTCGCGATTCTTGAGAACCAGTTTCCAAGCCGCTTTCTCCTCAGCCGGGGGTGGCGGCGGGGGCCGGTCGGCGTTTATCAGGTCGAGCTCTTCTTTGCCGACTGCGTGGTGATCGGCGGGATTGTCTCTAGCGTACCACCACCAGACACCGGCAATCAGGAAGGCGGAGGGTGCTGCTAGAAAAAAGGACTCGCGCCACCCGATCGTTTCCATCATCCAGGCGATCCAAGGTGCGGTGGCGGCGGCACCCAGTGTGAGGCCGGTGCTCATCAATCCATTGGGAAGGGCCCACCCCGATACGGGGAACCAGTGACTAACGGTTCCGCCACCGGTCACCGGGAACAACGGCGCCTGCACCGCCCCCATGAGAAATCGCAGTCCAATCAGTGTGGCCAGGATGACTGAGGTGCTTGCGAGTTGGGTGCCCGGCATCAAACCGGTGAGGAGCGTCAGGACTCCCCATGAGACGGCGATCCATGCCAAGGCCTTCCGGGATCCCACGATGTCGCCGAAAACACCTCCCGGAAACTGGAATATGGCGTAGCCCCAAGCAAAAGCCGATAGCACCATACCCAACTGAATCTTGGACAATCCAAGATCGGTCATCATGCTTACGCCGGCTATGGAGAGATTCGTCCTGAGAGCGTAGGCTACGAAGCTCGCCGCAAACAAAAGCGCGAGGATGGTCCATCGGACGTTGGTGTGTCGATGATCGGACTGAGTTGCGGTCATCATCCGCTGCGAGCTGGGATGGAGCCAGATTCGCCGGCGCTCGCAGCGACGCTAGCTGGACCCATCCAGAAGAGCAACGATATCGCCGCGAACCGCTTCCAGAGCTTCGTAGTGGAAGCGGCTCGCTTCTTTGTCCGCTTCGTCTTCGAGTTTTCTACCACCGCTGTCCCCGAGGCGGCGCATCACCCAGGTCTCCTTCACAACCATCCGGAAACCGCTCCGGATTCGGGTTGGCTCTTCGTCACTCTCACTCTCTTCGAGGGCAACGCGCATCACGATCCCTTCACCATCAAAGGGTCGCGTAAGAGCTCCTTTGACAAAGGGATCGAACAAGAACGGAATTCGCCAGTCCGGGCTTTTGTTCATGGCGGCGATGAATCCCGTCTCGGTGGGGGTGCGGATCAACGCTACGTCGGTCTCCAGGTTGCGGAAACCGACACGAAACGGTCCGGACTTCTCGGAATAGTCCATTTTCACGCGAAACTCATCTGGTAACCGGCGCGCAGGACCTTCGATAGGAGCAAGCCGGGCGTTCCAAATCCGCAGATGAGCCGTCAGAATCAAATCGTGAAAGCCCACGCTCCAAAGCTTGGCACCCGAAGCGTCGAAACCCACAACGTCCATTTCGGAGGAGCTGGCAAACCGTTCGAGGTAACGCGCGTAGTCAGGTGATTCGGCGGCGATTCGCTCCGGCTCTATCTTGGCTGCGAACCGGAAGTCGGTCGTGCCATCCGGCCGAGGATCCATTTCCAACCGCTCGATGGTATAGAGCCGCCCCAGAGCCTGTGCCGCCCGCGGCATAGCTATGGCCAATCGGGCTTCCAATGCGGGGGCGGGCGACTCGATCGTCGAAAGCACCACTTGGAGAGCTCGAGATATCATCTCGACGGGAAACGTACCGAGGGCAAGCTCGTCGAGCCAGCGCCACTCGTATTCGTGCTTGGACAGTTTCTCGAGACTCAAGCGCGAACGGTACTCCCCGGGGAGGGTTGTGGGGCGATCATCCGACGCGCGATCCAACCTCGAACCTTGCAGCGTGACGCTCCCCTGCGTCTCGAGCCGCCTCTCGAGGTCGGTTGTTCCTGTCCAATCGCTCTCATTGCGAAAGACCCGAGATGGCGTGAGGAACGACCGGTCCAGTTGAGATTGAAATTCGGCAAGGCCCGGGTCGACTACGACGGGATCCGTCCAGGCGGACAGAACCCGCAAGAGTGTGTCGGCTTGTCTTCGGACTTCACCTCGCTCGACTCCGATGGGCGCCGAGTGGTTACGGCAGGCGCCCAATCCAGCGATGGCGGTGGCTAGTGCGAGAAGGATCCCTGCGCGCTGAAGCCGTGGAATGTTATGAGTACGTTTCATCTGGTTTCGCCTACAGTTATGCCGCCGACATTATAGCTCGGTTTCATGGGCAAATTCGTCGCTACGTTCCAGGTGATTGCGTCATCGTTGTGGGATCCGTCTGAAAAAAGGATGGTCATTATCGCGCTGTTTGGAGCAAAACGGCCACTTTTTGTTTCTAAATAGCGGCCACTAAAGCCGTTATTTTTTACTAACGGCCCCTTTTTAAATAACAATATCCGGCCATTACATGTATAATTATGAGTTAACGGCCGCATTTCGTGCTGAAGGCCCTCTTTATCGGTTATCCACATCGTCGAGAGATGGGTTTTGAATGGAACAGGAGGAACAAATGGACTTCTTAGGAAGAGCGCGAGAATTGGCACTGCTGCGCAATTGGGTAAATGAATCCCAGACTTCCTACCTTACGGTCCTGTACGGACGGAGGCGTATCGGAAAGACCCGTCTGGTGGAGGAGGCTTTCCAAGACACAGAGCTACTCAAGTTCGAAGGTCTCGAGGGGCAGTCGACTCGCGAACAGCAAAGGAATTTCTTGACCCGTCTCGCAGAGCTCAGCGGCAAGCGGGAACACGAGCTAATGAGAACTTCGAGTTGGCGCGATATCCTTATTGTTCTTTCCCAGTACTTATCCGAAACCGCCAAACACAAACCCACGGTGGTCCTCCTCGACGAGTTCCAGTGGATGGCGAACGGCCGGACGCCGCTCGTAAGCGACCTGAAATATGTATGGGACAACTACTTTTTGAAGGAGAACAGGACACACCTCATCCTCTGCGGCTCCATTGGTTCTTTCCTCGTTAAGAAGGTCATTCATTCAAAGGCGTTGTACGGCCGCATCAAGCTGGAGATGAACCTAAAGCAGCTCAAGTTGCCCGAGATCAAGGAAGTCTTTCAGCCTGAGCGTTCCCTCAGAGAGGTTGTGGAGCTGTATATGGCCGTCGGGGGGGTGCCCCAGTATCTGGAGATGATGGACCGATCTCAATCGGTGAAGGCGAACCTGGAAAGGCTGTGCTTCACACCCCATGGCTTTCTCGTTAACGATTTCGAAAAAATCTTTGTGAGTCATTTCGGGAAAGACACCCATTACAAAAAAATCCTTACGACCCTGGCGAAGAAGGCATTTGCTTCTAGGGAAGAACTACAGGAGGCGTGCAATCTGACTTCCGGCGGGAGGATCTCGGGATACCTCGACGATTTGGAGCTCGCAGGCTTCATCGAAAGATACTCTCCGGTGGAAAGGCCGATGGCTGTAAGAATAACCCGGTATAGACTCCTCGATCCTTATCTGACGTTTTACTTCCGCTTCATTCAACCGTCACTGAATAGGATCAAGACTGTCGCTCAGGAGGCACAGTTCTCACGGTATGCGCCGGATAAGAAATATGACATCTGGTGCGGTTTGACCTTCGAGCGCCTTTGCCACCAACACAGCAGCATTATTGCAGAGAAACTCGGCTTTTCGGCCGTCAACTACGACTGCGGCTCCTGGTTCACGAGGTCCTCGCCAAGGGGTGGTGCCCAGATCGATTTGCTCTTTCTCAGAGACGACAGGGTCATAACGTTGTGCGAGTGCAAGTTCAAAGATGAAAAAATAGGAAGAGGTGTCATAGCGGAAGTACAAACAAAGCGGCAAGCTTTGCCGAATCCCAAGAAACACACCATCGAGGCGGTTCTCATCACCGCTTCCCCGCCTACTGAAGATCTCAGTAAACAGCGCTTTTTCAACCGCATCCTTCAACTCGACGACCTTTTTTGAAGACGAGCAGTAGACCATCCCTATATGGATTGAAATCTCGACAATCCGGCCGTTTGTGCTATTCTCACCTCGCTTCGTCCTATGCCTACTTTCGTTACGCTCGATTGGATCGTCGTCGGAATCTACTTCCTCGTTCTCATCGGCATCGCCTGGTGGGTGGTCCGGCAAAAGTCGGAGTCTTCCACCGATTACTTCCTGGCCGGCCGTCACGTGGGATGGTTCGTGATCGGGGCCTCCATTTTCGCATCCAACATCGGCTCCGAGCATATCGTCGGGCTGGCCGGGACCGGGGCCAAGAGCGGCGTGGTGATGGGGCACTACGAGCTTCACTCCTGGCTGGTGCTGCTTCTCGGCTGGGTATTCGTGCCCTTCTACATGAGAAGCCAAGTGTTCACCATGCCCGAGTTTCTGGAAAGGCGCTACGGTCCCTCGGCACGGTGGCTGCTGTCGCTGACGTCGCTTATCGGCTATGTCCTGACCAAGATCTCGGTCACCATCTATGCAGGGGCGGTTGTCTTTCAAGTGCTCATGGGCGTCGACTTCTGGACCGGGGCGCTCATCGTCGTTTTATTGACCGGGATCTACACCGTTCTCGGCGGGCTGCGTGCGGTGGTTTACACCGAGGCCCTTCAAGCGATGGTGCTCCTCGCCGGTTCGATCACCATCACGGTTGCGGGACTGATCAAGATCGGGGGATGGAGTGAGCTCGTCTCCATTGTCGGTGTTGAGAAGCTCAACTTGTTCTTGCCCGCCGACCATCCGGAGTTTCCCTGGACCGGGATGGTCTTCGCCCCCCCGATTATCGGCCTCTGGTACTGGTGCACCGACCAGTACATCGTGCAGCGCGTTCTGGGAGCCAAAGACGAGACCGCCGCCCGACGTGGAACGATTTTCGCCGCTTATTTAAAAATCACTCCCTTTTTCATTTTTCTTATTCCCGGCGTCATTGCCTTTGCTCTGGCGCAAAGCGGCCAGCTCGATCTGGCCGAGCCGGATCAAGCGTTTCCCGTCATGGTGGCGACGCTGCTGCCTGCCGGACTGAGGGGGCTGGTGGCCGGAGGGCTCATTGCGGCACTCATGAGCTCATTGGCGGCGGTTTTCAACTCCTCGTCGACTTTGTTCACCATGGACATCTATAAGAAGCTCCATCCGGAGGCGTCGGACCGAACGCTGGTGACGGTGGGTCGGGTGGCGACGGCGGTTCTCGTTGTGACCGGCATTGCCTGGATTCCCCTGCTGAGGGGCATCTCGGGCCAGCTGTACACCTACCTCCAGAGCGTGCAAGCTTACATTGCGCCGCCCATTGCGGCGGTGTTCTTCTTCGGCTTGTTTTGGAAGCGCATCAACGCCGCCGGCGCTATGACGGCGTTGGTGGGTGGCTTTTTGATCGGCATGGGTCGGCTGGTTGCCGAGCTCAACAAGGATGCGCTCGAAGGCTGGCTCTTGGCCTTCGCCGATATCAACTTCCTTCACTTCGCGATTTTTCTGTTCTTAGCTTGCACCTTTATGCTGATCGTCGTGAGTCTGGTGACCGCGCCGCCGTCCGAGGAACAAATACGCGGGCTCACATACGCCACCACCGTCACCGCCGACCGGGCTAAGTCCCGGGCTAGCTGGAACACCACCGACGTCGTCTTGTCGCTCATCGTGGTGGCGGTGATTCTCATGGTTTTGGTGTACTTTTCTCCACTATTCATGCACTAGCAAAAAAAACAGGAAGGGAGAGTCGACGTGTCGATCAAAGTCGCTGTCTCTGAAAAGGAATACTTTCCCGGCATCGGCCGGATCCTCTATGAGGGGCCGGACTCGGACAATCCGTTTGCCTTCAAGTACTACGACGAGAGCCGGGAGATCGCGGGCAAAACAATGGCGGACCACTTCCGCTTTGCAGTAGCCTACTGGCACTCGTTTTGCGGTCTGGGGGAAGATTCGTTTGGTGGGCCAACCCGGCGGCTTGCCTGGGCGGCCAATGAGGATCCGATGGAGGCGGCGAAAGAAAAACTGGATGCTGCTTTCGAGTTCATTACCAAGCTCGGCGTTGCTTTCTACTGTTTCCACGACCGCGACCTGGCCCCGGAAGGCCGCGATGTTCGTGAATCCGAGGAGAACTTGCGGGAGATGGTGGCTGCCGCCAAGGAAAAGCAGGAAAGCTCCGGCGTCCGCCTTCTCTGGGGAACTGCCAATCTCTTCTCACATCCCCGTTACATGAACGGCGCCGC
>SDBT01004583.1_pt1 | contig 23409 bp, 37 predicted proteins | sample 2277101 | NCBI WGS metagenome assembly SDBT01 (sample SAMN10404973, study PRJNA504765) | marine sediment metagenome | isolation source: marine sediment core GS10_PC15, 103 cmbsf | place: Arctic Ocean: Southern Knipovich Ridge | collected 2010 | reverse complement strand
TATAAGTAATATCTTGTGGGAATAATATTGTTATTATTGGTGCGAAATTATCTGTAAATGTTATTCCACTCCCTCCATTATAAAGTTGAGTTACTTCGGAGACACTTAAACTTCTATTCCAAATTCCAACTTCGTCAATACTTCCCAAAAATGTAGTTGATGTTGCTGAATTATGTTTAAATAAACTAGAATTAGAACCAGAAGAACTAGATTGTGTTCTCATATTTATTTTTCCTACTGTCGGAACACCCAAATATATACTCCATGAACTAAACGAACCATTAGCCGTTCCCTGAGAAACTCCATCTACATATAACTCAGTATTGATTCCATTTCTAATTACAATGATATTATGAAAATTTCCATCATTAATAGTAGAAATACTTTCTATATTTGTGGCTCCAGCACCAGACATTTTATTTCCAAAAACACCGATTAGAGATGTGCTTGTTGTATTTATCCACATTGATACCGAAAAGATTGTATGTGCAGAAATTAAATCTATAGGTATAGATACAGTTGAGCCATCATCTAATATGCCCTTATATGATTTATTAATTATTCCTGTCTGATTAATAATAACATTACTTCCAGTTCTAGTTCCATTATTTAAATTAAGGGAATCAAATGCGGTCGTTCCACTGATTTCATCTAACTTATAATAAGAAATAATATCGGCGTTCAAACTTTCCGTCCATGTCGCCCACTCCTCAATTTCTACTCCCATAATAGACGGAACCCAATCCCCATAGTCTCCGGCTTCAACATCAACAAACACCCCAATCTCATAAATAACTCCAGAATAAAAAACATTGTTTGGATTATTTACTGGAATCCAATCCATCTTAATCTCCCAATGATTTCCGACTTCTACTTGTATGCAACTTTCATAAGTTCCATTAATATCGGTTATATTTTCACAACTTGTTTCGTAATCATCGACGGATATGTTTGTATATTTTTTATATTTAAATTGTTTGCCTCTGGAAATTTCTTTGTCGCTTCTTACATCTTCTAAATAAATATCTCCAAAAGTATTCATAAAATCGCCTGTTGTTATGAAATTAAATTCACCAACTAATCTATCTTCGCCTCTTGCCACCAAAACATTACTAGTAGATGTTAAAGTGATATATGCTAGATCCGATCCTAGTCCTAACCAATTTACGACCGTAACAGTTTTAGATTCTGGGTTATAACTATAAACATTATCCCACTCGGCCGCCGAGGTTAAATTGATGGAAAACAAGACGATGAAACATACCATTACTATTAAAAAAGTCGCTGATAATCGCTGTGATAGGTTATTTTTGTCCATTTTAAAACCCCGCTACCGATGGAACCGGCTTTCTCTTTAATCCCGAGTAGCTAACAATCATCGTTATAACTCCTACTACCGCTATTATAACTGGGAGGTTCAACATAAATTTAGATGTTTTTGGAATTATATTTATAAAAGTATTGCTAAGAACATCCGTACTATTAATAAATAACTCGTAGACTTGTGAGATATATATCGCCGGAATGAAAAATAAAGCCAACAAGAAAAAATCAACTATAAAAAATAGCTTCGGGAATCTATCCCCCATAAAATACCCGTTTAATATCATTAATAAGCACATTCCAAATAAAAATATTATTCCGATCGTGTCTGCGTTGTTTATTAACCCTGTGTTTATCTGCCCGAATGTTGCCTCTGTAACATCCTTTAGATTTACTTGCCCCACATCAACATCATAACTTAAGGCGTCATTCATTAAATTAAACGAATAGACAGTTATCCCTAAAAATATTGAGAACAGTAGGGCTACAAATATTAAAATAAATGCCGATACCATCGCTGTCCCTTTTTTATTCTTCATCTAAATTTACCTCGATTGTATCATTTTTTATTTTTTCCCAGGCCTTATGAAGAACGAGTAGGTTTGTTAGTCTCTTGGTAGATTTTTTTTTCTTATCAATTCCTCTTTTAACTCTTTCTTGCTTGATCTCTTCTATTTCATCTGCGAAGTTTAAACCTATTCTTGCCGTTACTGTTTGGGTTTCTTTTTTCTTATTCATTTCATCGCACTCCCTAACTTTTTTATTTCGTCGTAAAGATTAGCGTCTCTAATAATTTCCCAGAAGGCTATTACTAAAACAACGAGTCCTACCCATAGGGCTAACGTATTCATTAAGGAGAATATAAAACCAAAGAACCCATAATACATCGTTAGACTAACAAAATTATCCGACAATCCAATTAATATATTTAAGAACCATGTAAAAAGAACCCATGTTAAAAGTATAAATGCTAGTTTAACATATTTTAATTTCGTTATCTTAATTACTGCTCCTTTCTGGTTTACTTCGTTGGCGTATGGGGTTGTGATTAAAAAATAGAAACTTAGTATGAATAAAAAGAAAACTCCAAAGGCCAAGATTAAATAAATTGTAGATTCTGATTCTTGTAATGGTAGGCCTGTTTTTGTTATTTTAAAATCATATTCCAAAAAACCACCAATATCCCCAGGGACTTCACAATTAAATAAAACTGAATACTGCCCTATTTCTGTAAAGTTCCCCCCACCCACCTCTTTATCAAAATCTCTTCCATCTATGGAAAATGTCATAACATCCTCAATAACATGATCTCCGTCGCTAGGTCTATAAATATGTATTCTACAGTTAGCGGTATCGTTATTTAATAATAATCCATTCGTTAAATTATGGATGTGAACATGAAAAAGAAAGTCTGTGTTAATTTTATGAGTTTCTATAACAGGTGATTCTATTTGTATTCCTCTATCTAATGCTATTGTTTGTTGGAGTGGTGGCTGTGCTTGGATAAATGTTAAACTAAACACAAATAAAAATAACACGAATAAACTCTTTTTTTGCATAATACTTATAAGATTTTATAATTTATAATTGTTCCTATTTGTTTACAAAACTTTCTTTCTTTCTTTTCCCAACTCTTTAATTTCTTTTCTCCTTATTTTTAGTTTTGCACCGTGTACTTTTATGTGGCATGCCTTACAAAGATAATATATTTTTTTAGATTCTATTGCTCTCCTTATCTCGAATGAATCTTCTGGATATTCTTCGTGATGTACTTCTAGGTTTTCCTTAGATTTGCATACCTTACAAAATTGATCTTTTATTTTTGTTTGGCACATCCCATCGGATCCTCTCACTATCTTCCCTGTTTTGTTCCTAGAATTATTTTTCCTCTTATCCATTCTTTTCTTCTATTGATTTTAAAAATTTTAATGTTTTTTTCTGAACTTCTAATTGCGCCTTCTGTACTGCTGTGTGTAGTTTTAGATTCTCGTTGTATTCTTTCATTGCAGGGAAAACCCCCTTAAGGTTTGCCAGTTCTTTCTTATTATCACTCATCCCCATTCTCACCTCACTACTAAGAGGCCAACCTTCCTCATCCATATCTTTCCCCCAATCATCTACGGAGTTTATCTTCTGGGGATCTTTTCCTTCGAACTCTTTCAGTTTAACCTTAGCTCCAATATTATCCTTCATGGAATCATCAATCCAGAGAATACATTCCTCGCCTTTCTCTCTTACGTGTAACTTTCTGTTCTGCCCCAATAACCACTCCGCGAACCTGTTAAAGATTATCCCATAGTGTTCCCTAAAAATCTTAATCCCATAGATTCCCTTTAAATCAAATCTTCCCCGGAGATACTTGGATAAGTTGTCTAAATCCTTCAAAGCCCAAAATGCGGACTTAAGCGCATCCTCCGAGAAATAAGAATTGCTTGAATAGATTGTAAGTGATTTCTTATTGATCCAAATAGTGAATCCTTTGTATGATAATTTGTAGGATCCGAACCCTAGCTTTATTAGTTTCTTTTGGGCGAACTCTTTCTTCACTCTATCCTTCTCCCAGAGGTTATCTTCTTTAGGGAATAGTATTGTTGCGTTGTGTCCGTGGCCTCTCTTATTTAGCTTTTTATTCACTAAGGCTCGAGTTACCTCGGGGTGTTTAAGTGAACTTCCCGTAAGATCCATTTGATATTTTCCTATTAGATTTATACACCCTAAAGTTTCTAGTCTTTTTAGCCTGTTTGATAATGCCGTTGGTGATAGTTTTAATAATCTCCTTAGCTCGCCCTTCCCTTTCCCTATCTTTATAAGATTAAGGGTTTGTTCTAGGGCATTGTGAATATTAGTTTTTCCATAACCCCTATTGTCATGTTCACTTTTTATCATAAGGTATTAATGTGAACTTCACTTATAAACTTTTCTATAGGTATTAATATGAACTTCTACAATAAAGAATAAAAAAAGAGGAGTGAGGGAGTAGGTGCCGGGTATAAGCGCTGGAAATCGCCGGACATTTTGGAAACCTAACCACTCCTCATCCTTACAGTTGTTACTTAGTAGGGATATTTAAATGTTTTTATTCTATAGTTAACAAAATTCCCGGAGATCAACGTACATTTTCGGATCTGAATGTACGGGGGCCCCGGTACGCCGGCAGGTGTTCGTTTGCCGGAGGGATTATTATATAATCATCGTAAGCGGAGAAACCACAATTAAACTAATGGTTTTATCAACCCTATTCTTCGCCTCTTTTAGAGAGAACCCCTTGGATAAATATTTGTTCAACAAAAACCTCTCCTCATCATTGGTTAATTTCTGCACCATCTTCTATTTATAAAAATATCACAGAACTATTTAAACGTTACCATGTTTTCGGGCTGAATGGATTAAACCTCTTCTTGGTTGGCGCGCTTGGGCTATTCCCCATGTGATCCATTTGTGTAAAAATCTTAGCGCTGTTTAAATCCTCCATAGTCTTTCCCCCTAATGATCTTCTGTATGCCGATTCTATACTATGGATAATATTTAGGACTGTTAGTATAAATTTACTTTTCTTAAAATCTGTATTCATCCCCATTTTTTCATAATTACAATACAGGAAGTTTCCTAACTCATCCCCTAAATCTGCCAATATTTCATTAATCCTCATCTCATCATAGAAAGATAAAATTGTGTTTTTGTCTAGATAATTTCCGATTATTGACATAATGGCATTAACACCATACTCATTAAATAATATTAAATCTTCATTTAAAATAGTTTCTTCTTTCCCCTTCTTATTAGTTATTGTTTTTGTTGGCTTTGTCCAGTATTCGTTTTGTTCGTCGTCGGTGGTTATATATTCCCCTCTTAAAAAATGTTCAATCTTTCCTAACATTTCTGCGGTTTCAACTTGATACTGAATTAAATTATTATTATCTTCTCCTTGGTATGATGAAGCCGCCTGGCTCATTTGTGTATTTGTTTCTCTTAGTGTTGCGTTTTCATTTTTAAGTTTCGCCAAAAAATCTTCGTCTTCCATTATTCAATTTTGTTAACAAAAGTATTTAAAGTTATCTTTTGTTTTTTTTCCGAAGGTTAGCCATTCGAATCGCCCGGCCCTTGGCTAGATTAGAAAGCATTTGTTGACGATGGCTAGCGGTTATAGGTTGTCTTTTTGTTCGCTTAACTGGTTTGCCTTGCATTTTCCTAATTCTTCTAACCTTAGATAATGCCCCTCTTTTGTCTGCGTGTTCCTCAAAGCGTTTTCCTCCAACTTTGATTACATATCCACCCTTTACTTTTTTTGTTGTTATTTTTCCTTTTGGAAAAGTTGATTTTCTTATTTTTCTGCCTTGCATTTTCCTAATCATTTTAACTTTAGATACCTTCTTCATTTGTGACAACTTTCGCCGAAGACTTATCCCTTTCTTTTCTGAACGAGTATCTAGTAGACGTTTTCTTTTCTCGATAATCCTTCCCTTTGGTAATGCTTTTCGTTTTCCTTTGACTATTTTATAAGTCCTCATTTTAAAGGATGTTTTCTTAGCGTAGTTACGAGGGAATCTTAATTTTGATTTTCGTGGCTTACCTTTTGTCTTTTTTATTCTCGCTGTTCTCGATAAAGAATGGTCGACTATGTAATTACGCAAACCCTTAGCCCTCTTTCTTTTTAACGGAACCCTATTAATCTTAACTAACTTTGGCCTCTTTTGTTTTTTTCTTTTCTTTATTGGCCTGGCGTAGACATTGTAGGCCTGTTTTTTCTTAACCTTTCTACTTATGACTTTCTTTTTCCCTTTCTTTTTTCGTTTTGGAATCCTTGGAACCATCGGAACCCTCGGGATTGTTGGGACCCCAGTAATTTTTATTTTAAGCGCTAGTTTGTTAATTTGTTTCTGAATTTGTTTTAATCTTAGACGCTGTTTTTGGGTTAGTCTCTGTTTTTGTTTTTGCACCAATTTAGATTTCTTATTTTGTAGCTGTTTCATTTTTTGCTTTTGCCTTGATCTCTGCCTTGCTTCTTGCCTTGTCCTCTGCCTTACTCTAGGCGTCGGCTTTACTTTCGTAACCGGCTTCGGCTTTACTTTCGTAACTGGTTTAGTTTTGACTTTGGGTTTTGTAGTTACCGCCCTCCCAGTTATCTTAGCCGGCTTTGGTGTTACCCTTGGCCTGGGTGTAACTGGCCTTGGTATTATTTTTGGTTTTGCTTTAGCTTTGATTTTAGCCAACCTCCCAACTATGGGTTTCCCTCTCGCCCTGGCTATGTCCATTGCTATTTTTGAAGTTGCCGCCAATCTCCCAGCCTTAGTTAATCCTTCTAATCCTTTTGCTTTAGATTGCGCCGCCGCTACCACCGAAACCACCTTACTTAAAGCTTGTGAGAATTGTTGTTTATCAGCGACACTAAAAACCTTTCCAGCCTTTTTACCTCCCTTAATTAATCCTATAAAATTTGTTTTGGCTCCTGGTCTTGTTATTGTTCTTCCGACAATTAAACTTAATTCCTTTTTAGTAAAGATGGCAGAGATGGAAGCAAAGTCGTCAAAAAGAATACCTTTAGCTTTAATTGTTTTAATTTTTCCGGTTGGAAATCTTATAATTGGGTGAAGCATTTTTGTTCCCTTCACGCCAGCAACTTGTCCTACTCCTAATTGTTTAAGCGCTTTTATGTTTCCCTTGCTTATGGTTATTGTCCCGGCCTTTTTTGCCTTACCTAATAATTTTACTTTTGTTTTTATCGCTAAGCTTAATGGTTTGGTTTTAGATACTTCTCTCCCAATAAATGATTGCACCGAGGTTAATTTCTTCTTCGCTGATGGAAATTTAAACGCAACCTTACCCGATCTACCAAGAACCACCGACGCCGTTTTCTTTCCTTTCGTTACAGAAACCCCCTTCGCTATTCCCACTCTTCCTTTCGATGTCCTAAAGGCTAGGTCTGTTATTATTTTTCCGCCCTTACCTACTTTCTGTTTTCCCACAAACACCACTTGGGTAATACCAGACGGAATACTTACGGTTGGAATAATCGGAAATTCACCAGCGAATACTCTTGGACTAGCTCCCACCTTTAATCTTTCTACTTCTGCTTGTAATCCTTTCTTGGAAGCTTTTAATCTACCTCGATTAACTTTGGCTAATGTCCCAGTTTTTCCTTTTAATTTTTTCAGGCCTTTATCAATTCCTTTAATAATCTTTTCGTGCTTTTTTATTGTCGGGGCGCTTTTCTTAATTAACTTCTTTCTTTCTGCTTCTGTTTTTCTTTTTTGAAATGGGCTTAAAAATCCGGATATTTTGCTTTTAATTGACCTAGCCAACTTGTCTCGGTCTTCCAATAACATTCTTTCTTTATTCTCAATAGAAGCAGAAATAGAATTAGCCTGGATCATTTCGGTTTCAGTTAATTCTTTACCCTCATATTTTTTATTAAACTTCTCAATCTCATCATTTATATTATCACCTCTTTTATTTAGATTTCTTTCGGTTAATGCCCCCCCAGTTACAAAATCTACTGCCCTTATTGTTCCCGATTTAATCTGTTTTATCGTCGGTATTGGGATTATAGATAATGGTAATATTTTTTGTGCTTCCTTAAATCTTTTTGATTTTGGAATTGGTTTCCCTATTAATTTTTGACCTGTTATTTTTCCTCTCGAATAACTGAATAATACGTCTTGCATTTTCCCCCTTCCAACATCCATAGCTTTCGTAAACTTTCCTACTCCCGAAGGTGCTTCTATAGATCGGATTGCTTTTTGAGAGATAGGAGATGGTTTAGGAACTACTGCCGGACGCACCGGCCCAAAAACCTTTCTAGAAATAACAGAAGGTTTAGGAACTACTGCCGGACGCACCGGCCCAAAAACTTTCTTAGGTGGGGATATTAATTGTTTCTGTCGGGCTAACGCTAATTTCTGTGCTTCCATCTTGGCAACTTGGAAATCTGTTTGTCTTATAAATTGAATAATACGTAACATCTTAGGGTCGCCAAAGGCCGCGAACTCTTTTCCTCTTGAGATTAATTTTTGTGCTTGGGCTATATCCGATTGAGTTGCGGATGAAGGTAGTCTAACCATAAATAAAAGAGAGAAAGAAACTTAATAAATATATCTAATCAACCCCAACATTCAGTTTTTTCCATAAATGGAATTTCATTATAACTTGAATCATAATATTGTAATTCTATCAATAAATCGTTTACGATTTCCATTTGGACGTTTGTGATCTCGCACCATTCTGTTTCGATTAACATTTGGCTATATTGCCACGATTCATTAACTTGTTTTATCGTCAAGAGTAACGACAAATTAAGAATAAAAGAAATTCCTAAAAGAATTGATAAAATTATAATCCACGTTTTGGTTTTCATTTTTTCTTATTCCTAATAAATAATCCCTGTATTTTATTTGTGTTCTTTTTCCCCAGATTTTCTTTAACTGCACAAATTGTTATCGCTTCCACTTTTGGATATAGCTTAAAAGTATCTTTTGTGAATTTCTCTATTAAGTCGTCCATTTTCTCTTTTGTTGTCTTTTCTTTATTTTCCATTTTATAATTCAATTAAATTTAAACTTAGTCTGCATGGGTAACCATTTATTTTATAGACGCCATAACAACCATACCCTTTTTTCCCAGATTTAAATTCTCTATACTCTGCTTCTAATTTGTGTTCGCCGATTGTTATTTTTATCTTTGGTTTTTCCTTACTAATATCTTTCTTGGGGTCTTCGGCCATACCTAAATAACAACTTACATCTTTATAAATGTTGTTTTTGTTAACAAAATTTATAAACTCTCTAATTTATATTATACTATGGCTCAAAAAGAGGAAGGTTATAATATTTCTGATACTGGAAACTGGAATGTTGCTAGTGATTATTCCCGGATTAAAATTATGAAGCCCTTAGATTATTGCGACCATTATCAAAATATAGCTAGGTTTGGTTATGATACGATGGTTGAACAATTAGAGAATTATGGGATTCCTTTAGACACCTTGAAGCTTATTGGCTTCGAGAGGTTGATTAATGAATTGATTAAGTTATGTGGTAATGTTAAGTTTGCTATGAAGCTTAGTGGGACTTCCGACACCTTGAAAGAAATAGAAGAAAAGTTTAAAGCAATTCTGGAACTCATCCCTGTTCTTCATAAAATTACAACAAAGCAAAAAAAGAAAATCCTTACATTAACCGGGAATTATTATAAGACTTTGGATATTGTTATTAAACTCAAGGCCGACCTAAACGAACCATTAAATAAGAATCATTTGATTTTTACTAATAAGGAAGAGTTCGACCCCAAAGCACAAAAGAAGAAGATCATGGAAGAAGCTATGGAGAGGGGATAATATGAAGGCGATAACTTGGACTATTAAGGATTTGGTTGAGATTTTAACACAAAGACAAGCTAATGAATTTGATGGTAATATTGTTGTTTCTGGTGAACGTGGAAACGGAAAGTCCACATTGATTAATAAAATATTTTTACGATTTAAAAGTTTTAATCCTTGGAAACACCAGGTTTATAATGGGAGAGATGTGATACACCTTTTAAAAAATCAAACCTTCGGTCTTTGTTGGGATGATGAAGCGATTAACTCTGGCTATAAAAGAAATTGGCAAAATAAAACCCAACAAGAACTAATTAAAATACTAACTGTTTATAGAGATAATTTTAACGTTTATGCTAGCGCCATCCCTAATTTCTTTAGTCTTGATAAAGATTTGAGGGATTTATATTTTATTCACATTCACGTTATAGAAAGAGGAATCGCTATTGTTCACATGCCATTACAGGGGCGACTTTATTCCCAGGATAAATGGGACGCTAAATATAACGCTAAGGTTGAAGATTCTTGGGGTAAGCGCATGCAAAAAGATACTAAGTTTCGTCCTCCATATCATAAGCTAACAACCTTTAGAGGGTATTTATTCTTTGGAGATGTTACCCCTAAACAAAAGCAACTTTACAAAGAGATAAAGAAGAAGAAAAGAGAGGAGGCATTTCTAACCGCTGAAGAGAAAGCAGAAAAAGAGGAGATTTCTTTTATTGATAAGGTGTTTAATTTATTGATTAAAGAGAAATTAACGGGGGATGGTATAAGGCAGATGTGTTTACTTGAAGGGAAGAAGTATAGTTCTATTGGCGGCACCCTTAATCGTATGCTTAAGGATATAGGAGAAAGTAAGACTGTAAAGGATTTCTTACAGGGTTCATCAAACAAAGGTTTCCATAATAAGATAGAGGACGAAATAAGTAAAATTATTCCGGACTTCTAGCCCTATTTCACCTAATTACTATTAGACGAAAGGTTTAAAAAGATTGAAGCACTTATTTTATTAACATGGAATTAACAGTAAACACAAGGGCTTTTATTTATTCGTTGTGTATATCTATAGGGGTTTTGTTTTCTTTTGTTGGAATCTCTTTATTGATACAGGGGATATTTTGGATAGAATATAAGGCTATTTTTGTTGGCTTAAGTTCCCTTTTTGTTGGTTTATTTTTTGTGTTTTTTGTGTTTAATTTTAATGAGGTTAAGCGATAAATGGAATTAACAGTAACCCAGGCAGTCCGGAAGGTCGAAGAGTTGAAGAAGTCTACCGGAAAAGATTGGTATTTTAAAGCCAACAAAGGCTTAATTAAATTAGTGTGTGGGGCTTAATGTTATACTCACCAGGGATTAATATACCCGTATCTAAAGTCGCGGGTGAGAAGCGCGGTACCTCTCGTTGTCTATCTAATTCCATGTTTAGCAACGAGGGGTATTATAATTAATAAAATGGGAAAACTATTACCTCTAATTTCAATAACCTTCGCTTATATAATTAGTTTTGGATTACTAATAATAGCCAACAATCCAATTAATACATTAACTATTTTAGAATTATGGGCTTATGTTTTTCTGGCTTACGCTATATTTGGAACTATAATTATAATAAAAAGTTGGCAAAGAGAGGGAATTAAGTAATGGTAAGGATAGAAATAGATATTTCAAAAGAAATAGAAGAGGCAATCGAGAAAGAAGTTAAGAACCAATTAAGTAAGGGTGGACTTTTGAGTTTTATAAGAAGGTGTGTACGGGTTGAATTTGCTAACTCTGGTTCTAAACAGCAACTTAATAGACATGAGCAACAAATAATTATAATGGGAAAGAAATTAGATGGGAAGGTGTCGCCATGAGTGAAATAATTATAAATGGAATAAGATGGTATGAATGTTTTTATTGTGGGCATTGGACATATAAGTTAATTTGCGAATGTAGAGAAGAAAGTAAATCAAAAGCAATCATTAAATTCTTAAATATATTTAGAAAAAAGAATAAAATATTAATGTTAAATATGCCTAAAAAGGTGTCGCCATGAAAATACCCCCATATCTTAACTGTAAAAGCGAAGAGGTAACCCATTGTGATTTTTATATGTTAAAAGATTGTCCGGAAACTTGTGGGTTTTCTAGGGACATAAAAGGGAAGTCATTAGAGAGAGAGGTTAAATATGAAAAAAACTAAAATAATTAAAGGCAACGAAGAACTCCCTATAATTTATAGCGACTGCTCCAACCATGATAGATGTAATGTTTGTGGATTCTGTATAGATTGTGGCAGTTGTAGGATTTCGGGATGTGGTTATGAAGCTAAAATAGGAATGAAATTTATAAATTACGCAACTGGGAATATTATAAATGCTAAACCTGTCCAATCTCAAAAATATGAGATAGTTTATTCTCAAGAGTTAGACAAGCATTTTAGGGTTATTAGAAGGAAGAGAAGAAAAACGCGCTTGCATAAAACATCCTATTTTTTAGTGGGAGAGAAACAAATAAGACAAGGAGGTAAAGATGATTAATTTAGGGGAAAATTGCGACTTAAATATAGAGAAACTAATAGCAACAAGAATGTTAATTAATGCTAATTCGGGAGGAGGAAAATCTTGGGCGATCAGAAGATTTTTAGAAAAATCTCATGGACAAGTTCAACAAATTATCCTCGACTTAGAAGGCGAGTTTATATCATTAAGGGAAAAGTATGATTATCTTCTGGTGGGAAAAGAAGGCGAGATACCTGTTAGTATTAGAACCGCAGAACTATTAGCTAGGAAGTTACTGGAACTTAATGTTAGCACAGTGATAGACTTATCTGAATTGAAACATCCAGAGAGAATAACTTTTGTTAAAAGATTTTTAGACAGCTTAGTTAATTCTCCGAAGAACTTATGGCACCCGGCTATTATAGTTGTTGACGAAGCCCATCAATTCTGTCCGGAAAAATCAAAATCAGAATCAATGGGCGCAGTAATAGACTTAATGACAAGGGGAAGAAAAAGGGGATTTTGTGGAGTGTTGGCAACACAGAGGATTTCTAAACTTCATAAAGACGCCGCCGCCGAATGTAATAATCAAATGGTAGGAAGAACCGGCTTAGATATTGATATGAAAAGGGCTGGTGATATTTTAGGTTTCACCTCAAAGGAAGATATTAGAAGTTTGCGAGACTTGAAGGCTGGAGAGTTTTTTGTTTATGGTTCCGCATTTAAGCATAATGGCGTAAAAAAGATATTTGTGGGGGATGTTAAAACAACCCACCCGGATCGAACTCGTGGAATAGAGGCTATGGAATCCTCTCCAACACCAGAGAATATTAAAAAAATTATGAAGGATGTTGTTGATTTACCTAAGGAAGCAGAAGAAGAATTAAGAACTACCCAGGACATGAAAAAGAAAATCAGAGAACTCAAAACAAAACTTACAATCATAGAAAATTCAAAACCTAAACCGGAAATTGATAAGAGGGCTATGGATATTGCTATTGATAGGGCGCGGGTGCGGGCTTCTAATGAAACGATGAAAGTGTGTGGAGAAAGAGAAAGACACGACAAAAAAGTTATAAGTATTTTAGAAAAACGAATAGAGGATATCGGAAAGATTATAGGAGAGAAAGTTGAAAAAATCACAATTCCAGAATTAAAAAGACATCATGGTATACCAAACTTCGAAGAAAAACAAGACTTCGACAAATATCCACATCCAAGCCCGCAGTATACAAAAGACAATTCAGAGAGAGTTTTAAAAAAAGAATTAGAAAAAATTTATCCAGAGAAAAAACTAAGAGCCGGGGCTATGAAAATATTAGGTTGGTTGGCATGTTCATACCCAAAAGAATTAACAAAACAGAAAATAGCAACACTATCGGGGTTCTCGGTTAAGGGTGGAACTTTCAATACATATATTTCAGAATTAAAAAGAAATGGTTGGATTGTTGGATTTAATGAATTATCAATAACAGAGGACGGGCTAGCAAACGCAGAAGCTAAAGAAATGCCATCCGGAGAAGAATTACTTAGTTTATGGAAAGTAAAGTTTAGAGCAGGCGCGGGAAAAATATTACAGTTTCTTTATGAATCACACCCTAATGAAGTAAGTAAAGATGAACTGGGTTATGCTACTGAATTTGAATCGTCTGGCGGGACTTTCAACACCTACTTATCAGAACTAAGGAGAAATGGATTAATAGAAGTAAATGGCGGAGTTAAAATTTCAGAGGAATTTTTTGAATAATAAGGAGAAGTCGAAAAAGTGAGAGTTAGCAATATGGATAAATACAACGAGAAAAAGAAGGATTATGTAATATACATCATCTACGCCGTAGTCCTGGCTTTCGTTGGGTATTTGTTCTTAAATGTCTTAGCTAAGGCGCTTGTTATTTTGTTTGGTCTGGCGCTTAAATATTGGTGGGTTGTTTTGATTATTTTTTTGTTGTTTATGTTTTTGAGAAAGAGGAGGAGTAAGAAAGATGGGCTTAAATAATCCACTCCCAGAAGAGAAGGAGTTTTTTAAAACCAGAGAAGATAATTTTAATTGGAAAGATTGCCCTCTTTGTAGAGGAAAAATAACCCAAATAAGGAAGGCATTTTTTGAGTGTATAAGTTGTAAACAGGGATTTATCGCAGATGAAGAGGATATGGTAAGGTCAAAAAAAAGACAGGCGGGTTTTACTTAAAGATGGAAGTTGAATTAATAATGGTTGATAAAACTATGTTATGGAAATTTGTTTATAAAGAAATATGTAGATGTTATGGAACTGTACTTCTACCACGTAGTTTCTTTTTACGTTTTAGAAAGAGATTTAATTATTTTTGGGATAAACAAATGGAGAAAAAAGATGGAGATTAATAAAGATATAGAAAAAGTGAGAGATAAAATTATTTTAGATACTTGTTGTAGTGGTAGAATGTTTTGGTTTAATAAAAAACATCCTAACGCTTTATACTGTGATATTCGAGAAATGCCAAAAGGTACGCTTAAAAATTCTCCGGATTTCTCTATAGAACCAGATAAAATTATGGACTTTAGAGATATGGATTTCCCGGACAAATCTTTTAAGCTTGTTGTCTTCGATCCCCCTCATTTAAAATCATTAGATCAGAACTCATGGATATCCTCTAAATATGGTACTCTTAACCCTAAAACATGGAAGGCTGATATTTTGAAAGGGTTTAATGAATGTTGGAGGATTTTAGATGATTATGGTACTCTTATTTTTAAATGGAGTAAATCGCATGACAACAGAAGGAGGAGAGATATTTCTATTGAGAATTTATTAAAAATACTACCAATTAAGCCCTTATTTGGACATCCTTCCGGGAGTAAAGTAAACACTATTTGGTTTTGTTTTATGAAAATCCCCGGAGATCAACGTACATTTTCGGGGCCGACTGTACGCGGGGACCCTGGTACCGGGGCCCCCGGTACTCCTGCAGGTGTACGCTTGCCGGAGGGATTATGACTAAGAACTATGAGGAAATTCTCGCTAGCTTAAAAGATGGGCTTAAACAAATTAATAAAGTTCTTAGAGATACCAGCCTACGAAGACTTTATAATAGGGCATTTAAAAATAAGGAAATACAAGAAGAAAGAATAGAATTTTTTAAGATGGGATATAATCTTTGTAGGCGTGAAATAAATTCCCAGGATAAATTACCATGAACATCCCCTTAGATAAATTCGAAGAATGGTTAAAAAATAAAAACCTAAAAGACCGAACTATAGAGAATTATATTTATTATTTCAATAAATTTACCTTTGATTGCTTCAACCAAGAAACAGTAAGCCGGTTCCTTGCCGACAAAACCAATAGGAATAGTATAGGGCGAAGCTTCTTAGTTAATTTTCAAAAATTCTTAAGAATTAATTATAAGGAACTTGGGCTTTCTCTGGATTCCTGGAAAAATATAACCGAGGTGGAATTACCGAAGCTTACCGGTAGAATTAAAGAAAGACTAATCAAACCTATCCCCCATGAACATATTCGGTTAATCGAACAGTTTTTAGAGACTGAACAACAAAAACTTCAACTTCTTTTAAGTTATTATTGCGCCTTGAGGCTAGGGGAGTTGTTAAAAATTACGATCCTTTCTTTTGATTGGGGGAAGTGGAAAAAAGATGTTTCCAGGATGGGGGAATGTCGTGTTTATGGCAAGGGGGATAAGGAGGGGATCGCTTTAGTGCCCGCCGTCTTAATGAAGAGGGTGGCTATTTATGTCAAAGGAAAGAGATTTAATTCTTTGGATTCTAAGCTTTTTGTCCGGGGAAACGCTGATATTTGTCTCAAAAATAAGGGGAGAACTTGGCAGATGAAGTTAAGGAACGCGGGGATCCGCGCTGGCATAACGAAACTAGATGGGGAAGGAAAGGCAATAAAGGGTACAGTTATTCATCCACACCGGTTAAGGCACTCCTACGCCTCTTATTTGCTTAATGAGAAGGGCCTAAACCTTAAGGAAGTGCAAGAAGTCTTACGACACGCCTCCCTACAGTCTACTCAAATCTATACTCACATCAATAAGGAGGCTCTTAAGGAGAAATTGGAGAGGGGTGGGGAAATATGAGATGTAAATTCAAGGGTCGGAATGGGCTTTGTAGACACAAAAAACATAACCCTATTTTGAAGGGTGGAACTGTTCGTATGAGTTGTATTGAAAAAGGATGTCCGTATTATCAAGAGGTGAAAGATGAATATAATTGAATTATTTAGTGGTTCTGGGATAATTTCTAAGGAGTTTAAAAAGGCGGGACACAATGTTTTTTCAATAGATATTCGAAAAAGAAAGGGAGTTTGTGAGCCTAGTTTAAGAAAAGATATCATGCATGTTACTTTGAAGGATATTCCATTTGAAAAGGTTGATGTTGTTTGGGCGTCCCCGCCCTGTGATGTTTTTTCGAAAGCGTCCGGGGGATTTCATTGGAATAAAGATGGAACGCCAAAAACCAAAAAGTGCCTCGAACACGTCCGTATCTTAAAAAAAACTCTTAAACTGATTGAGAAAATTAGTCCGGATTATTTTTTTATAGAGAATCCCGATGGAAAGATGAAATATAATGTAGATTTGGTTAATTTTTTAATTCGGAATCATGGAAAAACTATCAAGCTCACTTATAGGGATTATGGGTTTGGAACGCTTAAACCTACAACAATCTTCACAAATGCCCTCGATTACTTTGGTAAAAGTGTCCAGGATAGTTCTGTGAAAAAGAACGTGGTGGTTTTTGATAATCTTACGAAATGTCAAAAACAAGCTATCCCGGACGAACTCGCGAAAGAAATAAGGGAATATTGTGAGAAACATTTGAGGTAGAAATAGGCCAGGGACTTATTTAATAAATTCTCTTCGATATTTTAGATTAAGAGAAACATTCGAACTATTTTTAAAAAATGGGATTACTCGGAATCGAACCGAGATTTAATCGACGTAAACGATTTGTGCTACCATTACACCATAATCCCATCCCGCCGAAGCGGGATATAGGGTTAGATTGAATCTTTAACTAAAATAGAGGACAACGTTACCCTAATAGCGAGGGGCGGATTCGAACCACCGATCTCCAGGCTATGAACCAGGCGCCCTAACCAGACTAGACTACCCCGCTTTTATAATGAAATTGTCAAAGTTTATTTCATTAATTCTTGGTTCTTCCTCTATCGTTATTCCGTCACTATTGAATGTAAAATCTAACAACTCTGGGTCTAATGATTGACAACCACACATATACATCCCTCCGGATTCTTCTAACCTTTGGGCGCTGTATTCGAATGGGCCGTCTACACATTTCCCATTTTCTTTTATCATTTTAATCATTACTACAACAAAGGTTAAGATGATAATTAGGGTTATCCCAATCGCCAAATATAATTTTATTTTATGATCCATTTTCTTTTTTATAATCCCTATACATTCGCCATCCTCCTAATCCAAAAACCGCAATAATAACAATCAATGATATCCATTTTGCGCTCATTTTACTTTTGCCTGGCCTTGTTTAATGAGAACTTCTTTTTGTCCTTTTTCCATTTTTTGCGCGATTAACATTATGAGGAAAAACGTTAAAATTGTTCCGATAACATATCCTAATAGAAATATAACTATTGGGTTCATTTTTTCTTATGCGTAACCTCTATCCCTTTTTGTTTTAATTTAACAACTAGATCATCTAAAAATTTATCTCTTCTTATGGTTCTTCGCTCTTTTGATTTATTAAACATCTCTCTCATTCTTAAACAAATCAATACTACAAAAGCCACTAGGAAAGCTATGGCAAGAATCCTAAATATAAGTAGAAGTGCGTTTGATATTCTAAAAAGTTCATTGAATATTCCTAATGCTAGGTCTGGGTATGTCTTATATAATAAAATAAAAGAAGCTATGCTCCCCGACAAAATAAAAATCAACACTAATAAATATATTATTACGTAACATGATTGAAACAAGAGATTGATTATATATTTTAATCTATTTTCGTAATTCATTTTTTCTTATGCCCCTTAGAGGCTTTTATTTTTTTGGCTGTGGCTTTTGGTTTTGGCTTAGGTGACGACGTTGGGGCTTGTTTCTCTTCATTTGCCTTGCCAATTTCAACCATTCGTCCATTAACATTAAAGGTTTTTTCTTCTTGATTCTCTAGTTTTTTTAGAATATCCTTTGATACTTTTTTAATATCATACATTAACTTAATCTTAAAAATCATAAACCAGATTATAAAGAAGGCGATTGTTGAAAATATAATTTCTATTGCTCCCATTATCCCATCACGATCCCGCTTCCCCCTTTAGTTTCTGCGAGTTTTATTAACTGGTCTGCATGATCTATTAAAACCCCTACTTTGTCAATCAATCCCCCCACCCTCGAAATTATAAATATGAATGATAAGGTTAAGACAAAAATCAAAATCACTAGCCCTATTACGTCCTTAAATTCTCGCCACCAGGGTTGACTTTTATCTCGGTAGTTCCTTTGGATTAGTGCTTTTAGATTTGTTAAGGCGTAACGTTGGTCTGTGTGGTCGAAATCAATCTCTCCTTCCCCATTATCATTAATATTTTTCATAACGAAATTAACGATCTCTCTATTATTCTTAATCGCAAACCAATAAGCGTCCTTACCCATTCTCTTAACAGGCCGGGGAAGATACATGTCTTTACTTTTTATATAGAAGACGTTTATGTTTGTTCCGGGGATTGTTATTTCGCATGCTTTATCTTGCCCTATTGGAACCATTTCCTTATGAACTTCTTCGAACCAAAAAATAGTTTTATTATAAGCTTTCTTTTTGTTTTTTAAATAATAGACAACCCATAAAATTACTCCTACTAAAATAAATAATCCCGCCAATAAAAAAAACTGCCCTATTCCACTCATCACCCCCGAAAGTGCCGGCAAATTTATATTGTCTGTTCCAGGTATTCCAAAAGCCATAATAAAAAGAACTGATTTAACTTTATAAATCTTTGTTCTTGTTAACAAAAAATAAAAAAAATAAAAAAAAGGCTAGTTAAATAACTAACCTATTTTCCGGAATAACCAGACTTTCCCTTTGAATAACCTTGTGAGATCAACATCACAATAGCCAAAAGTCCTACCAACATGAAAATCAATAGAACAATCGCCGCGATCGTAAACCAAACATTAGCGAAAGTAAAGAATGTGTTAAACCCACCAGTGAGATTATCTATAACCCCCTCTGTGTTTATCTGTCCGGGCGAATCGAAAGTCGTAATATAACTTGCATTAACATTAGTTCCATTAAACGCAAGTGTCATAGTCGCCGATCCCGTAATTGTCGTTGTGGTTAATGTGTAATTACCAGAACCTATTACATCCCCGTCGGTTGCATTTATAACTACAACACTACTTACCGAAGGATTAACCTTCCCAGATGTCCCAGTAAACGTTACTATCGAATTATTGGCTAGAACTAATTCTTGTAATGACGTTGTGGCTGTGTCTTGAGTAAACCCAAGGTTTCCGCTTAGGTTCCCATAGATCATCAACCACACAATACCAATAAAACCAATAACTCCCAATGCACCGATAATTAAACCGGACTGTTCGACTTTTTTTGATACATTATATTTCACTTTATTTTTACCTCCTTTCAGGTTGGGAAATTATTCCCTTTTTGAGTATAAAAAAAATAAAAAAAAAGGCTAGTTAAATAACTAACCTATTTACATTCCGTCATAACCAGACTTTCCTTTCGACGAGTAACCTTTTGAGATCAACATCACAATAGCCAAAAGCCCTACCAACATAAATATTAATAGAACAATCGCCGCGATCGTAAACCAAACATTAGCGAAAGTAAAGAATGTACTAAATCCAGCCGTAAGATTGGAGATAACAGCTTCTGTGTCGTTAAAACCTTGAGTTCCCGAGGCAAAACCGAGGTTTCCGCTTAGGTTCCCATAGATCATCAACCACACAATACCGATAAAACCAATAACTCCCAATGCACCGATAATTAAACCGGCTTCCTGGACTTTACTAGCAACATTATACTTCATTATTAAATACCTCCTTTCATATAGGGACTATTTCCCCATTAATAAGCGTAAAAGCTTAAATACAAAAGTGTTAACAACTTCTTAAATGCTTTGTTAACAAAAATTACCTCTTTAGGAGCCAAATTACTACGAAAATCATTCCTATCACAAATATTTCTATGAAAACATCTGGTTGGATTATCTTTATTATTGTTCCGAATAGCGATACGAAAATTGTTACTAATGCGCTAACACCCATCGCGCTTATTATGTCTGATTTTTGGAACTTCTCTTCGTCTATTTTTTTTAAGCTGAATGTTAGAATTACAAATAGCGCGGCCATTAATACCGCATAAAAATGATTAAAACAACTCGTAGGGAAAGACAGTATTCCTATTATTGTATCGTCTGTCAATGTTTCCAATCCGCTACACGTAGTTCCTCCTTCTAATAATGGCATTTTATCCCCCTAGTTTATAGACTATCCAAAGTCCTATAATTATTGTTAGGATTAGCATAGTTGCGATAACTGATAAAACTATGGGGTCTACTCCTAATATAACCGCTGGTAATTTAATTATAGTATTGAATACCCCTATGATCATTCCGTTAAAAACTTTCCCGCTTGATACGATCGAAAATAATAATATGGTTCCGAATCCGCTTGTTGGGTTTTCGCTTTCGAATAATGTTTTTTGCGCCTGGCTCTCATCTCTTAGGCCACCTAAGTCCGTTCTTAACGATTCGTATGTTTCATTCATCAAGCTATTATCTATAAATTTTTCTGATACATCGTTATCCTCTTGGAATAATATCCCAAAAGCCAAGGCGCCTACTATGACTAATCCTATAAGCATAAAATTAATAAACAAATCGTAAAACTTTGCCATTTTTTTATGGTTGCCTGTCCTTGTTTAATTTATAAATTCCGATTATTACTATTACTAAAAGCCAAATTCCGCTCGCACCTATTCCTATCATATTCCCGCCTGTTATTCCTAATCCTATTGTAACTGCTAGGGATAATACCATAGAAACTAGAAGCCCCGTTTTTGAATCACTAAATAACAAGGCTAAAGTTAATGCTAAAACGAAAGCTATCAAATAACCACCAGGCCCATAATTACTAGAACTTAACAAGACTGTCGTCTTCACGCTTAAAATATCATTAACGTATATCTGGGTGTTTAACGTTGAATCGTCTAAGTTTACTGGTATACTGCAACTCAAAGTAGCCCCGGAAGAAACTATAGAAGAATTACAAATACTTCTATTTCCAAATATATCATTTCTTGTTACTTCTAGGGTGACTTTCTTGGCTGTTCCGTCGGAAGTAATAAAATTAAAACTCATTAGATTTAAGGTTTCGTTATATTCTGGCGTCTGAAATATTATACCCAAATTACTATCATAATCAAAAATAGCGTCCACAGAATCAAAGGCATTAAGAACTATTTTACAATTTCCAATAGTAAAATCATCACAGAAGGCTACTAGGTTCTCAAAGTTCCCTAAGACTACCCCGGATTTACTTATAACTATGTTGTAAATTATATCGTTCCTAACTAAGTGTAAAACAGACTGTCCGTTATAATCCGTCTTCGGTAACTCCACAGTTTTAAAAGTATTCTCGCTTATATATTGTCTATCAACATTAATTAAAGCGTTCTCTATTGGGAGAAAATCCGATCCGGTGAATGTTAATTGAAACTCAACCGAATCATTTAAATTTAAATCGTATAGCGTTATTATTTGTGATTCTGTTTCGCTTGTTATAGTTGCGTTTACTATGTTGTAGTATTCTTTTGCGTGATCTTCTTCTTCATATCTCACTATAACATCCATAGAATACATAGAATTGTTTGATACGTTTATGTTTAGGCATATACTTAAAGGATTTATTCTTTCATAGATTGCCGAATGATTTAAAACTAAAACTGTTCTTGATTGGTCGTAAATATTTACTGCTGTTTCTATTGTTGCGTTTGGTAATATTGTTTGTTCTTCCTCGTCGACTACTGTAAAATTTAGTATTTCTTTTGTGAAAGTTGAACAATTATCTAAAGCTAAATTAAATATTGTTTGATTTTTGGAATTTAGGTTTAGGTTTGTTGAATCTGAAAGAGTTATATTCCAATAAAATGTTACGTTTGTGTCTATTGCTACATTTGGAACTAAAAAATTTATTTTTCTTAAAACTGTATAATTTCCACTCGTAAAGCTTTGGCCTATATTAGAAGACCCATTATAATTTATTAAGACTGCTCCGGTTATCGAATATCCAGAGGCGAGTTTAATGGTAGCTAAAAATGTTTCCAGGGCGCCCTCTGTTGTTTCATTATTATAAGATTGGTTTATTTCTAAAACTTTATATTCCCAAGAAGTTGTATTAATATTTGTTAAACCAAATTCGTCAAGAACAGTAAAACTCAAATTATTTACTCCATCAACATATAAAAAAGATGTTTGATTAATTTCTATACATTGTGATTGGTTTAAGCCGACTGTAATATTATTGTAGGTATATGAACAATTAATAACATGCTCTGTTAAGTTTTGTCCAGCTTCCGAGATTGTCCAGTTTAATGTCGAATTATCTCCCAATGTAAAAAAGTCTATAGTTCCACTTGGAAAATGTATTATAATATCAGAAGGCGTTATATGAATAGTTAATGTTCTATTATTATCATCAAATAAACAACCTCCTTCTACTCCACAGGTTTCGGCGTTCCATATATAATTAGCTTCTGTTAAATTAGAAGTAAAGTTTGTTTGAACTTCAACATTACCAGATAGGATCGTCGTATTTGTTAATAATAATGTTCCGTTGTTATGCCAGATATATAAAGTGACGTTTGATAAATTTGTATTGATTGGGGTTGAATTTACTAAGAAGTTATTTAGCGTCGTAGTGGAGTTTTCCCCATCTGTGGGACTTATTAATTCTGTTTGTACTGATTGATTTATGAAGAACGTCACAGTATCAGAACTAACACCCTGAGAACTATTACAAAAGACTGTCCAATTATTTTCTAAAGGAACTGATTCCAAACCAGTAAAATTAGTTCCCGCCGCAACATCAGAAGAATTAGTCAATCCACCATCATCAGAGAACCAACATCTATCAGCAGTATCTACGCTGTAATTTAATTCTGTTAATGTTTCATTATAAGTAATATCTTGTGGGAATAATATTGTTATTATTGGTGCGAAATTATCTGTAAATGTTATTCCACTCCCTCCATTATAAAGTTGAGTTACTTCGGAGACACTTAAACTTCTATTCCAAA
>SDBT01004582.1_pt1 | contig 23411 bp, 18 predicted proteins | sample 2277101 | NCBI WGS metagenome assembly SDBT01 (sample SAMN10404973, study PRJNA504765) | marine sediment metagenome | isolation source: marine sediment core GS10_PC15, 103 cmbsf | place: Arctic Ocean: Southern Knipovich Ridge | collected 2010 | reverse complement strand
AAAACGATTGAGGATTACCTTGACCATGCTCAATGGAAAATGCAGAGATTCAATCATTTCTAAATTCCACTGGGTCTGATAGACGGCTAATGTATCCGGGGTTAAAACCAGGAGTATCAGGTTAGCATTGTCAAACGTGGAAATCAATACATCGGTAAATGATTTACCGGCATCAACTACTATATATTCGTAGGAGGCCCTCAGCAGCTCAAAGACCTTTTCTATCACGGGGGAGGTAATCAGGGGGGCATGTCTTGGTTTTAGTATTGCTGTTAATAGCTCAACACCCGAGGGGTGTTTAACCATGTAGTCTTCTATTGAAACGCTCTTGGCCTTGTTGGATTGGCTTAAAACAGCCGATATCTCAGCCACGCTCTTTTTGGGGCTAAGGCCCAGCATCTTAGCCAGATCACCGCCAAACCGCAGATCAAGGTCTAAAAGGGCAACCCGTTTCCCTGTTTGTGAAGCCAGGCTAACTGCCAGGTTGGTGGCGATAACCGACTTGCCTACGCCGCCCTTGGTGCCAAAGATGGTTATTACTTTTGGGCCTTTAAACATTCTTCTTCCGCATTTAAGCCTTCGTCTGAATCTTTGCGGCCGATAAACCGCAGGTCAACAACATTATCAGCTATTCTTTCCCCTCCTCTTTCAATAAGTATGGGGGTTATAAATATTACTAAATCAAGCTCTTTAATGATTGTCTCGCTTTGCCTGAATAGTCTGTTAATCAGGGGGATATCGCCCAAAATCGGGAGCTTGTGCACGGTTTCAGTCTTGGTGCTTTTAATCAGGCCGCCGATAACCATGGTCTCGCCATTCTTCAGGACTACCTCGGTTTCAGCAGAGCGGGTGCCTATACCATAGACAGTTGAGCCCTCGGCGACAGCATACTGTACGTCAGTAATATCGCTGACCTCTGTCTGCATTGCAATATTAATATTTTCATTTTTAAGGACTGTGGGCCTTATATTTAAACTAATGCCATAAGTCTTCCACTGTATGGTTGGCAATGTCCCTTCTTGTGTACTGGAAAGAACGGGCATTTCTCCACCAGCCAATATCTTACCTTCTTTGCCGCTGCTAACAACCAGATTGGGTCTTGCCAGAATGCGGGCACTGCCTTCTGTTACTAAAAAGTCTATTGTAGCAAGAAGGCTTTCATCCGCAAACCCCAGAGTATAGGTTGCATCTTGCGTCCTCCGGCCCAGCTGATTCCAGATCATATCAGTCACTTGATAATAGGTCGGCACACTGGTAAGCCAGTTAATACCCAGATCTTCTGTGTCGGAGATGCTCATCTCTACCACTTCCACATTTAACTGAACCAGGGGAACGATGGTTGCCTCTCTTACTAAGCTGACTACCTCGGGGAATAAGTGAGCTATCTGCTTAATCTGCTCCATATCCGAAGAGTGCAATATTTCCCCAATCAGAAAGATGTTTTCTCCTTTTTGGATTACAGTAACTCCCTCAACATCGTTAGCCTTTAACAATTCTTTTAGCCTATCTATAACTTCATCTAATGCAACCCGGCTAACTACTTCAACAGTAAATTCTCTCCGGCCTGATGCATCCCAGATAATCAATTCGGTCTGGCCTTTGGCCCTGGCCATCAACATCAGGTCCTTATCACTAATAACCTTAATATCAGCGATAGCCGGGTCACCTATTGCTATTCTTCGAACCGACGAAATAGGAAGGATGATTATCTCACCCTCTTGCAATTCCAACGCTTTTGTTTCCTGTGTCCAACCAACGTTAGAAATAAACAATCCTCCCCCTGCCAACAACAGGCAGCTTATGAGGATAAAGCTAATGGCCTTAGCGCCTGGATTTTTGTTAATCATTGTTCTTTTCCCGTCGGTATGCTGGATAAAGGAACTGTCTCTCTTTTTAAGCCCCGAAAAATTTCGATGACCCCTTCTTCTTCCGGTTCCGGCTCTATTATTACAGCAGGGGCATACCTTTTTGTCAGGGTCTTCATATCTACCATGGGTAAAATATGCTCACCTGTCTCTGCCTGCGGCCGGAGCACAAAAAGAATTTTCCCTTCGTTTTGGGCGACAGTAATGATTCCCGCCTCTTCAGGGCTTAATGCCAATGTGATTGAAGAACCAGTGGCAGCCAAAACTAAAACATCCTGCAGCAAGGTCACAATCGCGGTCTTTGCCTCCGGCTGAAGTTTAAGTTTATCCGCAGCAAATACGCCTAAAACATCTACGTGGTCTCCCTGCCTGATAGAACCGCCTGCGGCATCGGTAAGACCAACAGGAACAGTAAGCGCCCTTTTGCCGATAGGCATATTCATAGATAACCTGTCCGGCACTCTTTTTTTCTCTTCCTTTTTTATCTGCTCTTCTGTCCCCAGCTTCGTCATCAAGATCTGTTCCCCCTGCATAATCGGGACAAGTGCAAACGCACCAACAATCTTTTCCTTCTGCTGGGCCGCCCTTGGTTGGATATATTTTTCGGGAATAGCCACAGTATTTATCATACTTTCTTCTATCGGGCTGCCCGCAGGAATGTTTCTGACGGCCACCAAGACCGCTACTTCTCTCCCTTTGCTGCGAAGTTCGTATTCCCTTTCCTTCTGTTTCAAATAATGATTAATCAGCAGGACTGACAACATTCCTAACAGTACCGCTACTATTATGGCTAATTTCTTCTTCATTACTACCCTTTGTTTAAACTGCTAAATTGCTATATTGATAGTTTTTCGTTAGTAGATTTAATAAAATAATTTAGTCCCCGCAGTTTAACAGTTTAGCCATTTAACAATATAGCAATATCTTTTAACAATTAGTCCGTTAACAGATCATCGTGAACTTCGTAAGGCTTTGCCTCCTCCCTCAGTCTGTTCAAAAGGCCAATCAGCACCTGTCTCTGTTTTGTCAATTGCAACGCCTCTTCTATATCATTCCATCGTTCCGAAAGCGGCTGTTGTATCGGCGCTTTTATTTTGTCTACCTTTATAATATAGTATCCCTGCGGGCCTTTGAATATATTGCTGGTAGCGCCGGCGTCCAGTGAAAAGGCTAGCTCCTCAAATTTTGGGAATACTGTCTTCTTGTCAGCAGGAGTAAGCGGCGTCTTTTTGACAATAAAACCAATTTTTCCGCCATCACTTTTATTGGGGCCTATTGATTTTTCTCTGGCCAATGCGGCAAAATCTCCTCCTTCCAGCAACTGGATTAAAACAGTCCGGGTATCTGCTTCATTAGGCAATACAATTACTCTTACCTCTCTTTCCTCGGGTTGCGTAAAATCCGCTTTAAAACTATTATAGTAATCCGTTACTTCTTCAGGTGTTGTCTTGATCTTTTCCACTTCCATACTTAAGACTTTATTATATAACACTTGGCTTTTAAAATCCTTTATCAATTTAACGACTTCCTGGCTTTGGTCTAACTTGCGGTCCAGGGCCTCTTCAATTAAAAGTTCTCTATCAACCAATTCATATAAAAATCCTATTTTACCTTGCGGGCTTTTCAAATAGGCATCTTTAATTTCCTGTGGTAAGGCCTCAAAGGTTTCATTAAAATCATCAAGGGTTATTATTCTGTCGTTGGCTCTGGCCAATACAGGGCCTTTTGCAGCAGGCACAACCTTTCCGGCGGCAGGCTCTTTGCTAACAGCCTTTTCAGCTTTCTCCTGCGAGGTAAAGTAGCGGTCAAACCGTAAAAAATCCGGTAATTTTTCGCAACCCACCAAAAGAAACAAAGCCGGCAGCACTATTAATATTATCCATTTAGTTTTGTCTTTTTTCATTGTCCAAGCTCCTTCTTTGCGGTGCTGGTTTGTTACTTGCGGTTATCGGGTTTCGCTTAGCGCAAACCGCTAACTACGTCTATCTCCTCATTTTGACAATATCGTCTGGTCTGAGACTTATTTCCCCCCTGACCGCCCTTACGTCAGCAGCAGATATTTCAGGATGAGTCTCCAGCACCTCAATTCTCCCTATATCACTACTATCCCGGTAAACATCAAATGACATCCCCGGTTTTATTCCATCTTCCTGCCCTAAATCGATAATTACAAATTTATATCTCTTGCTTACGGACAAAATGCGACCTGCGGGAAATGATTCCGTCTTGACGGATGTCAGGCCGCCTCTTACCGCCGGGGAAGGTGAAGCCGCCTTGACCATTATTGGGGAAAGTTCGATGCCTTCTTTTTCTGAAGAAGGTTCTATTTTTTTAAGCGCCTTGGCCAACTGTTGCTGAAAAGCGCTGTTTTCTTTTCTTATCCTTTCTAAGTTTTCACTCAGAGATATACTGTTCTGGCTCTCTCGGGCAAGCCTTCTATTTAACAAATCCGAAGCCTCTCTGGCCTCCTTAAGGAGTTTTTCTTTTGCCTGCCTTACGCCTTTTAATTCTTCCAGCCTCTTTTGCAGGTCTGTCCTTTCTGAACTCAGGTTTCTTATCCGGGCCTCCTGTCTGGCCAGTTTATCTTTCAGGCTTTTTACCTCACCTTCTCTCAGGGATAGGGCTATGCTGTTCTGGCTCTCTTGGGCAAGTCTTGCCCTTAACAAGTCCAAAGCCTCTCTGGCCTCCTTAAGGACTTCTTCTTTTGCCTGCCTTACGCCTTTTAATTCTTCCAGCCTCTTTTGAAGGTCTGTCCTTTCTGAACTCAGGTTTCTTATCCGGGCCTCCTGGCTGGCTAGCTTATCTTTCAGGCTTTTTACCTCCACTTCTAAAATTGTTTTTTCTTTCAAGCTCTCTGCAAAAGACCACTCTGGTTGTATCCGTTTTATCTTTTCTTCAAGCCCTGCCTTTTCTTTAACCAGGATATTCAACTTATTATCCATCTTGGTCCTGCTGGCCTGGTACTCTCTATTAAGGGTGGCCTGTATTTCTATTGCCCGTTCGAGCCTTGCGGTTAGGGTCTGTAACTGTCTTTCGAGTTCGCTTTTCGATTTTTCGGCTGCCCCTAATTTATCTTTCAAGACAAAATTTTTCTCGGTCAGTGTCTGTTCCGTTCTTACATACTTCTGATACGTTTCCTCTTCTAACAGAAAAAATCTAACCCCAACACCCATGCTTAGCAGGGTTGTTAAGACTAAAAGCCCCAGGACAAACTTCATTCCTCCATCCATTTTACCCCCCGGCAAAATGTAACATAAAAAACATACCTATGTTATTATAAATTATTATGATATCAACATGTAACTGTTTATATTTTATTCTCTATGAAAAATAATGTCAAGTTTTATTCTCGAGATGTCTGAAAAACTTTTACAAAACGCGGATTCTCGCAGATTGCCTGCCTGCCGACAGGCCTGCCTGCCCGTCGGCAGACAGGCACGCAAATGGTCGCAAATATTTTTAACAATAAATCTGCATTTTAAAAATATTTTTTCAGCAGCCTCTTCTCTTTAAAAACAATCTTAAGCTCGGGCTTTCCGACCTTTCAGAAACTTTCTTCAAGAGACCTTCCAGGCTATTTTTTTGACCTTTTCTAGGGTGACAGTTTTGGTGGGATAAAGTTGAATAATGATTTCGTCGGGTTGAAACCATAATTTTGTTTCTCTTTCCGCCTCTTTAATGTTACTCGAGGTGTGGATGACGTTTTCATATACACCCTTGGTGGTTATCCGGCCATAGGCGCCGCGGATAGATACACTATCCGCTTCTTCCGGATTGGTTGCCCCGGCCAGGTCTCTTACCTTTTTAATGGCATCCTCCCCATGATAAACCAAGGCCATTACCTTTCTTTTGTGGTATACCCCCTGAATATATCTGAGCAGCTCTTCATAGAATGGTTTGTCTTTCAGGTAGACATAATGCTTTTCCGCCAGAGCCCTATCCACGTGAACTATCTTGGCGGCAACGATATCCAGCTTGGTTTCAGAAAGCCGGGTCAATATATTCCCGGTGAGTGATTTCTTGAGACCGTCTGGTTTTATCAAAACGAGCGTCTGCTGTATCATTTTGGTTCCCTTAATGTTAAAATGCCGATTATTCTATTCAAATCCTCTGCTGAATAATATTCTATCTCTATTTTACCTTTTTTGCGTCCGGCCTTAATCTTCACCTGCGTAGCTAATGCCCGCTGTAAATCTTCTTCCATCCCGACAATTTCAGGAGGTCTTTTAACAATCTTCTTTTTGGTTTTGGCCGGGGACTGCTCTTTCACTGAGGTCTCTATTTCTCGCACCGAAAGATGCTGGTTGATTATCTTTTTACAGGCATCTAGCTGCAATGCCGGCGTAGCCAGAGAAAGAAGCGCCATGGCGTGGCCCATAGTAATTTTATTCTCCAAGATGTAGCCCTGGATTGACGAAGGTAATTTCAGAAGACGCAATGTATTGGCGACTGAGGATCTATCCTTCCCCAGCGTCTCTGCCAAATCCTCCTGGGAAATGGCAAATTCATCAATTAACTTTTTGTAGGCCCGGGCGCGTTCAACAGGATTTAAATCTTCTCTCTGGACGTTTTCAATCACGGCAAGACCCAGACTCTCGGCGTCAGAGACATCTTTAATTATGACCGGAACCTTTTTCAACCCGATTGCCTTAGCGGCCCTTAGCCGCCTTTCTCCGCAAATCAATTCATAACCCTGATCTGTCTTCCTAACCAATATCGGCTGGATAAGACCGTTTTTTTTGACTGACGAAATCAATCCATCCATCTTTGCCGAACTAAAATCTTCGCGGGGTTGATGTTTGTTCCTGACGATCGAGTTGGTTTCCGCCCAGAAGGTTGGCCGGGTCTGCTCCTCGTCTGATAAATCTGATAATTTTCTTTCTGGTATTAAGGCGCTCAAGCCCTTACCTAAACCTCTTTGTTTCATGGCTAAACCTCCGTTTAAATCGGCGCCAAAGCAAAAGACGAACTATGTAGAAATATTAAATGGGCTACCCGATTAATCACTCACCCTTTGGTTCTCTAACTCTCTGGCTCTCTGATTCTCTGGCTCTCTGGCTCTTTGTCTGCCCGCCGAAGCTTTAGCGTAGGCGGGGCTCTCTGGCTCTCTGGTCCCGCCCTTACTCCCTTGCCGCTGCAAAAACTCCCTGGCTAGCTCCTCGTAAGCCCTGCCACCAGCGGAAGTTCTGTCGTGCAGCATTATTGGTTTACCAAACCCCGGCGCCTCAGAAAGCCGCACGCTGCGTGGAATTACTGTTTGATAGGCCTTGTCTTGGAAAAAATCCCTTGCTTCCTTGATTACCTGATGGCATAAACTGGTCCTGAAATCAGCCATAGTTAAGACGGCACCTTCTATTTCCAGCGTACAATTCAGATTGGTTTTTATAAGTTTAATAGTATTAAGGAGTTGGGTCAATCCCTCTAGGGCATAATATTCACATTGAACCGGAATAATAACGCTATCAGCAGCGGTTAATGCGTTCACAGTAAGAAGCCCCAGAGAAGGGGGAGAATCAACAATAATATACTTATAGGAATCTTTAACCAGGCCTATTGCTACCCTTAGGACATATTCTCTCTTGTTGATCCCCACCAATTCTATCTCTGCCCCACTCAAATCAAACCTGGATGGTATCAAATCAAGCCTTTTTACCTGTGTGTTAACAATTATATCCCGGACAGAGTGGCGTGAGCTTAGAAGGGCGTCGTAAATGCTTATTTTTACAGAGGTTTTGTCAATTCCTATGCCACTGGTGGCGTTGCTCTGGGGGTCTATGTCAACCAAAAGGGTTGATTCTCCGGCATCAGCCAGATAGGCAGCCAAATTTATAGCTGTTGTGGTCTTCCCCGTGCCCCCTTTTTGATTACAGACAGTTATAACTTTAGACATTTTAAGGTGTTAGGAAATTGTTCCACGTGAAACATTTATTTTTTATTCTTTCAGGGTTGCTCTTATCCGAGCCTGTTTGGTGCCTTTCATGTCAAACAGGCCTTTATTTTCCTCGCTTAATATCTCTATTTTTACTTTCTCCCTGGGCGCGTTCAGTTCATGAAGCGCTTTTTTAATTGCTTCTTCAGTGGTCCTTCCTTCTACTTCTACCTGTTTTAGCATCCTTCTACTTTCCCCCCCCTGGCCTTTGCCTTGGTAATCAGCAACTGCTGGAGCGTGGTAAACACGTTGAAGGCGAACCAATACAACACCACGCCCGAAGGAAAACGGGCAAATATCCAGATTAGAAATACCGGCATTATCCACATCATCATTTTTGTCTGCTCTGTTTGAACGCCCCCTCCTCCGCCCATGCCTGTTACTTTTTGCTGGACAATGGTGCTCAAACCCATCAATACTGGCAAAACATAATAAGGGTCTTTGGCTGACAAGTCTGAAAGCCACCCAAAAAAGGGAGCCCCCCTCAATTCAATAGAATTGTGCAATACAACATAGAGTGCGATAAATACCGGCATCTGTAATAATAAAGGCAGGCAGCCGCCTTTACACCCGCTTAATGGATTAACTCCCCTTTTCCGATAAAGGCCCATTGTCTCCTTATTTAGTTTTTGGGGATTATCCTTATATTTTTCCTTTAATTCATTCAATTCGGGCTGGATAAGCTTCATATCGTCTTGCATCTTCTTCATTGCCTCAAAACTGCGGTGAGTTAAGGGATAAAAGACGATTTTTGTGCTAAAGGCTAACAATATTATAGCCCAACCATAATTATGCGTCCATTTGTAAAAAAAGTCCAGAATAACAGCTATCAATTTGGCTATCGGGCCAAACAGACCATAATCAATTACTTCATCCAACGTTACCCCCGATGCTTCCAACCTCTGTTTGTTTTTTGGCCCAAGATAAAGCACAAATCCATACTCACCCTCTCTCTCAAAGGTCGTGCCTAAACCAATCCAGAAATCTCCTTCTTCATCCTTTTCAACCACAACAGCCCTGGCTGGCTGGGAAGGTGCCAATCCGGTTATAAAATATTTATTTTCAAGCGCAACCCAGGAGGGCTCCCCTGTATATTCCCGTTTAACAAATTGGGTGTTTTCCTGGCGGCTGTACTTTTCTCTTTTTATTTGAGTTGCTTGCGTACCTGATATCTGCTGAATCCGGGCTACCGGCCCACGGTGGCCATATCTACGTAGCTTTTCTATTTCTGGCTGGCCAATGCCGGGTCCATATTTCAACAAAAAGGTCTTACCTATCAAGCCCCGGGCGGCCTCGCCCGTTAGCAAAATATCCAGCTGAAAAGAATAAGAGTCGTAAAAAAATGTAAACCGCTTAATCAGCTCAAGCCCCTGATTGTTTATATGGTGGAAGGCGATAGAACCGCTTTTATTTCTCTCATTTATAATGAGTTTTTCTTTGTCGGGTTTATATATAACATAGTCCCATTGTTCGGTTTGCGGAACGTCGGGAAAAACAACACTGAGCGGATAGTCTTTGTGGTAGCGGGCGTCCAGAGAAACCAACTCTACGCCTTGAGCAACTTTGATCTGATCCTCCAATTCTAACCTTGTCCGGGTTGAATCAGCCCTTCCCATGGCCTCTTTCAGGCCAGCAAGTTTTGCGTTTCTATCAACAACCTCTGCAAGATAGGCCTGTAGTTGTCTTCTTTTCCCCTCGTTCTTTTCTCTATTAATCTCTTTCTCAATGTCTGTTGGTTTTACATCCCGCGCCTGGTACTTTTTTAACCGGCAGCTCTTAATTCTCGCTCCCTGAGTAGTGAAGACAATCCTGAATAAGTCGGTATCCACAATCAGGTCTTCGGATTCTCTGTGGACAGCGGCTGGTGCCAATAATTCTGGTGTGGGTTTGTAAATTTGTTCTATTGCGGGGGGAAATTCTCGTGTTGCTTGTATTGTGGGAGAAAGCTCTTGGCGCTGTTCTTCGATAGGATAGAGCCGGCCCACGATAAACTGGTAGCCGGTCATTGTTAAAATTGCCAGGGCTATAGCTAAGATTAGTCTTTTATCCATGTTATATCACTCCGCCCTGCAGGACGCCTCCCGGGAAGATGTAACTCCTGACGCTACAAGATGTTGAAACATCAATTTGGCTCCACAGGGTCATACCCGCATCTGTTTAGTGGGTGGCATTTCAATATTCTCTTTATGCTGGCTATTAGGCCCAGCCATACGCCCTTTTTTGTAATGCTCTCCAGGGCATAGGCAGAGCAGGTAGGATAAAAACGACAAGTTGGTATCTTTAGAGGCGACAAATACTTACGATAAAATTTTATGACAAAAACTAATACCTTCTGCATGGTTTTTGGCCCCTGGTCGCGGTTTGCGGTTGTCAGTGTTCGGTTAGCGAAAAAGAGCTTTCGACATTCGATAACCGAAGCCTGATAACCGATTATTGCTTAATTAATGAATTAATGCGACAACCGCTTTCGTCCTTTGCGACGTCTGCGTTTTAAAACTGCCCGGCCTGTGCGGGTAGCCATTCTTTTACGAAAACCGTGGGTCCTTTTTTCTTTTCGTTTAGAGGGTTGGAATGTACGCTTCATAGTAAAGTTAAGTTAACACAAAACTTTGTGCTGGTCAAGATGTTTTTGAAGGTTGTTGAAAAACTCTTGTGAAGCGCGGGCTTTGGCAGGTTACCCGCCCATTGCCAGGCAGGGGTGCAAGCGGCTACAGGGGTCCTTAACGATAAATCTGCGTCTGTCTGCGCTTGGTTCTTGCCCCCCAAAGTCTTGGCATAGGAGGGTACGTATATCTGCGTCTTAAAAATGCTTTTCCAACACTCTCTTTTGGTGATTAAAAATCTTTCTGAAAATTTCTCTTGCAAGAACCTTTTTTGTTTGATAGAATATCTTCTAAATTGATCAGCCTCGCGATGTGGATAACCTGTTTATAACTTTCAACTTTAACGATGTTTCCTGTTTTTAAAAGCAGCCTTGTGTTCGCAACACCTTGTTGGGCAAACAGTTACGGTTTGGATAAATAGTCTGCGCTTTTCAGAAATGCCTGTTAACAAAGGGGGGAATTGGTGGCTGTGAACCCGGACAACAACATATGGCAAAAGGCCCTGGGGGTAATAAAAAAAGAATTGAACTCCCAAAGTTTTGACACTTGGTTTGGGCCCACCACGTTGATTGCAACCTCGCCGAATTCTATTACGGTAGCCGTCCCCAATAAATTTTTCAAGGAGTGGCTAATAGAACATTACCACCCACTGATTAGAAGAACGCTGGAGGTTATCTCCGGGGAAAAAATATCTGTAAAGTTTGTTATCCAACCAAAAGAAAAAAAAGAAGGGACAGCCTTTTTTGTTGAGCATCGGCCCGCTCCCAGAAAAGAAAACACCCTAAATCCAAAGTACTCTTTTGATGCCTTTGTGGTCGGCCCGGGCAATCGTTTCGCACACGCCGCATCTCTGGCCGTGGCTCGGTCACCCGCCAAGGCCTATAATCCTTTTTTTATTTATGGGAGCGTAGGTTTGGGAAAGACTCACTTGCTCCAGGCCATCGCCCAGCATATATTAGAAAAAAATGAGTCGGCCAATGTCGTCTATATTTCCAGCGAACGTTTTACCAACCAACTAATCAAGGCCATTCAAAATAAAACGACTACAAGCTTCCGCCAAAAATACCGGCGTGTAGATGCTTTATTGATAGACGATATCCACTTCATTGCCGGCAAAGAAAGCACCCAGGAAGAGTTCTTCCACACATTTAATACGCTCCACGACGCGCATAAACAGATAGTACTCACCAGCGACCGCCCTCCCAAAGAAATCCCCCGGTTGGAAGAACGATTGATTTCCAGGTTTGAGTGGGGTCTGATAACAGATATCCAACCCCCCGACCTTGAAACCCGAATTGCTATCTTAAAAAAGAAAGCCGAAAAAGAGGTGATGGACGTCCCCGACGATGTTATGTTTTTTATTGCCAGCAAAATTAAATCCAACATCAGGGAGTTGGAGGGGGCGTTAATCAGGGTAATCGCTTATACAGCGCTGATGGGCAGTGAAATCACAGTCCAACTAACAAAGGAAATTTTGAGAGACGCTTTGGATGAAGAAGAAAAAAGGGTTACAATTGATTTAATCCAAAAAAGGGTGGCAGAATATTTCGATATCAGGATGTCGGATATGCGCGCCAAAAAAAGAACCCAGGCAATTGCCTTCCCGCGCCAGATCGCTATGTATCTTGTCAGGGACCTAACCGAACATTCGTTGCCTGAAATTGGTGAGTACTTTGGGGGGAGGGACCACACCACCATTCTCCACGCTTACAATAAAATAAAAGACCAAATAAAAAAAGACCAGAAGCTAAAAAAGACGTTGGGTGTGTTGGTAGATAACATAAAAAAATAAGTTTGTGGATAATTGTTTATAGTTGTTAGTTGGTTTTTTTGTGTTATCTGTTTTGAGTGTATAGGGTTTTGTCCTTATCCACATATTAACAACCATTACTACTACTAAGACTATTTATCTTTAGTATTTAGTTATAATAATAGGGAGGTCGGTAAAGTGAAAATAAAACTACCCAAAAACAAATTGTTAATCGGTATCCAGAGAGTATCTAGTGTAATCACCCCAAAAAACACACTACCAATACTATCAAATATTTTATTGGAAACAAGCGGTAACAAAATTCGCCTGGTTGGCACCGATCTGGAAATAGGTATTTGTTATACGATGGAAGCGGAAATTTTAGAAAAAGGAGGCATTGCCATACCAGCGAAAAAAATAGGAGATATCGTCAAAGAATTACCCGAGGGAGATGTGATTATTTCCTCACAAAAAAACAACACCATCATTATAACAACACAAAAATCGTTTTTTAAAATACTGGGATTACCAAAAGACGATTTTCCCGATCTGCCAAAAACAAAAAGCGACCACTCCATAAACATAAAGCAAAAACTATTAAAAACAATGTTGAGTATGACTTCTTTTGCTATTTCTTATGACGAAACAAGGTATGTCCTGAACGGCACACTTTTTAGTTTACAAGACAAACAATTGAGGTTGGTAACAACTGACGGCAGGAGGATGTCTTTGATCCAAAAAAAATTGGATAACCCCACCAACATAAAAAAAGAAGTAATAATCCCAAACAAAGCCACCAACGAGTTGAGTAGGATGTTGAAGGAGGATGGAGACGTGAGGATTTCTTTTAATCAAAACCAAATTGTTTTTGAACTCAACAACACCGTCGTCATCTCCAGGTTGATTGAGGGGCAATTCCCCAACTATGAACAGGTAATTCCCAAAGAGGTTGAACAAAAGATAACGCTTCGACGGGAAGATTTTTTGGGGGCGGTAAAGAGGGCGGGTCTGTTGGCCCCCATTTCTTCGCGCTCAATAAAATTAGAGTTGTTTAAAAACAGACTTTTAACATCCAGCCAGGCGCCGGATATCGGAGAAGCCAGAGAGGAGTTGAATGTTTCTTATGGCGGCAAAGAATTGGTTGTGGGATTTAACTCCAACTACCTGGTGGATGTTTTGAAAAACATGGACCACGAAGAGGTGGTCCTGGAATTAACCGGTGCACAGGGAGCGGGTGTGGTGAGGGGGGGAGAGGACTACCTCTACGTTCTGATGCCCGTACAGCTGGGTTGAAAAACCGGCACGCAGATTAATTGGTTAGCGGGTTGGCGGGTTGAAGGAAAAAAGAAGACAAAAAGATTTGAAGTTATAAAATGTTTGGAAAGAAGTATTTGAGAGCCGGCGAACAGATCATATCCGTGTAATTAGCAGTTAAATCCGTGTAATTATTTTAAATGAAAAGACAACCCGAACGAATCAACAGAACGATCGATTCGATTATAAAAGACTTGCGCTCTGCTAAAAAAACCACAGAGGGGCGCATTCTGGAATTGTGGCCGAAAATTTCAGGGAAAAGAATAAGCCGGCACACGAAACCAACAGTATTGAAAAAGGGATGTCTTGTTGTTAATGTAGACAACCCCGCCTGGTTGTATGAATTGGTCCAGAAACACAGAGAAAGATTGTTGAAAAAAATCCAGGCGAAGATGGGAGAGAAAAAATTGGTTAAAATAAGATTTCGGATAGGCGAGCTATGAACAAAAAACCAAAAGCAAAAAATAAAAAAGAGAAGACAGCGCCGGAGGCCGGCTTAAAACCTGTTGAGAAAAAAAATGGGGCGGCGAAATACGACGCTACAACCATCCAGGTTTTAAAAGGGGTAGAGGCGGTCAGAAAAAGGCCGGCTATGTATATAGGCGACACAGCACGAAACGGGTTGCACCACCTGGTGCAGGAGGTGGTGGATAACAGCATTGATGAGGCCTTGGCCGGGTATTGCGACAAGATAGAAACGATTATCAATAAGAATGGTTCGGTTACGGTAATAGACAACGGCAGGGGGATCCCCGTAGGCATACATAAGATCCAAAAAAAACCGGCCGTAGAGGTGGTTATGACCACCCTGCACGCCGGTGGAAAGTTCGACCACCGCACATATAAGGTGGCCGGCGGCCTCCACGGGGTAGGAGTCAGCGTGGTTAATGCGCTTGCAGAATGGCTGGAGGTGAAGATAGACAGAGACGGCAGGGTTTATCACCAGAGATACGAAAAAGGAAAAACCGTATCCGAACTTACAGTCATCGGCAAGACCAAAAGGACCGGGACTACGGTGACGTTTAAGCCGGATGGGACAATTTTCCAAACCACGCAATTTAGTTTTGATGTTCTTTCAGACCGGCTCAGAGAGTTGGCCTTTTTGAATAGAGGTATCGAGATTACCGTCAGAGATGAAAAGACCGGGAAGGAACATGTCTTTAAGTATAAAGGCGGCATTGTCTCATTTGTAGAACACTTGAATAAAAACAAGACTCCCACCCACCGGAAAATAATTTCATTTGAAAAAAAACGCGACAGCACGCAGATCGAAGTAGCAATGCAGTATAATGACGGCTATAATGAAAACATATTTACCTTCGCCAATAACATCCACACCATTGATGGTGGTACGCACCTTAGCGGGTTCAGATCCGCCCTGACCAGGACAACCAACACCTATGCCCGGAATAAGAATCTTCTCAAGGAGGGGGAGAGTACTATTTCCGGAGAAGATGTCCGGGAAGGATTGACTGCTGTTCTGAGCATTAAGCTTCCTGACCCCCAGTTTGAAGGCCAGACCAAGGCCAAGTTAGGCAATAGCGAAATTCAGGGGGTGGTAGAGTCAGCAGTTAACGAGTCGTTGGGTGCCTTTTTTGAGGAAAATCCTCCGGTGGCTCGGCGGATAATCGAAAAATGTCTTACAGCCAGCCGGGCCAGAGAGGCGGCTAGCAAGGCACGGGAGCTTACCAGACGCAAAGGCGTGCTTGAAGGAAGGGGATTGCCGGGGAAATTAGCGGATTGCTCTGAAAAAGACCCCGCTCTTTGCGAGATCTATCTGGTGGAGGGAGACTCGGCAGCCGGTTCAAGCAAGCAGTGCAGGGACAGGCGCTTTCAGGCAATCCTGCCGTTAAAGGGCAAAATCCTGAATGTCGAGAAGGCCCGGATTGATAGAATATTGGCTAACGAAGAAATCAGGACGATAATTACTGCGCTTGGTACAGGGGTAGGGAAGGAAGATTTTAACATTAGCAGAAGGAGGTACGACAAGGTAATTATTATGTGCGATGCGGATTCCGACGGCAACCATATCCGGACGCTCCTGTTAACCTTTTTCTACCGGCAAATGACTGAATTGATAAAACAAGGCCATATCTACATAGCCCAACCCCCGTTGTACCGCGTAAAAAAAGGCAAGCGCGAGGAATATATTGACACGGAAGAGAGGATGGCAGATTTGATTTTAGATATGGGCATGGAAGGCCTGAAGCTGGTAAAGAAAAAAGGCAAGAATGTATATACCAACGGCCAATTCAGGGCTATTCTTGAACTATTACTCGAAGTTGCGAATATAGAAAGCAGTTTGAAGAAAAATGGAGTAGAATTCGAAAAATATTGCCAAAAAAGACACCCTAAGACCAAAAAATTACCGGTTTATAGGGTTAGAATGGAGGGGAAAGACCATTTTCTTTATAATGACAAAGAGCTGGCTAAATTAGCCGGAACTGATATTAATGGGGAAGGGGAAGCAAAGGAAAACGGGCTTGATGTAACAGAATTATTTGAGGCCGATGAGGTAGAAAAGATTGCTAAGAGAATGGGAAAGCTGGGTCTTGAAATATCTGAATATAGCGGCAAGCCCGATAAGCCAATATATGAATTAGCGGGTGAAAAAAAGAGCATCCCTATCTATAACCTGAAAGACCTGCTTACCACCATTAGAGGTTTGGGCAAACAGGGTGTGTCTATCCAAAGATATAAAGGCCTGGGTGAAATGAACCCTGAGCAACTATGGGAGACCACGATGGATCCGGCCAGGCGAACCATTGTAAAGGTAGTTTTGGAAGATACTGTTGAGGCAGATGAGATATTTACCATTTTAATGGGAGAACAGGTTGCGCCTCGGCGGCAGTTTATCGAGAAGCATGCGCTGGATGTGAAGAATTTGGATGTCTAACAATAATGCACTGATTAACACGGATTTTAACTGATTGGCACGGATTATCAAACAATCAGTGCCAATCAGTATCGTTCAATCAGTGCTAATCCGTGCATCTTAACCAGTGATAATCTGTGTAATAAGGAGTTGAAAGCGACGAATGTATACTAAAGGCGAAAAGATAATTCCCAGATACATCGAGGATGAAGTAAGGACTTCATATATTGATTACGCGATGAGCGTTATCGTTGGCCGCGCCCTGCCTGACGTGAGAGACGGCCTTAAGCCCGTCCATCGCAGAATCCTTTACGCGATGAAAGAATTGGGGCTGGAACATACCAAGCCCTACAAAAAGAGCGCCCGGATAGTCGGGGCTACTTTGGGGCAGTACCATCCCCACGGCGATACGGCGGTTTATGATGCACTGGTGAGGATGGTCCAGGATTTTTCCCTGCGTTATCCATTGATTGATGGTCAAGGGAATTTTGGCTCGGTCGACGGGGATTCAGCAGCGGCTATGAGATACACGGAGGTACGTTTTGCCCGGATTACCAACGAAATGATGGCGGACATTGATAAAAACACAGTGGATTTTACCCCCAATTTTGACGGCTCGTTGAATGAACCTTCGGTGTTGCCGGCAAGAATTCCCAACCTGCTGGTAAATGGTTCTTCGGGGATAGCAGTGGGCATGGCCACCAACGTCCCCCCGCATAATTTGGGCGAAATAGCCGAAGGGATAATTAAGGTAATAGATGACCCTGAGATTTCTTTGGATGTATTGGCAAGATCTATACCCGGCCCTGATTTTCCTACCGGCGGCATTATCTGCGGCCGGGAAGGAATTGCCGCGGCCTATCGTACCGGTAAAGGAATTATCCGGCTGCGCGCCAGGGCCTTTATTGAAAGCCAGAAGAAAGGCGGCAGGGAAGCAATAATAGTTACTGAACTACCCTACCAGGTAAACAAGGCCAATCTGATAGAAACTATGGCCAGGTTAGTTGAGGCAAAAAAGATAGAAGGTGTATCCGACCTGCGGGATGAGTCAGGTAGAGAAGGGATGAGGATGGTCATAGAATTAAAGAGGGGGCAGAATGCCCATATTACCCTTAACCAGCTCTACAAACGCACCCAGATGCAGAATACCTTTGGGATTATTATGTTGGCCTTGGTCCACAACCGGCCGCGTCTGTTAAACCTTAAACAATTGATATCTTCTTTTATTGAACACCGGGAAGTAGTGGTAACCAGGCGGGTCACCTTCGAGCTGGAGCGGGCCAAGAAGAGGGCGCACATATTAGAAGGGCTCAAGATAGCCCTTGACCACATGGACAGGATAATCAAACTAATCAAGTCTTCTAAGAATGTAGAGGTAGCCAAGGCAGAACTTATTAAAAAGTTTGGCTTGAGTGAAATCCAGGCAAAGGCGATCTTGGAGATGCAGCTTCAGAGGCTGACCGGGCTTGAGAGAAAGAAGATCGAAGACGAATATCTGGATATAATTAAAAAGATCGAATTCTACGAATCAATTTTAAAGAGCAGGGCAAAGATATTGAGCATTATTAAAGAAGAGACGAAGGGTATCAAAGAAGCTTATGGCGATGAGCGCCGGACCGAAATAGTTGGGAAGATAGAGGACCTGGCCGTCGAAGACCTGATTGCTGAAGAAGATGTTGTTGTCCCGATAAGCCACTCAGGCTATATAAAAAGGATGCCGGTCGGGACTTATAAAATTCAGAAGCGCGGCGGCCGGGGAGTGAGCGGCGGGATGAAGGAGGAGGATTTTATCGAGGATCTATTTGTCGCCGCGACCCATGACTGCATCCTGTTTTTCACTGGCCAGGGTAGGGCCCACTGGCTCAAAGTCCACCAGATTCCTGCTGCCGGCCGGTTGGCTAAGGGCGTGGCTATTGTTAATCTACTGAAGCTTTCTCCTGGCGAGAGCGTTACTTCCTCGATTCCGGTAAAAGCGTTTGATGATAAAACTTTTTTAGTTATGGCTAACCGGAAAGGCCTGATAAAAAAGGTAAAGCTTTCTGCTTTCAGTCATCCTCGGGAAAGGGGCATAATTGCCATCAAACTGGAGAAGGATGATTATTTAATGGGGGCCGGGCTGACCGACGGCAAAAAAGAGATTTTTCTGGCTACCCGCCAGGGCCGTGCCATACGTTTTAAAGAAAGCCTGATCAGAGACATGGGGCGGACAGCGCGGGGTGTCAGGGGAATAAAGCTGGGGAAGAAGGATGAGGTTGTTGGCATGGAGATAATAGAGCCCCAGGCCAACGTGTTTACGCTGACCAGTAATGGTTATGGCAAAAGGACTGTCTATTCCCAATATAGATTAACCGGCAGAAGCTGCAAGGGCGTGATAAACATTAAGGTAACCAGTAAAAATGGCCCGGTGATCGGGGTTACAACAACAACGGATGACGATGAATTGATGGTCATCAGTGAAAGCGGAATGGTGGTGAGGTGTTCGGCAAAGGATATACGGGTGATGGGCAGAAATACCCAGGGAGTGCGGATTATCAAACTGCGCGGGAAGGATAAAGTGGTTTCTATGGCCAAGGTGGTGGCTAAAGAAGAGGAAGGGGAAGAAGAAAAGGAGAAGAGTCCATAGTCCACAGCCTATAGCCCACAGATTTAGGTTTTTTATGGTCTGTAGTCTGCGGTCTGTGGTCTTAAAAGAGCGGAGTAATTTCAGGTGGAGAATAGAAGATATAGGGTCATTGACCACACCGCTGATATAGGCATTGCGGCCTACGGAAAGGATCTTAAAGAACTGTTCAGAAATGCCGCCTTTGGCATGTTCGACCTGATGGCCGAGCTTAAAGGGGTGGGGGTTGAGAAAAAAGTAGCAATTAAACTAAAGGCTCCTGATAAAGAGGAGCTTTTAGTTTATTGGCTGAGCGAGTTATTGTATTATTTTGCAGGTCCCTCCCAAATTTTGCTCAAGGATTTTGTGATTAAAAAATTGGAGGAGAAATCCATTGAGGCCGAGGTATTCGGCGAACAACTTGATTTATCCAGACATCAGATAAAGATGGAGATAAAAGGGGTTACCTATCATCAGCTGAAGATCGAAAGACTCGGCAGCCAATGGCGGTGCCGGGTAATCTTTGATGTATAGAATGGTTAGCGGGTTGCCGGTTGAAGGAAAAAATGAAGATAAAAAGATTCGAAGATATAAATGTTTGAAAAGAAGTATTTGAGAACAGGCTAACCGGCAAACCAAACAACAGGCTAACCGGCAAATTGGCATAGGCAAACAGATAATGGTCAGAGAGACGTGGCAGGGGCAATTAGAAAAGATTGACGATTACCGATGGCGGATTCCCAAAACATATCAACCGGGGATGCGCGTGCCGGGTTTAATCTATGCGGACGAGCGGCTCTTAAGAGATATTAAAAAAGAGCAGTCCCTTAACCAGGTGGCCAACGTAGCGACGCTGCCGGGAATAGTTAAGTATTCTCTGGCAATGCCTGATATCCACTGGGGCTATGGCATGCCGATTGGTGGGGTGGCTGCAACAGATGTTGAAAAAGGTGGCGTCATCGGCGCCGGACTTGTGGGATATGACATAAACTGCGGCGTGAGATTGATGCGCACCAATCTGAAACTGGATGATGTCCAGCCGCGGCTTGAGGAGTTAGTCAGCGCTCTTTTTGCAAACGTTCCCTCCGGAGTAGGGGTGGGTGGTAAGATAAAAGCAAGTGGCCGGGACGAGGAAAATCTTCTGATAAAAGGCAGCCGCTGGGCCGTGGAAAAGGGATTTGGCCGGCCGGAGGATTTGGAGGTAACCGAGGAGAACGGCGCATTAAAAGGGGCAGATCCGTCCCAGCTCTCAGAAAGGGCCATGAAAAGGGGTAGAAACCAGACAGGGACCCTTGGCTCGGGGAATCACTTTGTAGAAGTCCAGGTAATTGATCAAATATATGATGAAGGGATAGCGTCTCAGCTTAACCTTGTCCAGGGATTAGTAACAGTTATGATTCATTCCGGCTCAAGGGGGTTAGGCTATCAAGTCTGCGATGATTATGCCAGGAGTATGGTCGGGTCATTATCTAAATATAATATCCGCGTCCCCGACCGCCAACTCGCCTGTGTGCCGTTAAATTCTCCGGAAGGCAAATCATACTTTGCCGCTATGGCCTGCGCGGCCAATTATGCCTGGGCAAACCGGCAGTGCCTGATGCATCTGACCAGGGAGGTATTTGAAAGAATTTTTAATACCGGGCCAAAAGAATTAGGCATGGATCTTATTTACGACGTTGCCCACAATATTGCCAAACTTGAAAAACATAAAATTGACGGTGAGGAAAGACTTCTTTGTGTCCACCGGAAGGGCGCGACCCGGGCCTTTCCAGCAGGTCATCCCGATATTCCGGAAAGATATAAAAAGATAGGACAACCGGTGATTATCCCCGGAGATATGGGCAGAAATTCTTACCTCCTGGTGGGCACCGACCGGGCGATGGAAGAGACGTTCGGGACAGTATGCCACGGCGCCGGCCGGGTTATGAGCCGTACAGCCGCAATAAAGACTATTAAAAGCTGGGAGCTGGAAAAGGAATTGAAAGACAAGGGTATTATTGTCAGGGCCAAAGGAAGGGCCACTTTGGCAGAAGAGGCGCCTCAGGCATATAAGGATGTAAATGATGTAGTAAGGGTGGTCCACAACGCCGGTATCGGTAAAAGGGTTTGCCGGATGAGACCGTTGGGAGTGATGAAAGGCTGATGTTAGATATTAAATTTATCAGGGAAAATATAAAAATTGTTAAAAAGTCTTTGAAGGACAGAAAGATGACTGCAGAGGTAGACACCCTTGTTAAATTGGATGCTGAAAAGAGGTCTCTGTTGGTCAAGGTCGAGGCGCTTAAAAATAAGAGAAATATTGCCTCAAAAGAAATAGGAAAGCTGCTGAAAGAGAAAAAGGGTGCCCGGGATAAAATCGCCTCTATGAAGACAATATCCCAAAAAATAAAGGATATAGATAAGAAAGTAGAGGAAATATCAAGAAAAACTGTAGAAATTGCACTTACTATCCCAAATATACCTGATTCTTCAGTCCCTGTTGGGCCTGAACCCCAGGCGAACAAAATAGTGAAAGAATGGGGTAAGATGCCCGGGCTTAATTTTGAGCCAAAGACCCACATGGAGATAGGAGAGCGCTTGGGGATTATCGATTTCCCAAGGGCCGCTAAAATAGTAACTTCTCATTTTTCGCTGTTCAAAAAGGATGGAGCAAAACTGCAGAGGGCCCTGATTAATTTTATGGTGGAACTGCATACTAAAAAACATAATTATATTGAGGTTTGGCCCCCGCTGTTGGTTAACCGCCGGTCAATGACCGGCACCGGACAGTTGCCAAAGTTAGAACAGGATATGTACCGCCTGAAGGATGAGGACTATTTTTTGATTCCCACAGCAGAGGTGCCAGTAACCAATATTCATCAGAATGAGATTTTAGAAGAGAAAGAATTACCAATTTATTATACTGCTTATACGCCGTGCTTTCGACGGGAGGCCGGCTCATACGGCAAGGAGACTAAAGGCCTGGTCAGGGTACATCAGTTTGACAAGGTAGAGATGGTTAAATTTGTCAGGCCGGGAACTTCTTTTGAAGAACTGGAATCATTACTCAGGGAGGCAGAAGATGTTTTACAACTTTTAGAGCTTCCCTACCGGGTCAACCTGCTACCTACCGAAGGGATCAGTTTTGCCGCCACCAAATGTTATGACCTGGAGGTCTGGGCAGTTGGTCTGAAAAAATGGCTGGAGGTATCCAGCTGCTCCAATTTTATTGACTTTCAAGCAAGACGCGCCAACATAAAATATCGGCCAAAAAAAGGAGGGAAGCCGGAATACGTCCATACACTTAATGGTTCTGGCGTTGCCCTGGCCAGGGTTGTAGCCGCACTTTTGGAAAACTTTCAACAACCCGACGGAAGCGTTAAGTTGCCCCGTGCCCTGATCCCTTATATGAGCGGGCAAGGCGAATTGAAATGAAAAAGGCACTGAGATTTTCACTGGGATTGGCGGCTGTGCCAATAGCAGTTATTGCCTCAATTGTGCTTTATCATCAGGTAGGTCTGGTCCAGCAGTTGTCAAAAAATCAGTCTTATTTTTTGACAGGCATTGTTGTTTATTTAGTAGTTCATTCGATATTTTATAAGCCGGTCTATCTTTATATCCTGGGGCACGAGGCGACCCACGCCCTGTTTACCTGGCTTTGCGGAGGCAGGGTTACTTCATTCAGGGCAACGTTCAGGGGCGGGAGGATAACTACCACCAAGTCAAATTTTCTTATAACCCTCGGGCCTTATTTTTTCCCTGTCTATACAGTTCTGATATCCTGCGCCTATTTTTTTGTTTCGCTTTTTTCTAAAACAGGAAAGAATGCTTCGATATTTATATTTTTAATCGGGTTCAGCTGGGCGTTTCACATTGTCCTGACCATCTATTTTATCAAGATGGAACAACCGGACATAATGAAAATGGGGACGCTATTTTCAATAGTTTTGGTTTATATTATAAACCTGATAATCGTGGCTTTTATTTTAGCCCTATTTTTCCCGGAGATCAGTTTTTTGGGTTTCGCAAAGGATGTTTGTCGGGAAAGCGCAGAATTTTATAGAAAGTTTTTTACGGGATTGTTGTTATAGCTGGAGGAGTGGCTGAGCGGTTGAAAGCGGCGGTCTTGAAAACCGTTAGGCCCGTAAGGGTCTCAGGGGTTCGAATCCTCTCTCCTCCGCCAGTGAAATCACAACTTACGAAAATTAGAATTTTCGTAAGTTGTGTCCTGATTGGAGAGATACCCAAGTGGTTGACGGGGCTCGCCTCGAAAGCGAGTAGCCCGCAAGGGCTCGGGGGTTCGAATCCCTCTCTCTCCGCCAAACTTTGCCTCTAATCGGGTGGGCCTAAAGCAGCAGGTTTCGTTTGGCAGGTCAAATAGGTTAATTTGGTAAAAGCTGTTCAAAAGTTTCATAAGATATATTCTCATTGGAGAGGTGCCTGAGTTGGCTGAAAGGGACGGTTTGCTAAACCGTTAAGGAGGTTAAGACTTCCTTC
>SDBT01004581.1_pt1 | contig 23416 bp, 17 predicted proteins | sample 2277101 | NCBI WGS metagenome assembly SDBT01 (sample SAMN10404973, study PRJNA504765) | marine sediment metagenome | isolation source: marine sediment core GS10_PC15, 103 cmbsf | place: Arctic Ocean: Southern Knipovich Ridge | collected 2010 | reverse complement strand
AACAGGGTTATGAGTTGATGAATTCTACCCCTTTTGATATGTTCCCCCAGACATACCATATCGAGAGTTTGAATATATTCAGGCGCCTGTCAAAACAAGCATGATATAAAGCACTATGCCTAAAAAACAGGCTGGTGTAAAATGCGGGTACAGTGCAGAGGCTTAGATACTGGTTTATTGATACGAGTAGAAGAGGCTGTTTTCGGGAAATTTCTTCTCAGGAAAATAAATGATGGTATTTAGTGAATTGAGATCTTTTTTGCTAGCGCTGGAAACTATTGTTCTAACAAGAATAGCGGTTATTTTGGGATTGTTGTTATTCGATACACACTAAAGGAACCAGGCCTGTTTCGAGCAAGTAAAACGAAACAGGTTTTTTTTATCCAACTTTCTAGCCGGTCATATCAGCACCAAAGTAAAGATGTAGGTAGGATAGATTTTGCAGGGAGGAAAAATATGGAAGTAAATAACGACATGGATCGCGATATACCTGTTCTGGATTGGGAGTCACACCTTGCTGAACGAACAAAGAGCATGAAAAGCTCCGCAATCAGGGAGCTGTTAAAAGTTACCCAGGACCCTGAAATTATATCCTTCGCGGGGGGGCTGCCAGCTCCGGAGCTTTTCCCGATTAGGGAGATTGAAGAAGCCTGTATTTATGTAGCCCGGGAGTTGGGTCAAAAAGCTCTTCAGTACAGTGCAACAGAGGGAGTTTATCCTTTAAAGCAATTCCTGGCTGAGTCCATGCATAAATATGGAATTCCGGCTACACCGGAGAATATCCTTTTAACTAACGGCTCTCAGCAGGCACTTGATCTGATTGGCAGGATATTCCTTGATCCCGGGAGATTTGTTTTGACAGGACGCCCAACGTACCTGGGGGCAATCCAGGCCTGGCAGGCTTACCAGGCAAAATTTCATACCATGCGTGTGGATGAACAGGGCATGGTAGTTGATGAAATTGAGCGGGCGTACGAAAAAGCGATTGAGGACAATGGCAAACCCCCGGCTTTTATCTATGTGCTTCCCAATTTCCACAACCCTGCCGGCACGACCATGCCATTGGAACGGCGAATTAAACTGGCTGAAATTGCAACCAAATTGGACCTGGCAGTGATTGAAGACGATCCCTATGGACAGCTCAGGTTTGAAGGTGAAGATATCACTCCAATATGCAACCTGATTCCCGAACGGACTTTATATTTGGGAACCTTCTCTAAAACAATGGCGCCGGGATTACGGTTGGGCTGGCTGGTCGCCTCTGAAGCATTGATGACCCGATTGATACAGGCCAAACAAGGTTGTGATTTACATACGGGGACATTCGTTCAGTACGTTGCCAATGATATTTGCCAGCGGGGTTTCCTCAAACCCCATATCAAGAAAATTCGCAGGTTTTATAAAGAACGACTGGACACTATGGTAGAGGCATTAACAGAATTCTGGCCGGAGAGCTGCCATTGGACAGAACCCCAGGGAGGTTTATTCCTGTGGGCACAGGTTCCAGAATCAATTGACACCAATGAATTTTTAAGGAAGATAGCCCTGGCTGAAAAAGTAGCCTTTGTGCCAGGCATCCACTTTTATCCAAATGCTGATGGCGGACATAATGCTATGCGCCTGAATTTTTCTTATGCCTCTCCGGAAGTAATAGTAGAAGGTATTAAGCGGCTGGGGGCTGCTCTAAAGAAGGAATTGGCCAAAAAATAAGAATAATCAAGTATTGGAGAAGGAGGTTGGTTCCTTTTTCATTGAATCGAGCTGACATTCGTCATAAAAATCATCAGGATGGGTGCCAGAGTGATGCAAGGCTTGTAAGATATATGATCTGGATCCAAAATTTCGAAATTGTGCAGATTAGACCTATAGAATTAACTGTTTTAAGGAGGTAAATTGTGTCTCTTATTCAAGATGTAATTGCCAAAACCAAAGAGAAAGATCCGGCACAGCCGGAGTTTCACCAGGCTGTTGAAGAAGTACTGAATACACTTCAGCCAACAGTTGATAGACACCCCGAATTAGTTCAGGCAAAAATTTACGAACGGGTTGTTGAGCCAGATCGCGTGATAATGTTCCGCGTCCCCTGGATGGATGATAATGGCGAAGTCCATGTTAACCGGGGATTCCGGGTTCAGTTTAATAACGCGATTGGACCTTATAAAGGCGGACTGCGATTCCACCCGTCTGTAAACCTGGGCATTATCAAATTCCTGGGATTTGAACAGATCTTTAAGAATTCCTTGACAACTCTTCCCATGGGCGGGGGAAAGGGTGGATCTGATTTTGACCCCAAAGGTAAAACAGATCACGAAGTAATGAGTTTCTGTTATGCTTTCATGCGCGAATTGTATCGGCATATTGGTCCTGATACTGATGTTCCCGCAGGAGACATCGGCGTTGGCGGCCGAGAAATCGGCTTCCTTTATGGATACTACAAAAAGATTCGCAACGATCACACCGGTGTACTGACTGGAAAAGGCCTGGAATATGGCGGCAGTCTGATCAGGCCCGAAGCAACCGGTTATGGGGCAGTTTATTTCGCGGGAGAAATGCTGGCAGTCCGGGATCAATCGATGGAGAAGAAAACGGCCATCGTCAGTGGATCGGGAAATGTTGCTCAGTACACCATTGAAAAACTGCTCGATCTGGGTGCCAAGCCAATTTCCTGGTCAGATTCAAGCGGTACAGTGATTGACGAAAGCGGAATTGATCGTGACAAATTAGCCTTCGCAATGGATTTGAAAAATATTCAGCGGGGCCGCATCAAGGAATACGCTGAAAAATATGACCTGCCATACTTCCCTGATATGAGTGTCTGGGATGTTGTCAAGAAAGAAGGCATTAAAGCAGAACTGGCATTCCCGTCAGCTACTCAAAATGAAATCAATGCTGACCATGCCCAGGCACTGGTTGATAACGGTGTCGTTTGCGTCTCAGAAGGTGCGAATATGCCTTCCACACAGGATGCTATTGATATCTTCCAGGATAACAAATTAATGTATGGTCCTGGCAAGGCAGCGAATGCTGGCGGCGTGTCCACCTCCGGTCTGGAGATGAGCCAGAATAGCGCCAGGCTGGCTTGGACTCGTGAAGAAGTTGACCAGAAACTTCACGGGATCATGAAGAGCATTCACAAAACTGCCTTAGACGCAGCCGAAACTTATGGTGACCCCGGAAATTATGTCATGGGCGCCAACATCGCGGGCTTCTTGAAAGTTGCCAAGGCAATGCTTGCCTATGGTGTAGTATAGGTTCAACTGACTTAAACAATAAACCGCCAGCCTTAACGCTGGCGGTTTGTATTTACATAGGGACGCAGTCTTTTCAAAGGACTTCGTCCCTTATTCAGTCAACGACCATTCAATTCTCTTTCAGTAAAGATCACCACGTCTTTTCCGGTTAATTTTTCCTGGACTTTCTCAATAATCAAATTGAGGTGACCATTATTGGCTACAAAATCCAAATCATCACCCGGGATAGTCAAAACTGGACATAAACTAAAATCATTGATCCATTCATCATAGAGCTGGTTAAGCTGCGTCAGGTAGTTTGGATCAATTTGATCTTCATAATCTCTGCCCCGCAACTTGATCCTCTGTTGAAGTGTGGGAACAGATGCTTTAATATATAGAACCAGATCAGGAGGGGGCAAAAACTCCACTAGAACCTGATAGAGTTCCTGGTAGGTTTGATAATCTCTCTCTCCAATTTGTTTTTGCTTGTACAGGTTATGAGCAAATATTTCTGCATCTTCATAAACACTTCTGTCCTGGATTACAGACCCAGGATGGACACAGAGGTTTTTGTGAGCCCTCAGGCGCCTGGTTAAGAAAAAGATCTGGCTGTGAAACGCCCAGGTTTGCATGTCTTTATAAAAATCTGACAGGTAAGGATTTTCTTTTTCGGGTTCAAAAAATGGAGTCCAGTTAAGGTTGTCACAAAGCTTTTTTACTAAGGTAGTTTTCCCCACGCCAATATTTCCAGCAACTGCGACAAACTTTTCCATATCCTCTCCCATGCACTGATAATGTATTACCTGCATTTTACTATGTTATGCATTTTGGAATGAATTTTTTAATCTTGATTTTCTCCAGGATCCATTTTCTTTACAAAAAATCCCGGACTCTAGATCGAATCCGGGATTGTTGATATTAAATTTTCAATATCCGATTTTCAATTGCCCAAATGCATGGGCATGATCACGTGCAGGAAGTCTTCATCACCAACTGGGCGGATCACTCCCGGGCTGGTGGACTTGGATGTTTCTAGGGCAACGGTAGGGGTCTGGATGACATCCAGAACCTCTCTGAGGTAACGCACGTTAAATGCGATAATGATCTCGTCGCCATCAATGGTTGCGTCCATCACTGACTGGCTGGATCCGGTCTCTTCAGACTGCCCTGAAATCTCTACTTCTCCGGGTGAGTTTTCTTCCGCGCCGGGGCGAATATTGACCTGAGCGATCAGGGACCCTTCCCGAGCGAAAATTTCTGCCTGCTTGCAGGATTTAAGGAATGACGAAGTCGATAAAATTGTCCGGGACTGATATTCCTTGGGAATGATTTGCTGATAATCAGGGAAGGTGCCTTCTATCAGCTGAGAAATCAGTTCTATATCCTTGGTCCGGAATATGACCTGACCGCGGTCCGGAGGGAGAGCCATGGTAATGACTTCACTCCCGTCATTGCTGATGCGGGCTAATTCACTTAAAGCCCGGGCTGGGATCACCGCTTTTACTGGTGTTGGGACAGGTGATGATAATTTTGCAGTCCTGACAGAAAGACGGAAGCCATCTGCGGCTGCCAGGGTCATGGTGTTGTCTTCCACTGTTACCAGTACCCCGGTGAGAATAGGCCGGGCTTCATCATGAGAGGCCGCAAATACCACCTGCTTTATCATTTCCTTAAAATCGTTCACGTTAATTTCAATGCCGTTTTCCAGATCGGGTGAAGGCATGGGGGGAAATTCCTGGGCGTTGATGCATTTAATATCTGTGTTCAATGACCCGCTCTTAATATTGAGAGTTTGGGTGGGCTCATGAAGGCTGATATCGGTTTTTGCCGGGGGTATTGTGCTGATTAGATCGGTGAACGTTCGCGCGGGAACAGTAGTGGATCCCTCTTCTTCAATTTTTACACCAATCCAGCAAGTTATGCCTAATTCAAGGTTTGTAGCTGATAAGCGCAAGCGGCCATCATCTGTTGCAACCAGGATATTTGACAATACGGGAAGAGTGCTTCGGGGTGACACGGCCCGTGAGACGATGCTCAAGCCGTGGGCAAGGTTTTCTTGCAGGACTGTAATCTTCATAAATAACTTCCTAGTTTGGGCATTTTCACGTCGTCTGAATGTGCGTACAGTAAGTATACAATGAGACTATTATTTTTGCTATAAGAAAAAGACTTTCAGCCAAGGCAGGGATCAGGGTACAAAAAACAAGGTTCCCTGCTGATTAATATAATCGTGGTTAATTGACAGTAATTTAGGGTCGTGTTATTATCCCGATACAATATCATATGCCTCTAACGGCACTCTTATCCAGAGAGGTGGAGGGAACGGCCCTGTGAAACCTCGGCAACCGGGCGGCGCTTGCGCTGCAGATGGTGCCAACTCCGACAGGTGGATTCTGGAAGATGAGAGGGCAGTAGTGAAAAGATGCCCTTTCCTGTAGGTCAGAAGGGGCACTTTTAGTTAAGGGCTTGTCCTTAACTCAGGAGGGTAGATGACTAACACACTGAATAATGTCCCAAGTTTATTATTCACGTCTGAGTCTGTCACAGAAGGTCACCCGGACAAGATGTGTGATCAGATCAGTGATGCAGTCCTGGATGCTTGCCTGGAGCAGGACCCTAGATCACGGGTTGCCTGTGAAACTGCAACTAAAACCGGCTACGTAATGCTCTTGGGAGAAATAACCACCACAGCAGATATCAATTATGACAAATTGGCCCGTGATGTCATTATTAATATCGGATATGACCGTGCTAAAAAGGGATTTGATGGAAATACCTGTGGCGTGCTGGTGTCTATCTCACAGCAATCAGGGGATATCGCCCGGGGCGTTGACCGGGCGCTGGAGTCCAAGTCTGGAGAAATGACCGAAGCAGAGGTTGAATCCATTGGAGCTGGTGATCAAGGCATGATGTTTGGTTATGCCTGTGATGAAACATCCATGCTTATGCCAACTCCCATATATCTGGCGCACAAACTTTCCCGGCGTCTTGCGGAAGTACGAAAAAATGGCATTCTGGATTGGGTCCGTCCCGATGGAAAGAGCCAGGTGACAATTGAATACCAGTACGGAAAACCCGCGCGGGTCGATACAGCGCTGATCAGCACCCAGCATGCGCCGGAGATATCTCAGGAGGATATAAGGGAAGCCATTATTAAGCATGTAATCGAATCCGTCCTTCCTGGTGATATGGTAGATGATCAGCTGAAGATTTTTGTTAATCCCACCGGACGTTTTGTAACTGGCGGACCTATGGGAGATGCAGGCCTGACAGGCAGAAAGATCATCGTTGATACTTATGGTGGTATGGGAAGGCATGGAGGCGGTGCATTTTCGGGCAAGGATCCTACCAAGGTGGATCGGTCAGGTGCCTATGCGGCTCGTTGGGTTGCAAAAAACGTTGTTGCTGCCGGATTGGCCAGCCGCTGTGAGATCCAGGTATCCTATGCTATCGGTGTTGCGCATCCATTAAGCGTAAATGTGGAAACCTTCGGAACTGGCAAAGTTCCAGATGAAAAGATCAACGAACTGGTGAATGAATTCTTTGACCTTCGCCCCGGGGCAATTATCAGGGATTTGAATCTGAGGCGACCGATTTACCAGAAGCTGGCTGCTTATGGCCACTTTGGACGGGATGATCTTGATTTGACGTGGGAAAATACCGATCGTGCAGCGGAGATGAAGAAAGCTGCAGGGTTGTAAAGAGTTTTAATTTAAACAAGGATGCGGGATTCTCTGGGTTGTTGTAGGGTAAAGGGTATTTGAAAAACCTAAGGCTTTCCTACTAACCTCAAGGATCTTGCATCCTAGGTATTAAATGCTAGAAAAAAGGCTCAAAAGTTGTTACCAGCTGTTTTTTGGGCCTGAATCCTGTAATCCTGGCTGTAATTTCTCCGTTCTTGAAGAGGATTAACGAAGGAACTCCCATCACACTATATTTTATTGGGGTTCTGGGATTGGTATCCACATCCATCTTGTAGATGTTTACCTTACCCTGCCACTCCTCAGCTAGCTCTTCTACCAGGGGAGCAAGCATTTTGCATGGACCACACCAGGTTGCAGTGAAATCCACCAGTACGGGCAGTTCTGATTCCAGCACTTCTGTGTCAAAATTCTCTTCTGTTACATATTTCACATCTGACATATAAAAAATCTCCTTAAACTTAACACTATTATAAAATATGTATTGTCAGATATATCACCAAAATATTGATTTGATCCTGGCATTCTATAGAGTCGTTGTCAAGTCGAAATTATACCAAAGTCACTATGGAACCATGGGGAGTCTTTTCAACCAACAGTTGAGTTGAAAATGCTTCCTTGATCTGTTCTATATGGGTTATTACCAGGATCTTTTCAAAATCATCCTGGATGAGATTGATAGCTTCTATCAGGCGCTGTCTTCCGACCACATCCTGGCTTCCAAATCCCTCATCAATTATCAGGGATTGCAGTCTGGCACCTGCCCGTTGGGCCAGGACATGAGACAGAGCCAATCTGATCGCAAAGTTGATCCGGAAAGATTCCCCTCCCGAATACAACTCATAATCCCTGAATCCGGCCTGGTCGCGAATTTGAATATCTAGGGTCTCTTTAAGATCTTCCCGTCCGGCGTCCTTATACTCCCGCTGGGTCAGGAACCGGAGAGACATTGACCCGCCGCTTAGTCTGTCCAGGATTTGATTAGCTTTTGCCTCAATATTTGGCAGAGCTTGCTCAATCAAAAGTGCCGGTACGCCATCTTTTCCGAAAGCCTCTTCCAACTGTATATATTGTTTTACGGAGTTGGATATTTCCTGACGCTGGGTTTCAAGTTCTATTTTGCGGGTTTTCTGTGTCTCAAGAACTAACACTTTCTGCTGGGCAGCACCCACCTCACGCTCAAGGGTTTTTTCCTGTTCTTTATAAACCAGCAGCTGATTTTCAACCGATCCTGTGTCTGGCGCACTTTCGCGCCCTTGTTCAAGAGCCTGACGGCTGCGTTCAAGCTCAGCGCGCTGGCTTTCCAAGACCCTCTGGTCCCGGGTAATCTGGTGAGTCAATTCCTTTATCTCCCGGGTGAGGGGCTTTAGAGCTGCTTCAGCTTTATCCAGGGAGGCTTTTTGATCCTGGATGCGATTTCCCTGATTGGTTAATTCTCTCACTCGATCATGTTCATCTGCATCGTACCCGATCTTTTTTAGCTCTGTATTGAGGGATTTTAGCTGTCCCCGGGCATCATTTGCGTAACTTTCCTTTTCAAGGATTTTCTTAATTTCCAGAAGTGCCTGTTGTTGATCCTTCTCCCAAGACATTTTCTGGTCTTCCAGATTTGAGATCTGGTTTTGGGTCTTATCTGCCTCTTGGGTTGCCACCCGAAGTGAATTCTCCGCCAAACTTAGTTCTGTGATTTTTAATTGAAGATTTTTTACTACCTGGCCGGCTTCTTTGAGAGTCCTTTGATTGTCGCGGTAGCGATCACCCAATTCTTTACCCTCTTCTTGAAGGGTTTTAATGAGAGCAATCCGATCGGATTCTGAAAGTTCCTGTCCGCATAAAGGGCAGAGCGCTCCTTCGGCAGCCTCCAGATCTCCGATTCTTTTTTCGAGATCTTTCATCTCCCGAAGAAGTAGGGGGTTTTCTGCTTTGGCATTAGCATGTTCCTGGCGGGCAGTATCCAATTCCTGAATTTTTCCTTTCCGGATCACAAGAAGTTCTTCTGCTTCTTTTATGTCTTGCTGTTTTTCTTTGAGCTGTTCTGATAATTCAGGCAATTTTGATAATTCAGCATCTAAATCCCTGTTGAAGGACTCCAGAGTGGTTTGTTCTTGGAGCAGGCGGCCTTTTTCAGCTGCAATCTTGAGCAGGGGCTTCTGCCTTTTCAGTTCTTTTTCCCGGAATTGTCCGGCAACTTTTTCCCAATCTGCCAATGATTGCCGGGTAGATTGCCAGGCTTGATAATTCTGATTGATTTGAGCTTTGTCTTTGAGGATTGTTTGGTAACTCTTTTGTTCGTCTTCGCGGAGAGTTATCTTTTCTTGAGCTTGGTTAATATTGTTGGCGAGATTGCCAGCCTGATTTTCTAAGGCTGCAACCATTTTATTTTGTTCTTCAAGTGACACTAGGGCTGTTTGTATCTCAGCCAACTGTTTTTCTGATTCTTTCCTGGTTTTCTGAGCCCTGGTTAAGTCCTTCTCCAAGCCAAGAAGCTGGTTTTTTCGCTGATCTTCTTCCTCCAGTTCAGCCTGGATTTCTGAAAGGCGGCCATCCAGGCGATTTATTTCACTTTCAGAAATTTTCCTTTTCTGAAAGGTCCTTTTCCGGTAATCCTCCCAAACTCCCAGTCCCAGGATCTGGGATAGGATCCGTTTTCTGACGGAAGGATTCTGCTGGGTAAATTGATCTGCTGCACCCTGCAGTAAAAAAGAAGCGTTTATAAAGGATTCATAATCCAGCCGAAGGATATCAGATATTTTCTGATTCGTTTCCCTTATTGTCCGCTCTGTTAATGGCTGCCACTCTGGTTCCTGATTTTCAGGCGGATATTCCCTGATGTAAAGCTCAACCTGTTTCGTATCCCCCCTGGGATTTGTCCTGATTATACGGAATTGATTTCCTTCGTAATTAAAAATGAGTGAAACTACCGCTTGTTTTGAATTTAGATTGATCACGGACTCATCGTGTCTCCTGGCTCTGCCAAATAAAACCCAGGTGATCGCGTCCAGGATGGAAGATTTACCTGCCCCATTTTCTCCGGATATACAGGCCAGATCAAATCCAGTGAAATCAATTTCCACGGGTTCTTGATAAGATAAAAAACCTTCCATGGACAATAGGACGGGAATCATGTTACCAATGATAACAGATAGTATTCGTCTCCCCCTTGAAATGACTCCGGCTCAGGTCAAAGACCCATTTCTTCTTTGACAGTTTGCAGTAATCTTTCCGCCTGCAAATCAGATAGGCAATAATATGAGGCTTGAAGGTGTTCAGCTACCTCGCTTGCCAGGCCTTTGTCAAATTCCTTATGTTCCATATTGATCACGATACTGGCAATATCGTCTTTGGCTATCATATCGGCTATTCTATAGGCTTCTTCCTGGGGGGGAAGCTTGGCTATTGAAACATTGCCAACCCCGTCTGTTAACAAGATCAGCATTGGCTGTATCTCAGGATGAGCAAGCTCTTCCCGCTTAATGACTTCATAGGCCAGGTTTAACCCGGCGGAGAGAGGTGTTTTCCCGCCGATGGGAATATCAGCTAAATAGCGACGGGCAAGTTCTACTGAATTGGTTGGTGGTAATATCACCTGGGCGCGGTCTTTTTGAAATACGATCATCCCCACCCGGTCGCGGCGCTGGTAGGCATCTGTAAGAAGGGAAAGAACGGCTCCTTTGGCGGCGCTCATCCGCTCAGCAACTGCCATAGACCAGGAAGCATCAACCACAAACAGGATCAAGTTTGCTGTTTGTTTAATTCTTACTTTACGCTGCAGATCATGTTTTCGGATTGAAAATGCCACTTCTGTTTCCGGAGTCCGCCGGTCTTTTTGGAAGGGCGCTGCGGCCCTGATGGTCGCATCAAACGCGATATCAGTCAGCTCGCCATTTGCGGGGCGAGCTTGAATATATCTGCCGCGTTTGGTTTCTGTTCTGGTTTGAGATCTTCTTCCGCCGGATCGTCTGTTCATCCTGTCCAGCCGGGTTTCTATCAGCTCTGGATCAATGGTTTCCCCAATTTTGACCGGATTGCCACCTTCCCACCAGGAGGCACTGCTGTTTTCAAACACTTCCTCGGTCCCTGAATCGGCTGGAACTTCTAGTTGAGGAGCATCAGTAACCGAACTTACGAGCGTTTTTTTTTATCCCCGTTATCGCCCATTTCGGAGCTAGATTCCTGGACCTGATCACCCTCGTCTCCTTCACCGTCTGGAGAACCGCCGGTAAGTTGTTCGATCTTTTCTGCTAATTCCTCAGCGGAAATATCAGATTGCTGAAATGGTCCCCGTTTTATCCGGTGAGGATAGGCGAGTTCAGCTGCCAGGGCAATATCCCGGCCGGTGATGGCTTTTCTTCCTTCAAATGCAGCGTGAGCGCGGGCAGTTTTTAAGATGACCAGGTCAGATCTATGACCATCCACTTGAAGAGAAGTGCTCAAGTTAGCAATATCAACCAGGTTTTTTGATGAATATTCTACATCTGGAAGAATATTTCTGGCCTGTGTGATCTGCTCCGACAGCTCCTGTTCTCTGGTCAGCCATTGTTCCCGGAATTCTTCAGGTTTTTCTTCGAATGCGAGGTGACGTTCCATGATCAAGACCCGTTCCCGGGTTTCACGGATACCTCTGATATCCACAGATAATGCAAACCGGTCCAATAATTGAGGCCGGAGATCACCCTCTTCTGGATTCATAGTTCCAACAAGAATAAAACGGGCTGGATGGCTGAATGAAATACCTTCCCGCTCAACAATATTCATGCCCATGGCGGCAGAATCAAGCAGCAAGTCCACCACATGATCATCGAGTAAATTGACTTCATCAATATATAACAACCCCCGGTTGGCGTCTGCCAGTACGCCGGGTTCAAAATGGCGTTCACCTTTTTGAATGGCTTTTTCGATATCCAAAGTTCCCACAACACGATCTTCTGTAGCGGAGACAGGCAGGTTAACAAAAGGGGTTGGCAACATTTCTATTTTGCGGTGATCACCGTTATTGTGTCTTTCGCGGCATTCGGTGCACCATGTACTTGAGCGGTTGGGGTCGCATCCAAATCGGCAATCAGAGAAAGTTTCCACAGTTGGCAGCAGGGCGGCCAGAGCACGGGCTGCTGTGGATTTGGCGGTTCCGCGTTCGCCCCGAATTAATACACCGCCAATGCGGGGGTTAACAGCGTTTAACACCAAAGCTCGCTTCATCCTTTCCTGGCCAACTACCGCTGTAAACGGATATATTGCCGTCATTTATTTCCTGGGGGCGATAAATTTATGATATTGAGTCGATAAATGTCAATAACATCATAAATATAAGGGGATTTTTCACAGGAACTATCTTACCACAAAGGTTGCCAAGTTGATATTTGCACTGTATAATTATCACCATTCTAAAACGGAGCGTGCCATAAATATGGAAGAATTGAAGTCCCAACAAGGGGGAGAAGTAATGAGTGAGAATTCACCCCCAACTGAAGCAATGGATATGGAAACCCTTTTAGCCCAGGAAGGATTGGGTTTGGGAAACATCCCTGAAAAGGGAGATATCCGGAAAGGCGTGATTACCGCCATTACCTCAAACGAGATCTTGATCGATGTCCAATCAAAAGCTGATGGGTTGATTGCCGGTAGAGAATTGGAGCAAATCAATCCCAAATCGCTGGAAACCTTCCAGGTAGGAGAGGAAATTTTGGTCTATGTTCTCGAACCAGAGGATATGAATGGCCATGTTGTGCTTTCTTTCACCCGAGCCCAGGAAGAACAGGATTGGGAAAAAGTTGAGCAAAGCCTTGAAACTGGAGACACAATCACAACTTTTGTAGAAGGTTACAATAAAGGTGGATTGTTGGTTCCTGTAGGTCAACTACGTGGATTTGTTCCCGGCTCCCTGGTAAGTGTTTTCAGGGAAGGTGAAGGATCCTCGGAAGATCGCTGGAGTGAAGCCATTGGCAAGGAAATCACCCTCAAGGTGATCGAGGTAGATCGATCCCGGCAAAGGTTGATTCTATCTGAAAGAGATGCCATCGGAGAAACCAGAGAAGCAATCAAAGATCAGCTGCTGGACAATTTGTCTGTTGGTGACAAGGTGACCGGTTATGTCAGCAGCCTGGCTGATTTTGGCGCATTTGTAAACATCCAGGGCGTAGATGGCTTGGTTCATCTCTCGGAACTTTCCTGGGATCATGTTGACCACCCCAGCGACCTGGTCAAAGTTGGCCAGGAATTGACAGTTGAGGTGATCAGTATCGATGAAGAAAAACGCAGGATTGGTTTATCCATGCGCAGATTACTTGATAATCCCTGGATCGAAAAAGCTGAAGAAATCCAGGAAGGTCAATTAATCCAGGGTATCATCACCAATCTGACTGATTTTGGCGCTTTTGCCCGCATAGAGAATACTGACCTGGAAGGATTGATACATATCTCTGAATTAAGTATGGATCGAGTTGGCCATCCATCTGAAGTGGTAAGCGTTGGAGAAACGCTGACTTTACGCGTAATTAGCCTGGATATGGAACGACACAGGATTGGATTAAGCCTCGAAAAAGTGGATTCCGATGAATATGCGGCAATTGACTTCGAGCAGATTGAGGGTGAATTGGGTGAAGAAGAATCTACCCCTGAAGATGAAGCAGAAGTTGAGGAAATCGCTGAAGCTGGAGAGGAAGAGTCTGCCCCTGAAGACGAGGTCGAGGAAGTCGCTGAAGCTGAAGAAGAAGAATCTGCCCCGGAAGACGAGGTCGAGGAAGTCGCTGAAGCTGAAGAGGAAGAATCTGCCCCGGAAGACGAGGTTGAGGAAGTCGCTGAAGCTGAAGAGGAAGAATCTGCCCCGGAAGACGAGGTCGAGGAAGTCACTGAAGCTGAAGAGGAAGAATCTGCCCCGGAAGACGAAGCAGAAGTTGAGGAAATCGCTGAAGCTGAAGAGGAAGAAGCTGCCCCGGAAGACGAAGCAGAAGTTGAGGAAATCGCTGAAGCTGAAGAGGAAGAAGCTGCCCCGGAAGACGAAGCTAAGGAAATCGCTGAAGCTGAAGAGGAAGAATCTGCCCCGGAAGACGAAGCAGAAGTTGAGGAAATCGCTGAAGCTGAAGAGGAAGAAGCTGCCCCGGAAGACGAAGCTAAGGAAATCGATCCAGAAAACGAGGAGCCTGAAGAAGAATCTCCTCCAGAAGAGGAAGAATAATCTGAAATTAAGCGCATCTGGCAGGATGCGCTTTTTTTTATCTCCTGGCCGGCCCATTATATAATTTATGTAAATTCATTTTATTAGGCGCATTTTTATACCAGAATTTGGTAGAATGTCTACACAAAAATGGGGGAGAGCACCGAAAATTCAATTACGGTAATATCCGGGAATACGCCGGATCATTGCGGGAGGTTGTCCTTTGGCTAGCATGGAAAGATTTACCCAACGAGCTCGGAGGGTATTGAGTTTAGCTCATAAAGAAGCTGAACGGATGAAACACGATAAGATTGGAACTGAACACCTCTTGTTGGGATTATTATTGGATCAGGGAGGAATTGCAGGACGGGTCCTGCGCGAATTGGGGCTGGATGTTGAAAGTGTCCTGACAATTACGGAACGTATTACCGGTATCGGCGAATACAGTGGTGAAGCGCTGGCATTATCCCAGGGAACCCAACGGGTCCTGGAGCTGGCAGTTGAAGAAGCCCGCAATTTGAGCCATCATTATATTGGAGTTGAACATATCCTGCTGGGATTAATTTCTTATGGCAAGGGTGTAGCCAATGATGTCTTGATTCAGCTGGGGTTGACTGCTGACCAAATCCGCAGGCAGACTTTACGCATGATGGAAGAATCCAGGGATAAAAGTAAACTAAAAAGAGAGCGCAGGCAATCGGAAAGAAGCAAAAAAAGCAAGACCAAGAGCACAACTCCGATGGTTGACCAGCTGGCCGTGAACTTGACCGATCTGGCTGAAGAAGGCAAATTGGACCCAGTAATTGGTCGGGAGGCTGAAATTGAGCGGGTGGTGCAAATCCTTGCCCGTCGAACCAAAAATAACCCGGCCCTGATTGGCGAACCAGGTGTCGGCAAGACAGCGATTGTGGAAGGGCTGACCCAACGCATCGCAGATGGAGAAGTTCCTGCGCCGCTGCTTGGAAAACGAGTGCTGCAGTTGGATCTGGGATCAGTTGTGGCTGGTACTATGTACCGCGGTCAATTCGAAGAACGCCTGAAGCGGGTGATATCTGAGCTGAAAAAATCTGATGCGATCCTCTTTATTGACGAAGTGCATATGCTGGTTGGCGCTGGATCTGCTGGATCCGCGATGGATGCTGCAAATATCCTTAAACCAGCTCTTTCAAGAGGTGAACTTCAGGTAGTTGGCGCAACTACTTTGGATGAATATCGCAAATACATTGAAAGCGATGCCGCATTGGAAAGACGTTTCCAACCCATCACAGTTGATGAGCCTTCCCAGGAAGAAACTATAGAAATCCTGCAAGGAATTCGGTCTGCTTATGAAGATCACCACCAATTAAAGATTTCTGATGAGGCTCTGGAAGCTGCCACAAGCCTTTCAGCCCGTTATGTATCTGGCCGCTTCCTGCCCGATAAAGCCATAGATCTGATTGACGAGGCATCCTCGCGGGTGCGCATGTATAAAAATCCAATAGGGGACGAAGCCAAAGAAATTGTTCACAAACTACGGACTGTTCGCAAGGAACTCAAAAGCGCAGAACTTGACCAGGACCAGGCTAACGAACTTGAGAATCAGGAAAAGAGCCTGGAAGAAGAACTTGAAACTCTGAAAGCAGCCTGGGATCGCGACAGTAGTCCGACGGTATCTGTTGAGGATATTGCAGAGATTGTGTCCATGTGGACAGGAATTCCTGTAATGGAGCTTGCTGAAGAAGAATCTGATCGGCTGTTGCATATGGAAGAGGAACTACACAAACATATCATTGGCCAAGATGAGGCAATAGTTAAAATTGCCAAGGCTGTCCGGCGATCCAGGGCAGGGTTAAAAGATCCTAAACGTCCGGTTGGATCGTTTATTTTCTTGGGTCCTACCGGAGTGGGAAAAACAGAACTGACTAAAGCCCTGGCGAAATTCATGTTCGGGTCTGAAGATTCATTAATTCATCTGGACATGTCTGAATTCATGGAACGCCATAGTGTCAGCCGCCTGGTTGGTGCTCCTCCCGGGTATATCGGCTATGATGATGCTGGCCAGTTGACGGAAGCTATCCGAAGACGACCGTACTCCATAGTGGTATTTGACGAAATTGAAAAAGCCCATCAGGAAGCCCATAATATGCTGCTGCAAATTATGGAAGAAGGGTATATCACAGATGCTCGGGGTAGAAAGATAGACTTCCGAAATGCCATGATTATTATGACTTCCAATATCGGCGCAGAACTGATCCAGAATAATGCCTCGATTGGATTTGAGCTGGCCCAGGATGAGGAACAATCCCGCAAGCGTGATTATGACGAGATGAGAAGAAAACTCTTAAAATCTCTCAAGAGTGCTTTTCGCCCCGAATTTATTAACCGGGTCGATTCAGTGGTTGTTTTCCATGCCTTGAGCAAAGATCACATTCGAGAAATCGTTGACCTGGAGCTGGATAAGGTCCGGGAACGATTGGTTGAAAAGAATCTTAAACTGGAAATCACGTCCGAAGGTATCAATCTACTGGTCCAATTGGGCTACAACCCCGAAATGGGAGCCCGTCCCCTGAGGCGAGTCATTCAGGAAAAGATTGAGAACCAACTTTCAGACGCAGTGTTATCAGGAATATTCTCATCTGGTGATATTGTGCTGGTGACGGCCGTTCCATCTGAAGGAGACGAAGATGGTGAAATCGTTCTTGAAAAAGGCGATCCGGCGTTGTTTAGTAAATCTTTCCTTCCTGATGAAGCTGATGAGCCGGTTGCTGTAGGCTGAGCAGTTCTTAAATAACTAAAACTTCCGAGATCCAACATGATAATTAATCTTGATTGGAAATCGGAAGTTTTTAATTTAGCTGATGACAGAATCACGTACTTCTTGAATTATATTCCTCAAAGCTGAAAACATCGTGGGCACTGATCGCCCTTACTTGATCACCGTGTTCAGATAACAGACCACGTATGGAAGGGAAATTGGCTCCCAATAGTTGTGCCGCAAATTTTTCTGGAATGAAGCTTAATATGTAAGCTGAAGGTCCTCGATTGTGGAGATCTGCACCTCTGTAATAGGGCGAGGCGGCATCTCCACAATGAAGCAGCCAATTGCCGGGTTTGCCGATGGCCACACCGCAGTGGCCCCGAGTATGGCCTGGAAGCGGCACCAGATAAAAATCAGCTTCCGGAGTTTCCAGAATACGAACGGCATCAAATCCAAACCAATCCTCCCCGGATAATTCATGAACAGCCCAGTTGGGTTGATGTTCCCAATGGGTTTGAACATAGGCAAATTCCATGATCCCCTTGGGATCCTGAATAGACAGGTATTCGTCCTTGTAGACATGGATCTTCGCCCAGGGAAAATCAACCAATCCGCCTGCATGGTCAATATGAAGATGGGTCTGAATGATATGTTTTACATCACCGGGTTGAAACCCCAGATTTTGCACCTGGGCCAAGGCAGTTTCTTCCTGCAATTTTGGCACACCCATGAAATGGAGGAAGAAGCGGATTTTCAGGGTTGGATTTGTATAATCCCTGGATCCAAATCCCGTGTCGATCAATACCAGGCCCTGACTGGTTTCTACCAGCAGACAATAAACGATGGTATTTACATTTAAAAAATGTGGGGTCATCGATCCACAATTAAGGTGATGGATTTTCATATCAACACTACTGAATTTGACTTATCCCAATAAAGGCATAGCTATTAGGTTTAGGGTCAGGCCTGAAAGGATTTTGCCATTCTGATCCTTTTTTCCAGAGCGGGATGGGAATGAAGGAAAAACTCCACCCAGGGTTCAGGATCAATTTCAGCAAGATTCTGGTTGCTTAACCGGATGAGGGCATCGGCGTAAATCTCACCGTTATTAGTCAATTGCAGAGCGAATTGATCTGCCAGGATTTCTCTCCAGCGGCTGAAGGTATTGGTGAAGGGCATAGACAATAGTCCATAAACCCCCAGAAACAATCCAAATAAAGGAAAAGTAGCTAAATCTGATATAGATCCAAATTCAAAAAAAGAGATGCTCCGGGATAGTCCCAAAGATGTCAGGTACAAACCTCCCAGGGTGAGCAGGGTTTGGAGGAGCATGCCAAGGGGAATATCCCTGTTGGCGTGATGTCCCAATTCATGGGCCAGAACAGTTTCAATTTCATCGGTTGTGAATTCTTCTAAAAGTGTATCACCCAGGATAATCCGGCGGGTGTTTCCCAAGCCGGTTAAGCCGGCATTGGCTGATTTTGTCCGGCGGCTCATATCGAAGGCATATACTCCCATTACTTCAACACCGGCTTTGTTTGCCATGGTTAATAGGCGATCCTGGAGATCCTGGTACTCTCCAGCGAGGGGTGTAAAGGTATAAAAAATCGGAAATAATAAGATTGGGGCAAGATTGGCAAACACGACATTAAGTAGCAGTAAAAAGCTGGCAGTCCAGAGCCACCAATAGTCAGGAGAAGACCGCAGCAGCAAATAGGTGATCTCCAAGATGAATCCACCCAAAATCAACGACAATCCCAGATTCTTGAATAAGTCCAGAACCCATCCTTTTAGGGTCTGGTTTGATTGCTGAAATTGGTGAGGGAGAATATAGCCTGTATAAAATGAAAGCGGAAGATCAAGGATTGTGAAAACCCCTCCAAAAATCCCGCCATAAACCAGTATCATAAGCCAAGGATTTTGAGTCCAGGTCAAAATCCAGTCTCTCAAATCGGCGGACCAACCCATCAGCAGACAGATAAGCAGAAAAGTTGCTCCCAGTAATAAATCCAGCACCATGAAGCGCCGCCGAATTTTCGCATATTGTTTTGCTGATTGCTGCCGTTGGGGGTCGAGGGTCTGGTTTTCCATATTTGTACTTCCGGGTCTGGTTTGTTCATCTAAATTGTGATCTCCATTGGTGATAATTATACAGGGCTGGAAGCTTGTTTTTTCTAGGGTTAAATTTTCCCCACCTTACAATTTGGAGAATAGGGGGGTATTAGATATAATTTTAGGATAGGATATTATTTAATTACTAAAATATCTTTGATTTTTATATGGTGCAGAATAATAAGATCACCCTCTATTCTATCGACTGCGGAACAGTGAATTGGCGATTGTACCGCTTGGAATATCACTATGATGGGACGCGGGTTCAACACGTTACCAGTCCCCTGTCATCTCCCCTGGCAAATTTTTCAGATCGAAAATTACCGGCAGCGTTGACGTTAACAAATGGTGGTATTGATGTTGAGACGGTTGGGGAAACAGCCCTGGCTTTTCTGGAAGATTTCCAGGCCCGCAATCGGGTCAGGGAATTCTTTAAACCATCCATCGGCTCGCACCTGATTGAAAATCCCTCTCCCCATCAACAGCGCTACACCCACTTTGAAGCTTTGCTCTTTACAAGACTGCTGCTGCGCACCTTGATTAAACAAATCCAGGAAGAAAAACACAGCTCAGAACCATTTGATGAAGGGGTTCATTTTTCAATTGCCTATCCTGACCGCTGGCGCACAGATTATGATGCCAAGGTGTTTGAAGATTTTTACCATGTTGTACTGGAGTGTTTTCCAACTGAAATCTGCGAACAAGTGCATTTTGTGCCTGAATCCGAAGGAGTTGTCTTGGGACTGAGGGATCAATCGCTCCTTGAGAAATTCCACTCGGATGATATCAACTTGATAGTGGATGTGGGGGGAAGCCATACAACTATCTACGCCCGTAAATATAACGCCGACACAGGAATTCTTACGGATATCAGCCGCTATGAGGAGCCGTTCGGGGGCGGGTTGTATGATGCCCTGATGGCTAAACATATTTCAGAAGAGCTTCAAATACCCGTCGAAGAATTGGGAGATGATACCTCTGCTTTTATGGCACTAAGAATTTGGGGCCAGTTATTAAAGGAGTCTCTCAGTAGACAAATTAACGGTGGCGAGGAAGGCACTGAGTCATTGGTCAATCAACAAGCAGTTACTCTGGTGATGAAAAACAATCAAGTTTACCGAAAGAATATCAGCCTGTCAACGGGAGATTTTTCAGAGATGATCAAACCAGTGGACAGAGCATTTCAAGATGTTCTGACCAGATCTTTGGAAAATATGGGCATTAAGGAAGATTCTGTCGGAAAGGTCATCCTGCTGGGTGGAGGAGTATTGCTTTCCGGTATATCAGAAGGAATTCGGGATCGATTTGGAAACGAAAAAGTGGTTTTACCAAATAACCCCGATGAAATTATTGTTCGGGGAACTGGATTATCATTTATGTCTTCGCTTCCGGAACGGGTAGCCCAACAGCTAAAACACATTCCCGAAAAGAAATCAGCTTGGCGGATTGTTCACGAAAATGGGACGATAGTTGATATTACCAAAGAAATCATGATAGCCGGTAGGAGCCGGGAATCAGATATTCCCTTGGATAGTCAAAAATGTTCCCGAACCCATGCCCTGATCCGCTTTGAGGGAAATGTTTTAACCCTGATAGATTTAACAAGCAAAAACGGCACTTTTGTAAATCAAACCCAGTTAACGCCAAATTCAGTTAATTACCTAAGGGCAGGAGACCAAATTCGTTTTGGCGATCAAATTTTTATATTAGAGTGATCTGGTGTTAAATAGAAAAACCCGGAGCCAGGCTCCGGGTTTTTTTGTTATAGCCAACCCTGATCTTTACAGAATTGTGTCAACCAGGGTAATTCAAACCACTCACCCTGATAGGCTTTAATAGCAGGATAAATAGTTACCAGGCCCAAGAATGGAACCAGGCAAGATAAGATTACCGTCATTCCCAATAGTAAACTTGCGATACCAATAATAATATTAGCGCCGATGGCTTGTACTGCATGAAAACGAATAAACGGGCGGGTTTTCTGGGGTTCGACCAGCAGCGAAATAATCGCTAGGATTACGCCGAACCAGGGAATCCAGCCCAGCATGGCCCATAATTTATCGTCATCACTGATTTCCACATCATCATAAGAGGCATTGATTAGTTCTTCCGACATTTGCATCTCCTTTACTCAAGTGAGTGTTTATGTTCCCCCTTATATATAAGGGAAAAATTGATTAATAGTTATTTGATTATTCTGGTGTCGTCAGTATCCATTCAGCCAGGGCATTAATTTCATCCGCTGAAAGCTTGGCTTTCCAGGATGGCATGCCACCGCTGCCGTTGGTTATGGTTTCGGCGTATTGGACAGATTCTTTGGTAAGGCGATCGGGCAACAAAGAAGGTCCTTTATCTCCAGATCGGTCTGGGCTGTGACAGCGCGCACAATTGCTTATGAATAGTGCAGCAGGATCAATTGCCAGGGTTTCAGCTTCAGCCATCTCATCCTCAGTAGATTCCACATCTGCATCAGGCTCATTATCAGCATCCTTAATTTCAACAGAAACCGGGGTGTTCGTGGGTGGAGGTGGTGATTCATTGGTCTTGCTGCAAGCCCCCAGGGCAAGGATGAATATAACCGCAGCTACTATGATTGTCAGTTTTCTTTTCATCTATCTCACCTTTAATAAACGAATAATGATAATAATACTATACCCTAAATCAAGAAAACCTTGATGTTAATTATCAAATATTAACACCCCAGTGATTTATTAACAGAACGCCAGCTTTCATGTACAATTTAAAGTACTTCAATTTAATTAGCCGGGATGAGTGAAATTGTATGCGCAGATTATCTTCAACTGAAGAGCAGAGGATCACGGCCCTGAAAAACAACCGATATCTGTTAGGTCTGGATGAGGTGATTCTGACCTACCTGGCCCAGAATACCAGGCTGATTTCTTATGATGCCGAGGAAATGATCATCTGGGAAGGTCAGACCTGCCTGGGACTTTACATTATTCAATCAGGCAGGGTCAAGATATATAAAATTTCACCAGCTGGCCGGGAAATGATCATAAACGTTATTGAGGACGGAGGTTCATTTAATGAGGTACCTGTATTTGATCAATTAGATAACCCCGTGGATGTGGCAGCCGTGGTCTATACCAAAGTCTGGTTAATTGATAAAGGGGCATTGCGCACTGTGATCGCTAAACACCCTGAAGCGGCCCAGCAAATCATCATCAACTTATCTCGAAATCTGCGCATGCTGGTTGGTAAAGTTGCCGAACTCTCCTTTTATACCGTAACCGCACGCCTGGCAAGATTGCTGCGCCAGCTCTCTCCGAAACAACTTTCAGGCGATAGTTCTGAGCGCTTGACCCAGGATGACCTGGCATCAAGAATTGGTACTGTCCGAGAGGTAGTATCCCGATCATTAAAAGAACTTGAGAAGAACGGCGCCATTGAGGTTCAACGGGGTAAGATTGAGATACTCAACCGGGAAAAATTGATTGATTGGGAGTAATGGGGAAAATCCAAAACTCAAATGATTAATTTAAATCAAAATAAGACAGCTGCCATCTGAGGGCGGTCTTTTTTCATTAGATGAAAATCCATATCAGATAAGATTTTGGTTTGTTCACCGAAACGAGAATCCACCAATATAAGCGGCTGTCATGAAAAATAATAACACCGGTAGTAAGGATATGATTTTTTCTTGTCGCAGAACAGGCTTACCTGCTTTAAGAAATGCCAGGAACAGCCCGCCTATCCCGATGATCGCTCCCCCCAGGCTGACCAGAATATATCCAGGCCGGGTTTGTCCTTGAATGCTGAGCACTACAGGCATAAATGTGATCAGAACCCCGGAGATTCCGTGGACCAGAGCCAGGATTATTGTGGCAGTCCTGCCACCAGCGGTAATCCTGGTGACTGAAATCATGCCAAAGCCAACAACACAAAAGATCAAGTAGGGGAGAATGTATTCCGGAAAATGGACACTGACCAGCCCAAAAGAAATACCGAGAGGAATTAGGGTAGAGGCAATGACAACTGGCTGACGTTCCAGTCCTTCAAAACCCAGAATGATTAACAGCAAACAAGCTATCAACAGGGTGCCGAATCCAATCGTATAGCCCCAGGTAGCAGGCTTGCTTAAGTCATTCATTCCTGCTGAGATATGGTAAGCAGTTAATAAACATGTGCCCAATAGGAGTATTCGATCCAGGACTGAAATTTTTCTCACCAACTATAATCCTGAGAAAAACATCAGCAGCATGGCACTCAACATATACAAGGAAGCATATTTAAACAAGCCATATGTCATGCGTTCTGAGGGAGATGTCAAGCTGCGCACAGCCAGGACAAACAAACCGGCTGATAACACAACCAACAATCGTAAAAATCCCCAGGTTAAACCTACTCCATAGGCGCCAATTCCTAATGCTACGGCAGTGAATACGCTGGAGATGGCGATGATCAGCCGGGTGGTTTGGAGATTATAGGTGCTTGGGAAGGTAGGCACCCGGGCAGCCTTATA
>SDBT01004580.1_pt1 | contig 23419 bp, 15 predicted proteins | sample 2277101 | NCBI WGS metagenome assembly SDBT01 (sample SAMN10404973, study PRJNA504765) | marine sediment metagenome | isolation source: marine sediment core GS10_PC15, 103 cmbsf | place: Arctic Ocean: Southern Knipovich Ridge | collected 2010 | reverse complement strand
AAGCCGGCCATACCCGGCCCGCATACCAATCAGATCAGCGCGAAAAAAGCGACAGTTATAACCACCGTTCTGTGCCCGTATGGCAACAGTAAATCTCTCACTCGCTCTGGCTGAAGCCATTAAAATGCCCCGCCCTGATTTTTGACCGGCCCGAAACCACTCTTTCCCGTCTTTATAAACGATCCCCGAAGGCGTAACATTAAGGTGAAGGATTACATCCAGCCCCTCTAATTCGGGGGGAATTTCCACATCCCGTTTGAACCACTTGACAGAGTTTTTCTCCCACCACTCATGATTCAATGTTTCTGATTTCCAGAGAGAACCCTCATCAGCAAAAACCTTCGCGACGGGTAAATCTCCCACATGGACCTGCCATTCGGTCAATTCAATCATAGGATGCGGATCAAGTGGCTGAACAACCGGTTCAGATTGTGCATAAGGGGATGTAAACGATAAGTATATGGCCAATGACAATATACCTATTATCCTGTTTATATTAAACTTATAAAGTTGAATCATATTTGATCTCCTGCAATTTTAATGTCAGATTATCTAGCCTGCTGGTGGGAATTTAACCGGAAGATGTATATCCCTTAAAATCAGATCAATTTAATAATTTCATGTTTGATTATCAAAGTAGGAGCTGGCCGCAACGTTTGTATGTTTAGCCTGATAAGTATTGAATCATCAACCACGGATTCACATGGACTAACACGGATATCTTATAAATTTGTTTTTACACAGCCTCTTAATCGCGTCGTTACCTTTTTTTATAACATCAAGTTGAACCAATCCCAATCATTCGAGTAAAACAAGTTAATTAACAAGTTGGAAAATACCGAGGTATCTGTAGATTTCGCCAGATAATTTTTGACATCATTTCAATCATTTCGTATTATCATTTTAGTTCATCAGGGAGAATAAGTAATGCTAAAAAAAATCTTTCTTTTAACGATTTCTGGGGCTGTTTTTCTGATCGCCTGCAGCAAAGATATGTCCCCGATTACTCCTGATCAGCCGCAGCCGATGCGGCCGCTGACTGTTAATGAACAGTATATTGCTGATGCCGCCGGTGATTTTGGATTAGATCTGTTCAAAGCTATCTCTGCCTCTGCCGCTCAGGACGAAAATCTGTTTATCTCACCGCTCAGCGTATCGATGGCCCTGGGCATGACGATGAATGGTGCCGATAGCAGTACCTATACAGCGATGCGCCGGACGCTGGGATTTGAAGGGCTCAGCGAAGAACAGATCAATATTGCCTATAAGAGTCTGATAGCACTTCTGATGCAGGCCGACCCAAAAGTGATCTTTGAAATCGCCAATTCCATCTGGTACCGTGATCAGTTTACCATCAATCCGCTTTTTATAGAAACAAATCGCACTTATTTTAACGCCACGATCCTACCTAAAAATTTTAATGATCCGGCAGCCGTAAAGGCTATCAATGACTGGGTGAGCGATAAAACCCACGGGAAAATCACAGAAATTATCAATGAAATCAATCCGATGACATTAATGTTCCTGATTAATGCAATTTACTTTAAGGGAACCTGGCAGTATGAATTTGATAAGGATAAAACCGTCGAAGCGCCTTTTTATTTGCTGGATGGAAGCACCAACGATTGTAAAATGATGCAGATTGAAGGTGATTTCAATTACTACGCGGACCAGGAGGTGCAAATTATTGATATCCCCTATGGTGATGGTCATTTTAGTATGACCGTATTCCTGCCGCGTAATACTGAGAAGCTAAATGATTTTATTGAAAATATCGATCGGATTCGGTGGCAGAGTTATTTAAATAATCTGGATACGAGCGGTGTTCTGTTGGTATTACCAAAATTTAAACTGGAATATAAACTAACCATGAATCAGGTGCTCAAAAGTCTCGGTATGGGCGTGGCCTTTGAGCCCGGGCAGGCAGATTTTAGCAGGATCGTCGATGATGTTGAACTATTTATTAGTAAAGTCCTTCATAAAACCTTTGTGCAGGTGGATGAAGAAGGAACCGAGGCAGCAGCCGTAACCGTTGTCGAAATGAGGACCACATCCATTGGACCCCAGGGAACGCTTATGCGTGTTGATCGTCCTTTCATGTTTGTTCTGCGTGAAAGGCAATCGGGTACGATATTATTCATGGGCAAAATTCTCAATCCGGAATGGACTGATTAATTTTTCTCGCAGCGACGATTGTTTGCTCTAATAATACACTTCTGCCTGAATTTCATGTTTTTCAAGGCCAGGACCTTCTATAAACACTTTGAGTGCCTTTCCCCCGCCTTCCTGAAAATAGTGTATCTGGATCGGATGACGTCCTGCTTCTAACGCCACTTGTCCTGACCGCTCAACTGCACCATGAGAGCCATCATTATCCACCACCAGTTTATCACCGATGTACAGACAACTACCGTCATTGGATTCACTATAAAAAGTATAAACCCCTGTTTCTGTAACTTGAACATATCCTGAAAAAATAAGGCCAAAATATTCAGGCAAGTCTTGCTTTGGAAAAGTGATTGAGGTAAGAACACCGGAAGTAGTCGGTTCCAGTTTTGTCAGCTCTTTTGTGGTGTGAACCGGATTAGAAAATTGAAAAAACTGATATTTAATTCCGGGTTGCAGATCTCCGGTTTCCAATGCTTTTCGTGGCTTATCTTTAGCAAAACGCCCCTCATAAATACGGCCTGCTTTACCATTGGGCATATATTCTCTGACTTTGAGCATTGTTGTTTCAGTAAGAATCAGTGGTTTGTCGTATAGTATTGATGTTTCCGATGGTTCACTTCCATCTAATGTATAGCGTATTAACGAGCCCTCCCGCTGATTTTTAATTTCTATCTCGATCTCATCGATAAAAACATTGTTTTTTAAAAATCCTGAGAGAGATGGCCAGTGATAATTAATCCCGGCTGCATCGAGACGGTTATAGTGAAATGCCATTCTGTCCACAAAACCGATTAAATCCCGATTCTCTTTTTCTGACCAGACCACCTCGGCCAGAGCGCACATCCTTGGAATAGCCATATATTCAACATCTTCTGGTGTTTTGATATATTCTGTCCACACATTGCCCTGTGCACCCAGAATGTACTTTTCCTCCTGCTCAGACAATTCCTTCGGGACCGGCTCGTATTCATATACTTTTTCCAGAGGCAGATATCCTCCGATAGCCAATGGTTCAAGATTCGGATCTGCCTGGTAATCATTAAAATAACAGTAATTGGCCGGGGTCATCACAACATTATGATTTAATTTTGCCGCTTCAATACCCCCTTCAATACCCCTCCAGGACATCACCGCAGCATTAGGGGCAAGACCACCTTCCAGGATTTCATCCCAACCGATGATCTGTCGACCTTTTGAGTTCAAAAATTTTTCTATCCTGCCGATAAAATAACTTTGTAAACCCTCTTCATCTTTTAAATTTTCATTTCTGATTCGCCTTTGGCATTTAGAACATTCTTTCCAAAATATTTTTGGCGCTTCGTCCCCACCAATATGAATATAATTTGAGGGAAATAAGTCCAGCACCTCAGTTAACACATCTTCAAGAAAGGAAAAAACCTCTTCATTTCCGGCACAGTAAATATTATCTTCAATACCCCAAACCTGTCGAACCTTAAATGGTCCGCCTGTACAGGATAGGTGAGGATAGGCAGCCAGCGCAGCGATTGAATGACCGGGCATCTCAATTTCCGGTACAACGGTGATAAATCTGTCTCCGGCATATCGTACAATCTCCCTTACTTCATCCTGTGTATAAAACCCGCCATAGCGAATACCATCAAACTTATGTGGTTTCCTACCCGCATGGCCGATCACTGTTCCATCCCGCCAGGCGCCAATTTTAGTAAGACGTGGATACTTTTTTATTTCTATCCGCCATCCCTGATCTTCGGTCAGATGCCAATGAAACCTATTAAACTTGTGCATGGCCAGATAATCGATATAGCGTTTAATAAATTCAACCGGGAACATATGACGACCTACATCCAGATGCATCCCCCGCCATCTAAAACGAGGTTTATCTTTAATGTAAACAGCCGGAACAACCCAATTAATCTCATCTTCTGTTTTATTCAGGGCATATATATCTGATGGTAATAATTGGAAAAGGGTTTGTACGGCATAAAAAGCCCCGGCCGGTGCCCCATATATCACAATTGAGTTTACATTACTTTCCAGAATATACCCTTCGTCCCCCAGATCCGGATGGACATCATTTAAGGTTAAAAGTATACTATTGTTAACACCTTTTTCCGATTGACTACCGGAAATCTGGAGATCATGGCCAGTGGCTATCTTTATTTGGGCTGCAAGATACTCAGCCACCGGTATCAGATTTTCAGAATATTTCCCAATTATAATCTGTGTTGAATTAGATAGTTTAAATTCTCCCTTTCCCAATTCAACTTTTAATGGCATGGGAATGATGTTTACAGAATTAGTTTTCATTTCTTCGCACCCTGATGTTAGCATTAAAAATGTCATAAACAATAGAAGGAAGACGGTTCTTATATCGGTTGATTGTATCATTCGATACCCCAATTTTTTTTGAGTGAATTTTCTATTCGGAAATATTTCCGGCAATATATTATTTTGCAAATCCCAAAGATCCATTTTTAAAATGGCGAATTTATGTTATAGCCCCTTCGATTCCGCTCAGGGTGACCACATTTGGTCATGCTGAACCTGCCGAAGATCCTGTACTTTGGGGCAGGTGCTACGTATCGACGCGATTAATCGCGTCGATACTTCTCCCTGGCGGGATTAAAATAGATCAGGCTAGTGATCTTTAGTAACCATCATAACACTAAGTATTAGATTTATCAAATAATTCATTCCTAATTCCTAATTACAATTTTTAATTCTAAATTGTTTATAGCTTAATCAACCAGATCTCCGCCACTCTGGACTGCTTTCGCCAATTCAAATGATCCTCATCCTGTGGTCTCTCCCAGGTTACAATGAGCTTACTACTTTTTACAACAAAAGCTGGAACATGAAATTCCTTGAATTCCCCCAATTCCTTCCCGTATAACGATGGCTTAATGCGTTCCCCATTCATCCTGATCAATGCCTGACCATAACCACTCATTCTTAACAGGTATTTAGCAGAGGGATCCAGATTCTGGTAACGGACCGCTAAGGGCCAGTCCATGGTTACCTGCCATGAAAGTCTCTCCCGGCTGAATCCATTTTCCCACCACCAGTAACCGGGATTTGGATCATGTCGCATTTGCGGATCCGTGCTTAACCGCTCGCCCCTTACTACATGAACTGATTTTTCTATATTTCCCAGATCATCATAAAAACTGCCTGAACCCGGATTTTCCCGGGATGACAGCAGTTTAAGCCTGGCAAGTTTTTCCTCCTCACTGCTCATTCCGCTAATTATCTTAAATTGATCTTCCAGCCACCAGCGGTTATTCAGAGGATAATCCACATAATCCAGGATCGCCCCACGTTCGCCACCGCTGGCATGGTATTTCTCAACACTACTCTGCAAACCTATAGATTCAAACAACGCCTGACAAAGATCATCAATTCGTTTCCTTTTCCCGGAGGAAACCGGATTTGTTTTTGTTTGATTCAGGACATCCATCGCTTTTTTCATTGATCTATCCGAACCTGTTCTTTCTGATGTTGCCATTATCTCATTGGCTTTTTTCTCCAGCTCACTCTCATAGATTAAACGATCCCGGGTATAATCATCGTAAGTACTACGCAACTGACAAAGCTGCCAGCGCCAGTTTTCTTTTAATTCAGGGACTTCGGCCTCGAGTGCATTCCATAATTTATAAGTGGCCCGGACAGAACCATTGGACTTTAGAGGTCCTTCCCAATTTTTTTCCAGAGAAAGGATTCCATCCGCAATTTCTTCGGCCAGGTCGGACCGGAAAAACAGCCGGGCATAATCCATAAGTACTTCCCGTACATCGGTCTTTGAATCCCAACCGCGGGCACTCCAGATGACCTTATTGACATCATCATGAATACCATCGGAATAAGTAATAAAACCGTCTGTATAGGGTGCAAACCAGTTATGAATCAAAGCATAGTACAACGGTTGCGGATTAGGACATTCCCGACCCAAAGTCAAATTAAAGGCCATATCCCACCACTGCACCGGATACTGACAGCGCACTGTATGGGTGATATCAGGATAATGTCGTAACTGATATTCAGAGGGTAGCCGTTTTCTGGAAGCTGAGATTGGGGGACTGGAGGGTCCGGCAACCAAACCGCCAAACCAGTTGGGCATATTTTCTTTCACATATTTATAAAAATAAGTGGTCTGTTCCTTGTCAAATCCTTGCAAAGAGATCCACACTTTGGCTTGCGGATGCTTATTTTTAAGCAGGGCGGCTATATCCTCCAGAAATGGCATCACCAGGCGCGGATGATTATCACCGGGATCACCGCCTGGAAAAAACACCGCGTCCAGCCGGGGACATTTTTCATAAAATTCTTTATGAATCGCTAAGGTTTCATCCCGTTTAGCCTTGATATTCAAATCGAAATCAGCTGGAGCCCAAATCCAGTATTCCAGGTCATACTTTTGACAAATCTCGCTTAGCTTGATATTCATTTGGTCGCGCGGAAGTGGCATCAGCGGACTGGGCCGACTGTCTTCAAAGGGGATGTTTTCTATAGCATTGGTTCCGAAAAATGCCAATTCCCGGATATACTGGTCATAAACAGAAACATCCCAGGCGTCATACGAATTTGCCCTGGCCCGGTAACCCAGTTGGTGACCACGCAATGGATATTCCGGTGAAGTGGCGATATCAAATTCCCCCGGTAATTGAACTTCCTGACTGCTCCACGCCATAGATCTTAATAATCGGCCGATTCCAAATATTAAACCCCGCCGCTCCCTGGCAATAATCCAGACGATGGTTTGCCCCTTTTTTGTCTCCTCCATTAGCAGGCGGTATCCTTCCGCCTTGTTTTCAGCATATTTATCTCCTTCACGTCCGGGCCAATTTGGCCATTCCGGATTTCTATCTGTCAAGGATAAAGCAATCACCGCTCCATTTTCAGGCCAATTTGTAGAAATTGGCCATTTTAACCCGGTCCGATTCTCAATCTCCTCTGTTAAAACTTGTGCCATTATTTTTTCAGATGTTCGATCAGATCCGGAAGGTATGATGATAGCCGCATCTGATATTTTTATGGACTGGATAGATTGACCATTACTTTGTGAGTTAAATATTATTAGAAAAAAAACTATTATTACTTCGGAAATCCTGGAATGAAAATTCATAAAAATTACTCCGCCTTTACTTTTCACTTGAATATCGCGTAATATTTTTCCAATTATCAAAATCCCTGTTATTCAACTACCGGATTAAAAAATAAAATCGAGGCTGGAACAAGATTTCGCTCTGTCCCCGGACCTTTATAATATACGGTTAGAACTTTACTTCCTCCGCTCTGGAAATAGGTTACGCTTATTTTATGATTCCCCGGTTCCAGCCGAACCTCACCACTTTTCTCTTTTGCCCCATGCTCACCGTCATTATCCACCACAAGTTCATCGTTTATAAATAATTGACTGCCATCATTAGAATTGATAAAAAAGGTGTATATGCCGGCCTGTTTAATTTCAATCTTACCCGTAAATGCAAGAGCAAAATTCTCCTGCGGAATGTCCAGACCAGCCAAACTGATCTGAAAAGTCCGGTCGCTTTTTTCCGCTTCTAACTGATCAAAATCAGGAAGCCTGGTAAAGGCTCCCCGGAAGAGTTTCCATATCACACCATTTTTTTCAGGATCAATGAAATCGTAGAACGCGGATCTTTCTACACTGGCATGATGATTCTTTTTAAAGGCCTGTGCTTTTACAATACTACTCCTGGAAATAATAAACGGTTGATCATAAATTTGTGCAGACTCCGTGATTTCGCTGCCATCCACTGTATATTGAATTTTTGCATCTGTCGTCTTACAATCGATCTTAACTTTGAATTTATTGGGTCTTGCAACGATTGTATCACCTGGACTGATAACAGGAGCCGCAACAAATGGCATGAATGATTTCAATTCGAAATTTTCTGAGACAAACGCATATTGCCCTGATTCAACCTGGAAGGCAGCCCTGTTGTCCTGCAGACGGATAAATTTTACACACTCAGATTCTGAAGCCGGACTATTCCCTTCCCGGACATCATTTTCACTTATGGCCGGCACATATACGGTGGCTGTGGTATTGGCAGGTATTGATATCTCCCAGTAAAAATTATTGTTTTGAATCTTCCAGCTACTCTTGATCGGCCCCCTGATGGACTGGAAAGAAGATTTAACAAAGTTCAGGTCTTTAAAAATCTCCGGGTACATAATGAGCTGGCTAAATGCAGGTTGTTCAGGATCTGATCTTATACCGGACAGGTTTTCATAAAACCAGATAATCAGGTCACCCAACAACATCACATGGTTATGGGAGTTCATCCCCGGATCGCCCTTATCCCCATTCCACAATTCCCAGATCGTTGTCGCTCCCTGTTCAACCATATACCCCCAACTGGGGTAAGTATTATTGGATGCCAGAGTATAGGCAATATCAGAACGTCCGTTCTTTGTTAAAACGCGCATCAGCCATTGACAGCCGAGCAGTCCGGTCCCAATGTGTCCCTCACTTTCTCCCATAATTTTCATTACCAGATTATTAAAGATTGCCTCGCGATATTCATCAGGGACCAGGTCAAAAGCGAGTGCCAGGACATTAGATGTTTGAGAATTATTACTATACTGGACCGGATTTTTGCTTAAGAATTTATTATTAAAAGTCTCCTTCATCCTCTGAGCAAGATTTTGGAAATATTCCGCTTCTTTCGGTTTATTTATCAGGTTGGCGAAACGCGCCATCAACTTTAATTCATGATAAAAATAAGCCGTTCCGATAAATTCGGCATTGGTCGTCCGGTTTGGGTCATTGGAATGAATCAAACTCAGATCCTCCGGGGGGACACACCAATCCCCATATGTATCACGGGTCATGATCCCATCAACGACAAATTGACGCATATACTCAATCCATTTTTTCATTGTGGGATAATGCCTTTTCAGGGTATTCAAGTCACCATATTGTTCATATATCATGGCCGGAATGATGATATAGGACCCAGGCCAGGTGGTATTATCCGTATATATGGGCCAGTAGGATGGTGCCACATCGGGGATGCTGCCGCTTTCTTTTTGAGCATCCTGAATATCAACCAGCCATTTATTATAGAGTTTTGAGATGTCGAAGAGGTAACTTTCACCCCTGGATTCGGCAGAACGATCACCAAGCCAACCCTGGCGTTCGTCCCGCTGGGGACAGTCAGTGGGTATACTGCGATAATTTCCTATAATACCCCAGACAGCATTCTTGTAGATATTGTTTATTAAGGGATTCCGGGATATCCCTTCATCTCAACAAACCGGAATCCGTGATAGGTGAATTTCGGTTCCCATATTTCCGTACCATCTCCTTTTAAGGTGTACACATCTGTTACTTTTGCCCCGCGGATATTATCCAGATACAACATACCATCATCTTTTAATACTTCTGCAAACCTGAGTGATACAGATGAGCCCTTATCTCCCTGCACCCGCAGACGCACCCAGCCAACCATATTTTGCCCCATATCAAAAATAAAAACACCCGGTTGAGGTTCAGAAACAGCAATTGGCTGAATCGTTTGCATGACTTTAATCGGTTCATTCGGCTGAGACACAAGGAATTCTCCGGGTTTTTCAACCTGCTCAACCGGTAACCAGGCAGAAGCATCAAAACCAGGCTCTGTCCAACCTTCCACTTCCATCCGGGCATCATATGTTTCACCATCATATTCATTATTAGCCCGTATCGGACCCTCAGTAAATAATTTCCAATTTTCATTACTTATCACTGATGACGATGTCCCATCCTCAAATTGCAGATTGATCTGCATGAGTAGTTTTGGGTAACCGTAAGTAAGGGTCTTAGTGGGATCTCCTGCCCGGGGAGCAAAATAACGTCCGTTTCCAAGAATCACCCCTACGGCATTCTCTCCATTTAACAGGTTATCAGTCACATCAAATGTCATATAAAAGGAACGTTTATTATACTCGGTCAATCCCGGGCATAATACCTGATCACCGATCCTTTTACCATTAAGATATAGTTCAAACAGACCCAATCCACATATGAAGGCCGTAGCGCTTTTCAATTTCTTTTTTAAATTGAACTCATGTCTTAACATTCTGGCCGAAAGGCGTCTATGCAGTATATCCGGATCATCATCGCCAACTGCTCTATCGAGACCTATCCAGCGGGCTTCCCAGTCACCTTCCTGCATCAGACCAGTCGACCAGAAAGAAGACTCGCTCCAAACCGAGGGTTTAGCATCTTTATCCCAGACCTGAACCTTCCAATAATACAGACGGTCACTTTGCAGCAAATCTCCGTTATAGCTAATTTGAGACGTTTGTGTTGATTTGATTTTACCACTATCCCAAACATCACCAAGATCCTGGTTCAATTTTTCAAGACTGTTTGATACCAGAATCTGATAGGCATTTTGATGTTGCCCGCGTTGATCAGATGTGAGGATCCAGCTTAAGCGGGGCATGGGAATGTCAATTCCCATTGGATTTACTTTGTATTCACAGCGCAAATTTTCGATTGATAACGATTCAGATGCCAAAATCGAACTCGAAATCGTTGACAGTAAAAAAAAAGATATCACCATAAAAATTATCCTACCTGATTTTAAATATTGAATGCGTTTTATCATAATAATATCTCCCGGTATTATTTATTTGTAGTTAAATACTTTATTAACTCCCCGGGATGATCGGTTTGGATCCCATTAACACCCCATTCAAGCGCCTGAGTCCAGGATTCTTTATCCTGCTCATCAACAATGACAAGTGCCCCTGCTTCATGAGACATGTTAATTAATTCCTTTGATAATTCCCGCCAGACCGGCGCCACCACAATAGGCCTGAATTCTGATAAAATCTTTGCAAATTCATCTAAATCCCCGGGATCAGGCATCAGGATACATTCAGGACAGGTTTTATTTAATTCACTCATTTCCTCGTAATCAGCAAGGCACCAGATGACGCTATTCACCATACCTTTTTCTTTTATTAAGGCCACCAACGACGGAATTGGTGCTGCCTTCAAATCAAGATAAATCCCACACTTTCCCTTACAGAGATTAAGTATCTCCTCAAAAGTAGGAATACGTGTGTCTTCCCATTCCGGGCCTATTCGTTTCCCAATATCGAGGGCCTTTAATTCCGCCAGGGTTAAATCTTTAACTGCCCCTGTTTTTCCCGGCACATAAGCATCAATGGCGCGGTTATGAATACTGACAAATTCGCCGTCTTTTGTTGTACGAATATCAACCTCGACAAAATCAACACCAAGATTGATGGCTTTTTGATAAGCGGCTAACGAATTTTCCGGAATGCCCTGATGTGCACCACGATGCGCTACAACATAAATCCCGCCGTTATTCGGCGGTTTTAATTGTTGAGTCCTATTCTCCTCGGAACAAGCACAATATATGAACAATAAAATAGCAGTTGATAGTAAAATACAGATCTTCATCATCGTTTACTTTCTTCTCATTTTATAGTTTCTACCTGAAACATCAAGAATTTTTGCAACATATGGTTGTAATCCTTCCGCCATGGCCTGGAAACCCAGGTCATTGGGATGAACCGCATCGACAAAGCCATCTGCGTATTCGGGTCCCAATAATTCAAATCCTTCTACCAGAATAATATTTTTATCTCCCAACCCACGTAACCGGGCGACTTCTTTCCGGATAACATCACGCATATGGGTGGCCTTATTCGGCTCCCAGAATTCATGGGCATTATAAATAGGTGTCACAGCTATGATTGGCGTATCAGGACGTCTTGCTCGCAGGATATCGAGAAATGGACCATACACCTTACTCAGGCTATCGGCACTCGGAAGATTTACACCGAAATCCAATACATAACAGGAGGCATCTATACTGGAAATGGCCCCGGCCATCTCCGACTCACCCATCCCATTTCCGGAATATCCCTGATTAACAAAGTCGATATTCAGATTCCGGCTGAGAATCGCCTGGTAGCTCATACCCGGGTGGCTGGCACAACCGCCCTGGGTTATTGATGAACCATAATAAACCACCGGTTTATCGATTACGAATGGCAGAGGATTTTCTATTTGCGCTTTTTCGTTCACACCAATAGCCAGCACTTCTACACTGCTATATAATGGAAGATAAAGCGTAAAGTTTCGAATCTCCTTCGGGCGTTCATCAAAGAAAGTGAATTCAACAAAGGTGCTGTCTTTTGGAATTGCTGTGCGGACGTAAGTGTCATTGACATATAAATCAATACCGCATTGTCCGAACGTATGCATATTTTTCATATTACCTTTATGGGGGTATAGCAACCGAATTGCCAGAGTTGTGCAATCACTGCGCAGACGGATTCGCCCACCCGAAGGAGACTGGGATAACCGCCAAACCGGTTTACGAACGTCATCCTTTAGGGATTTTGGCAAACGGTAAAGATCAGGCTGGTTCTCATCCCAGAATGGCAGACCGTTTACTTCAAATTCCTGTGCAGGGAAATCGATCCATTTGATTTCATCATCCTGAGCATTAAGGATAGTTGTAATTAATATGATGAGTACAGTTATAATCATATTTTTATTCATTATCACCTCTTCTTTTTTAACGCAAAGCACGCAAAGAAAGCGCAAAGTTTTATTATTATATCCTCATTTTTTTTGCTTTTGTCTATTTATCTCACGCAGCGTCCGGAATGGTTTTCATTTTATTCCTCTAAATATAATTCGTGAAATTCGTAAAAATTTGTGAGAATCTGCGTCATCCGCGTTCCCTTCAATTCCCAATTCCAAATTCCCAATCCCTAATTCCTAATCATTCAACCAATCGGCCAGAACATCATCCAAGGAATGATCGAACTCCATATCACGCAAAACAAATTTATCTTCGGCATTATGTGTTTTATATACCTCTTTGATACGCTCAAAAGCCGCTTCACGATCAGATTTACCCATGGGCTGATCGATCTGGTTTACAACATTGACCAATAACACTTTCCTGGGTGCAATGGCCGCATATAAATCTGCAAGATCATATTTGGGAATTGATCCTGCCACGGCCGCGAGCATAAATTTTGGTATATAATATTTATTCAGAACCAGGGATTGATATGAAACCAGGGGATCAAAAAGGGCAATTTTGGCAATGGAATTGTCGAAAGCAGCCGCATGTGATAATACCGGGCTTATTTCACCTCTGGCTACTCCAAATATTTTCTGTTTATTCACATCATCACGGGATTTTATATAGTTAACAATACCAACCACATCACCACTTTGAATACCGACAATACTTCGGGCAATATGTATTGAAAGAAACCAAATATTGTACGGTGCGCGCCCCCCCGGTCCAAAATTATAGGAATCTCCCCGGAATCGTTCCGGTCTGATTTCTCCCCTTCCCAATAAATCGGGTGCGATTACCATATAGCCTTTCTTGACAAACCACTCGATTTCACTCCCTGGCTGTGCCTCTTTGTGTTTCTCTTCGTCATGAAGATAGAGGATGACCGGAAATGGACCCTGACCATCCGGCTTTACCAGCAGAAAGGGAAGTGGATATTTTCCTTCTCCCTTAATAAAATATTTTTCGATTGCATACCCCTCACGTTGGTACCGCCCGGTAAAAACAGCCTCTTTTTTAGGATCGGGTTTGCGGTAACCGCTCTGTTTAGCTGCAATGATTACGACATCGTCAGGTTTCCAGCCTGAATTTCTCCGGTTTGTTTTCAATTTTTTAAGACTCTCCCGTGCCTGCTTAAGATTGAGGCTAAAAATAGTCTCTCCTCCCATGTCGGTCATCACCTGACCCGTACGTGTTACACGCAATTCCTCCCGGCTGAGATAGGCTATTTCTTCATCATTGGAATTCCCGGGCAAATTCAAAAATTTTTGAAAAAAAGCGTACATTCTCTCCCGGTTTGCTTTTGTCGATGTATGCACCTCATCATCCTCTATCAGTTGAAAATTTTCCGGTTTTTCGAATGCCTGATAAGCTCCTTTTATTTCATCGGCCGTCTCTCTTGCCCCCTGGATACTAAAAAAGTCACGTGTGGTTGTTATCAATAATGCCGGCTTTGGCGCCCGTACTTCCAACAGGTCAGCATGGTCAATACCATTAGCCAGGCCATGGTAAAAATTCTGTTCAGCATCCTGTGGACCGATGGATTCCAGTAATCGCTGAATACCCGAGATATAGCATTCCGGGGCCACGGCTAGTATTCGCTCATCCATAGCAGCGATATATGAAGACTGGGTCCCGCCACCGGAACGTCCTGTAATCCCAATTCGTTCCGGATCTACCTCTTCCCTCGTTAACAGGTAATCAACAGCGCGGATACCATCCCAGATCATGTAACGGGCCTGGGAACTGCCATTCAGGAAACATTGGGCTCCGGAATAAGAATGCTCAGAAGTTGATCCCCCTATTTTTGATTTACCAAAATCCGGATCAAAATATTGCCAGCGTTCCCCCTGGCTGACCGGATCAAAAGCAAAAACGATAAATCCTTTTTTAACGAGATTTAATATCACTCTCTGATAAGCCATGCTTCTGAAGGCATCATCAGTGTGTCCGCTGCAATAGATGACAGCCGGCGTTTTTTCCTCTAAATTATCAGGAATAAACAAACAGGCTGTTACATAAAAATCGGGCTGTGACTCATAATATAGTTTCTCTATTTTATAACCATCTTTGATCAGAGTTTCCGTGATTTTGGGATTGAGTGGCGTTTTTTTCGGAAAGGGTCCGACAGTTTTCATCAATTTTTCTCTGACTAGCATCTGTCGCTTTTGCCAATCGGATTGACCGGAGAGTTTAGATACAGCCTCCACCCGTTCCTTCAGATACTGAAAGGCTTCCTCAGCCATATGGTGATATAAGGCGTTTTCTTTGTCTGTGTGTTTATACCAGTTCTTCAGGACAGACAAGTCTTCATTCTGGGCATTCAGTATGAAAGGACTTGTTATTAAGAGAAAAAATATACAGAATAGGAATACAATTTCGGGGTAACTATTAGTATTTTTCATTACCGAAATCCTCCTGGCTAATGTAGGAAACCATTTGGTAGCTATTTAGCTTAATCTATTCATAACGCAGCCCAAGGCTGCAATCAAATATTTTTTAATATCTCTCGCAGAGCCGCAAAGTCGCAGAGAAATAATTATTTATAATCTTTGAAAATAAAGATTTAATTTTAAATCCAATTTCGTATCATTGACATTAACCAATTAAAAATTTATCTATGCATCGCTGCGACTCTGCGTCTCTGCGAGAAAATTTCTTCTCAGTTTGTAAAAACTTTGCTAAAAAAACAAAGTTTTCGGCTACAATAGCATAGCGCAGCCGATGCTGCAATCAAAAAAAGATTTTGTCCACGTAATTAAAAAATAAGTAAAATATGACGATTGCCGGCAACAAGATAATTACAAATATTTTTTAAACTTATTTTGTTGGTCGACCAGTATTATTTTGGGTGAGATGTGTTGATCTGATAATTCAAATCCCATAATAATGATTTCCTCACCAACTTTTATCAGATGTGCCGCAGCACCATTCATACCAATAATACCGGACCCGCGATCGGCGGAGATTATATAAGTCTCCAGACGGACACCGGAGGTGTTGCTGACCACTAGCACCTTTTCACCAACTATTAGCGCTGATTTTTCAATTAATTCTTCATCAATGGTTATACTACCGATATAATTGATATCAGCTTCCTTGACAATCGCATGTGTAATCTTTGATCTTAAAAACCAGCGCAAATTGACTCCTTAATTCTTTATTTACCTAAACACAATGTATAAACAAATGATACCAAATTTCAGAACACAAAACTCATAATGCAAATCAGTTTAACTAATAATTATTTTCCGTTTATTGATAAATTATTTATTTTGCAGATTAATTGTCATATTATCGATCAATCTTACATCTTCAATATAAACGGCCAGCAAAATGAGGATACTATCACCAATATTATCAAGCTCAGCCAATGTATGTGGATTTGCAATACTTATACTATCAATCTTCGCCAGTGAATAACTCCCGATAATATCTTGCATTAATTTCTTCAACTTACCGGCATTTCTCTCTTCATTCTTAACAGATTCTTTTGCCGCAGTTAAGGCATTGAACAGGCACACAGCCTGTTTCCTACCCCGGGGGCTTAAAATTCGATTCCGTGAACTGATTGCCAATCCATCTTCTTCACGTATTGTCGGGCAGGACACAATGTCCAGATTAAATTTCAGATCATTAACCATCTGTCTAATCACAAGCAATTGTTGAGCATCCTTCTGTCCAAAATAAGCACGATGAGGTTGAATGGCATTGAGCAGGATGGCAACAACGGTGGCAACACCTTTAAAATGTCCGGGACGTGATTTTCCTTCCAGAGGTATTGAGACACGTTCAACCTGAATATATGTTTGAAAATCAGGTGGATAAATATCTTCAGCGTCAGGTGTCCAGACCAGATCAACTTTTTCCTTTTTCAGAATATTCAAATCCTGTTCAAGGCTAACCGGATATGTTTCAAGATCTCCGGGGTTATTAAATTGAATCGGATTTACAAATATACTCACACCGATCTTTTCATTCTCATCTCGTGCTCTTCTGATCAGGCTGATATGACCCTGATGAAGTGCACCCATTGTGGGGACCAAACCCCAGGATGAATTTTGATCGCGCCAGCGGCAAGAGCGGAGTTCGGATAATTGTGTCGTTATTTTCATCTCATTTTTTAATTTTTTGTAGTTCTTTACTGCTCATTTTAAATTCATGTTCATCTGCAGGAAATTTTCTTTGCCGTATATCATGACAGTATTGTTTAACCGCATCAGTAATCGATTTATTCAGATTGGCATATTGTTTTACAAACTTTGGTGTGGGATGCTGATACAGACCCAAAAGATCATGATATACAAGAACCTGACCATCACAATTTTTACCAGCACCGATACCGATTGTTGGAATAGATAATTTTGCGGTGATGATTTCTGCCAACGGAGCAGGGATGGCCTCCAGAACAATGGAAAAACAACCTGCATCCTGCAATGCAATAGCATCAGCAATTAACAGTTGTGCAGAATCAGCCGTTTTACCCTGTACACGATATCCACCCAATTTTGTTGCCGACTGCGGTGTCAATCCAATGTGACCCATCACAGATATTCCGCTGTCGCTTATCGCTTTGACCACATTAGTCATAGCCTGCCCACCTTCCAGTTTCACCGCTTCCATTCCACCTTCCTTGAGAAAACGACCCGCATTTCTGATCGCATCGGTATGACCTGTTTGATAAGACATAAATGGCATGTCACCAATCAAAAATGCATGCCCGGTTCCGCGGGCAACCATCTTACAATGATGAATCATCTCATCCATTGTCACCGAAACAGTATTTGGATAACCCATAACAGTCATAGCCAGACTATCACCTACAAGTATGATATCAACTCCTGCGTTATCAACAAGTTGGGCACTCGGATAATCATAAGCGGTAAGCATCGTGATTGGTTGGTGATTTACCTTTTTTTCCTTTATAAATGGAATTGTGATTTTTTCTTTAATTATCATTTCATATATCCTTATATTCGTTAGCCTTAAATACGAAAACAATTTTTAAACCGGATACTCATGCCAAAACAAATATAAACACCATATTTATAAGGTTAAATTCTATCTTTCACGAATCAACCATACTTCTGCCAATTGCGCCCCGCGTTCACCTTCCCCACAGGTCCAGGTCAGTTTCAACTGCCCGTCTTCTGACGCTTCCATCGGGATGTCAAAAGTCATGATAGGCGTCGTACCGGTCTTGAGTAATTCATGAATAGGATAGACATCATCTGCCGTCAACCGGATTTTCGACCGGAAACGCCCGGTATAAGCGATCTTCAGGGTGTACTGAACCACCGGATCAAGATCATTATAGACCAGGGTAAGGGGGGTGTCATATAAGGTCGTCACCTGATTCATCCAGGCTAACGGCGTAGCCCTGCCATCAAATCCCTTTGCTTCTACCGTATGTATCCATTCCTCACCTTGTAAACCAACACCAAAAGTGACCCGCGGTGATAACAGGCTGCCCGGATCTTTCTGCCAGGTTGGATAATCTGCCAGACGGGGGGTCCGATCGTTGTTACCAAAATTTTCATAGAAACCACCCGGATCCGGATTATTCCAGTTAAGAATCTGATTGATCGCTGTTAGTCGCTCTTTCTCGTCCAGTAACTTTCGGATTTCATAAAACTTGAATAGCAGCCAAACAGCATCATTGAGGGGCCTATCAATGTAATCCATAAAATCACCGCGGCCGGAATGTGCTTTATGTTTTTTAACCGAGGTCTGCGATCCAATCTCTTCAAAAAGATAATCGGCAATCTGCCAGCACCTTTCCTTATAGGATACTGCAACCGGATCGGATGTTTTTTGTTTTAAGATGGCTTCTGCTTCGCTGAGTGCCTGTTCACTACCAATCTCTCCTGCCTGCCCCAATCGCAACCTGGCCTTCATTTCCAGACTGGTCTCATGAATCAAGCGGGCCCGGATATAGGCATCGTAATATGCGCGAATTAATCCCATCTTAAAACGATAATTTTTTCGAATCTCCGGGGTGGCTCCTTTTTCCATATCCTGCCATTGAAGCAGGGTTATTCCGACTGAGGGATTGTCCAGCAGCGGACTCTCCCAGTTTCGCTCCAGAGCGAGGATACCCTGGGCCATGTCTTCGGCCAGATCAGAATGGACGAACAAACGGCAATACTCACGCAGGGTTTCGATGACCGGGGTATCCGGATCCCAGTCCTGCCCGCTCCAGACAAATTTATTGACATCATCATTAATGCCTTCTGAGTAGCTAAGACTGCCGTCGGCAAACTGATCCAGGGCATTATGGATCTCCTTCTCTGCCACCGGACGCTGATTATAACATTCCCGACCATGGGTCATTGCATAGGCCAGATCCCAGTTCCTTACCGGGTACTGGCTGCTGATGCTGTGTGTAATATCCGGATAGCGGCGGATTGGGATGACCGGATCGACAATTTTACGTATTTCCGGTAACGGCGTTTTTACCCAGGGGCCAAAAACAACACCACCAAACCAGGGATATTTGTTGTTTACATTGCGATAGAAAGCATCCAGCCAGGATCTTACGGGACGAAAGGCCTGGGGAGAAACCCAGATTTTTGCCTTAGGGTGATATTTATACAGAACAACGGCTACTTTTTTCAGCCAGGCGAATAAAATATCCGGTTGCAGATCTCCTGGATCGCCACCAGGGACAAAGACCACATCAATCCGCTTTAACCGGCTGAATATTTCATCTCTTTCTCTCAGTTCAGCAGATATCGAATCGGGATGAGTATAATCACTGCCCATATTTGGAGACCAAATCCAGACGTCCAGATCATAATCGTCACAAATCTCTGCCTGTTTGATCATCATCTGCATGGGAGACATTTTCATATGTACACTGGTCAGGTCATCATCAGTACGCGGGGGCATGATCTCAATGCTGTTTGCCCCAAACAGGGCCAGTTCGCGGATGTACTGATCGAATTGTGTCACATCCCAGGCATCATAGGCATTTGTTTTGGGTCGATAACCCAATTGATGGCCACGGATCGGATACCTGGGTGCGGTTATAATATTGTAAATTCTCGCAGCGATAATTGAATTTTTCCTTAGCTGTAAAATCCGGAGAAGCTTGCCCATACCATAAAATACACCACGGGCATCATTTCCGGCGACAATGATCATCGGCTCTGGTGTATCAGTGATAACCAGTTGAAATCCTTCTTTCAAATCTGCCTGGTTTTTACTGATCACACCACCAATAGTATTACCAGTTTTTTTCAGGGCTGCTCGTCGCCCGATAACAATAACCGGTTCGCCATCATCGGGTAGATTTTCCACGGTTTTTAACCGAATTCCGGTTCGTTTCTCAATTTCCTCTTGAAGGACTTGAACCGCTTTTTGTTCCAGATTATTCAATTTTTCCGGCGTTACGATGACACTGTTAGAAAAATCCAGATTATCATCTGCAGCATAAAGATTGAGCGCCATTATTACTGATATTAGAAGGACTAATTTCATGTATTTTCCTCACTGGCTTGGATCAATTCTAATTATCCTAAAAAATTTATCTCTCGCAGAGCCGCAGCGAATATTATCCACAAATTATCACGAATTTATACGAATTTCACTAATTATTTTATTCTTCTTTTTAAATCATGGATGATTTAATCCCGGCAAATCGGCAGTAAGTCGACGCTTTAGTTGGGGTAAATCTTGGAAAATTTAATACCGATTGCCCGATGTGCCCACCGGCGTAAATGTCGATCGGAAGTCGGCGCTTTTGCTGGGAGAACTCTTATACATTACTATCAAATAAATTCGTGTAATTCGCTATAATTAGTGAAATTCGTGTAGAATTTTTTTATTCTTTTATTGATAATTAAATATAGTCCCGGATATCAGTAGCCAGCATCCCGGCATTCCGCGCCGATTCCAGACCCGGGTCCCCATCTTCAAAAACCTGACAATATTTTGGCTCAATTCCTATCCGTGCCGCAGCCTCAAGAAATATATCCGCTGCCGGTTTTGGTTTAAAGGGATCATCGGCAGTCAAAATGGTTTCAAATAAGTCTAAGATTCCTATTGCCTCAAGTTCAGGATGAACAATTTTCTTCGGACTACCCGAGACCACCGCCAGAGGCATCTTACGGTAATACGCTTTGGCAATATCGACCACTATATCGATCGGATTTACATTGGGGATATCTTTGGATAAAAAGCGATGTTTTATTCGGACCATTTCTTCTGGATCAAGATTGGTTCCATGATGCTGATTGTATGTGATAATAACATCGGTTTCCTTCATACCTTTTAAGGAATATAACAAATCATGATCATATTCGTTAGCGGACTGTTGAAATGCCTGTTTCCAGGCATGCATATGCATGGGCATGGAATCAACCAGGGTGCCATCACAGTCAAAAATCAATCCTTTTGTCTCAGGAGGTATAATAATCTTATCCGGCATAGGTATGAATTCCCAATTTAAATATTCAGGGAGTAAATTTAGCTGTAAATACTCTCCATCGAGAAGAGAAATAACTAAAGAGTGGATATAATATCCCTAAAAACTAGGAAAAAGTAAAGATGAGATTAGATGAAATAGGTTATAAGTAAATATAATTCTTCGTGTGGTAGAATTGTATATATTATTCCAAAGCCCAATCCCTGAAGATTATTTAATCCTGTCAGCCTAATGTCCTCGTCTACATTATTACTATAAAAGTGCCCACATGATTATAATGAAATTCACTAATCCGAATATTCGGTATGATTATAAGCGAACTTCGGTATGGATCAATCCGAAGTTGGATATAGACCAAGCCGAACTTCGGTTCTCATAAACCGAGGTTCGGTTTATACCAATCCAAAGTTCGGTTTGAATCGTTACGAAGTTTGGTTTAGTTATTTAGATAGTAGTGAGAAATACACTCTGAAGATAATAATAGTAGGCAGATCTACGTTATTCGGAAGGCACGACTAGTTTGATGAGTTTTCAGCCAACCGCTCTTTTCCCATTCGTTCAAACTCATTTTGATCGCCTAGTATAAATAGTTTTGATTCTCTGTAAATAGAATTTATAAAATGATCATTTGATTTAAGTCTGGTTAAAAATTCATCAAAAGAAATAATATTGAAATTTACTTCTCGATTTAATTCATTACCAGCATTAATCATTGCACCTGAGATTTTACGTCCGCTAATATCCCCGATAATCATTAAATCGACATCACTATCAGCGTTTAAATCACCTTTTGCAATTGACCCATAAATAAAAGCAAATTTTATGAGATCTTTAAACTTCAGGAGAGAATTTTCAATAACGTTTTCTACACCAATCGTCTTAATAAAAATATTCTGTAATTCATTGAAAATAGGATTGTTTCTATTGATAGAATAATAATGCTGTTTTCCGAAGCCCTCAATGACTTGATCAACCAAATCATTTTATTAATGGAAGTGCTTGATTGGATTAATGCCTGATTATAAATTCTGTCAGCGATAAAAATGGAATGGTAGGCACAATTGGGAATTTTGGATTGCGGATTTTGCTAAATCCAGCATATTCTGTATAATTTTAATTTAATTTGACAAAAGGTCGGCTATGATCCTTAAAAAGTACTATAAAAACACCCTCGATATCATTGTAACTACTTATACTGAATGGATTGATGATAAAGCATTTAGAATGGCAGCGGCGCTTTCATTTTATTCATTGATGTCTCTTGCTCCACTAATGTTGATAATTACGGCCGTAGCAGGATTTTTTTTTGGACAACAGGCGGCTACCGGACAATTATTAACAAGTATTGATGATTATGTCGGATTGCAATCTGCAGATTTGATTCAAACACTTATATTAAACGCTTATGTTCCCGAATCCGAAGTAATTACCACCTTGATAGGTCTCTCCGTTTTTATTTGGGCTGCATTAGCGGTTTTTGTTGAAATTAGAGATTCTCTAAATACCATTTGGGGAATTGAAGTGAAACCCGGAAAGGGCTTAAAAGAGTTTTTTGTTGGCAGATTATTTTCCCTTCTGATCTTACTTTTCACAGGACTCCTTCTTATTTTATCATTAATTGCTGGTACATTACTAAATATAGCAGATGCTTATATTCCTGACTTTTTTGGCGAAATCATTCCACTTTTTCAGTGGATAGATATTATCGTATCATTCACCCTTATTACACTTCTATTTGCGATTATGATGAAATATCTTCCGAGTGTAAAAATAGAGTGGCGATATGTTATGATTGGCGCAATAATTGTGTCTGTTTTATTTAATTTAGGGAAGTATATAATTGGATATTATCTTGGTAAATCAATTTATTCAACTGTATACGGCGCTGCCGGATCTTTGGTTGTTTTGCTTTTTTGGATTTATTATTCGAGTCTGATTTTCTTTTTCGGTGCTGAACTCACCCAGGTTATCCGGAATAATTTTGCAGGCCAGCCCTTAGAAATTGGTGAAAACGTTTTGAAGATTACTAAAGTCGCCGAGCAGGTAAAAGAATCTGCTTCATAATTGTGAGTTTTCTTTTCCTAAATAAAAAAGACCTAGTTTTTCAAATACATGCATTTGAAGATTCTCCTTCTCGAATCACATATCTCATATTCCATATCAGGTATCACGTATCTCGCATTAAAAAAAATGCCTCTACATGAGAGGCATTTTTTTACAATATACGATTTTGTGTGAATCAGACTATTACCGG
>SDBT01004579.1_pt1 | contig 23421 bp, 20 predicted proteins | sample 2277101 | NCBI WGS metagenome assembly SDBT01 (sample SAMN10404973, study PRJNA504765) | marine sediment metagenome | isolation source: marine sediment core GS10_PC15, 103 cmbsf | place: Arctic Ocean: Southern Knipovich Ridge | collected 2010 | reverse complement strand
TATTATGGTTTACCCGATGGAAACATGGGTCCAGATCGAACAAAAGGTGGCGGCGGTTCCCAGTACTCATTTTTCCAAGAACAAATATTTCAAGCGATTGAACTATTACGGACAGTCGGGCTCTTTGGACCGACAGGGTCGTCTCCTGATACCTGCGACCTTGAGAGAGTCTGCCCAGATGAACGGCAACGTCGACGTCGACGTCTTGGGTCTATACAACTTCCTCGAAATCTGGAACCACGAGCGCATCAAGGAGCAGTTCGAAGGCGATCCCTTGACCGAGGACGACCTGAACAAGCTGTCCGACCTGGGCATTTGACGGCGAAGTACATGGCAAGGATACATGCGTCATCAGCCGGTTCTTTTGGAGGAGGTGCTTCAGTACCTGAGTCCTGCGCCGGGTGGAGTTTACCTGGATTGCACGGTCGGAGAAGGGGGCCACGCAGAAGCGATTTTGGAAGGGTCGATTCCCGATGGACGGCTAATGGGCCTGGATCGAGACCCTCGAGCGCTCGTTCGAGCCAAAGCGAGGCTGGAGCACTTCGGGGAGCGTGTGGTGCTGGTTCACGGCTCGTTTGCCGAGATTCCGACTCATTTGCAGGCCCAGGGATGGAGCCGGGTCCATGGCATGGTGGCGGATCTGGGTCTATGCAGTCGCCAGTTGGCCGATTCGGATCGCGGTTTCGCCTTTTCCATGGAGGGACCCCTGGACATGCGCTTCGATCCGAGCTCCGAGCCAACGGCGGCCGAGCTGGTAAACCACATGAGCGAGCGGGAACTGGCCGATCTCCTTTTTCATTACGGAGAGGAGCGCAAATCTCGGGCCATCGCCCGGCGGATCGTGGCTCGAAGGCCTTTGCTGACTACGAGCGACCTGCGTGGTGTCCTGTATTCGGTCACCGGCCCTCGACGGCGGGGGGGGATCGACCCCGCAACGCGTACCTTCCAAGCGTTGCGGATTGCTGTGAATCAAGAAACTCAAGCCTTGGAGGCTTTGCTGGCGGAGGCCTGTCACCACCTCGAGCCGGGGGGGCGGTTGGTGATCATCTCCTATCACTCGCTCGAGGATCGAGCGGTCAAGTGGGCTTTTCGAGGCCATGCCGGAGCAGGCGCCACATCATCTTACCGGGTCTTGACCAAAAAACCCGTTCGACCGAGCCCCTCGGAGGTCGACCGGAACCGGCGCGCCCGCAGCGCCAAGCTTCGGGTGTTGGAGAGGGTGGCGTGACGTGAGCTTCCATCGCTATTTCCTGAGCAAGCGGGTCGGCAACGAACAGTTGGTGCGAGAGGTGGATCGCAAACGGCACCGGGAACTGTTGATGGTGATCCTGACCGCCCTTGCCCTTGCCCTTGCGGTGCTGGCCTACGCATGGCAGCACTTCGAGATGATTCGCATAGGGTACCAGATGGAAGAGTTTCGAATCGAGCGAGAGCGCCTTCTCAAGTCCCACAGCCAACTCGTACTCGAGCGAGCCGCTTTGACGTCTCCGGATCGAGTCGAGGCCCTGGCAACTCGCAGACTCGGCATGACCTACCCATCGGCTTCACAAGTCGTGATCATCGAGATATACGAAAAGGGGCAGGCGCGTCGATCGAAAGTGACCGGATCAAGAGGGATACGGGTTCATCGGGATCGGTTCCCGGATGACCCGTTGCCGAAGTAGGGGGACGGTTTGGAAAGCAGCAAGCGTTACCTCAAGCGGGTTCACCTCCGCTTGGCCTTGTTGGGACTGGCGAGCTCGCTTTGGGTGGGGGCGTTGGTGGGAAGGTTGGTTTATCTGCAGATCGTGGCCCGGCCGAGTCTTCAAGAACAAGCAGCGCTGCAACGCCAACAAACGCTGAAGATGGACCCGACACGCGGCACCATCTATGACCGGCATGGGCGAGAGCTGGCGGTGAGTGTCGAGGTGGAGTCTGTTTACGCGGTGCCGGCTTCGATTGATGACCCGGCGGCGACTGCCCAAGCGCTCGCTTCTTGTCTGGGAGGAAACCAGGCCAAGCTGACCGAGCGGTTGAAAAGCAAGAAGCGTTTTTTGTGGGTCAAACGAAAAGTCGATCCGGCGGCGGCCGACTGTGTCCGCAGCTTGGGTTTATCGGCAGTGAGCTTTGTTCCTGAGGCTCGGCGTTTCTACCCCAAACGCTCTGTGGCGGCGCATGTGCTGGGTTATGTAGGGATGGACAACCAGGGGATGAGTGGTGTCGAGTATGCGCTCGAAGACCGGATCCGCGGTCAAGCCGGCCGCCAGATCATCTGGACCGACGCGCGAAACCGACGCGCCGCCAGCCGCGTCGAGACTCGCCCCTCCCCGGGACAAGATATCTATTTGACGATCGATCAGACTCTCCAGCATATAGCCGAGACGGAGCTGGAACGGATCGTCGGTGAGAGCGCAGCCAAGCGCGGCATGGTCGTTGTGATGAGTCCGCAGACGGGAGAGTTGCTTGCCATGGCCGTGGTTCCCCGTTTCAACCCGAACCGATATGGAGACTACCCCGCCGATACCTGGCGAAACAGGGCGATAACCGACGCCTACGAACCAGGCTCGACATTCAAGATCTTTCCGGCAGCCGCGGCGCTCGAAGAAGGCGTGACGACCGAGGACGAGAGGATTGATTGCGGACAGGGTGCGATTCGGGTGGGTAAGCGTTTGATTCACGACCACAAAGTCTTTGACGTGCTCACTTTTCGTGAAGTGGTCGAGCGCTCGAGTAACGTGGGAATGATCCGCATCAGTCAGCGATTGGGGAAAGAGAGATTGGATCACTACGTGCGCGCCTTTGGGTTTGGAGAAACGACCCGGGTCGAGCTGCCCGGCGAAAGTCGAGGCATCCTGCGCGAGGCCTCTTCCTGGGGAGAGCGAACCCTGGCCTCCATTGCCTTTGGGCAGGAGATTGCCGTCACTCCCCTTCAAATGGTAACCGCTGCAAACGCCATTGCTGCATCTGGATATCTCATGCGACCCCAACTGGTGCGGGAAATCCGTTCACCGGAGGGAGAGCTGTTGGTTGGATTCGAACCCGAGCCGGTGCGTCGGGTGGTGAGTCGGCAAACGGCTTCCCGGATGAGAGACATTCTGGAAGGGGTTGTCGAGCGGGGGACGGGCGTCCGCGCCGCTGTGCCCGGCTATCGAATCGCCGGCAAGACCGGCACGGCTCAAAAAGCGGTTCGCGGAAGAGGCTATTCAAAGACGGATTTCGTAGCCTCTTTCGTTGGTTTCGTCCCCTCACGTCAACCTCGGCTGACGGCGCTGGTTATTCTCGACTCGCCGGCTGGGGATCATTCCGGTGCGCGAGCGGCCGAGGTCTTCTCGAGAATCGTAGAGCGCAGCCTCCACTACCTCGGCATACCGCCCGAGGTGGGGAAGGAAGTTTTGCCGGTCGCTTTTAGTTGGCCCGAGCAGTCACCGCTGAGCCAGGAGACCTTTTCTGAACGGGCCCGGCGGGCGAAAGTGAAGGTGAGGCCGGCGACCTACGAGGTCCGACCGGCGACGGCCGGCGTCTCGGTGCCGGACTTGTATGGGCTCCCGGCTCGGGATGCGGTGGCTTGCCTCGTGGGGGCGCGGTTGGTTCCAAAGCTTTCCGGCACCGGCTGGGTGGTCGACCAGAACCCTCCTGCCGGGGCGGTCGTCGCGCCGGGCTTGACCTGCACTTTGACCCTGGGTTCGGCACGGAAGGTTTTGGAAGGAACAAAGCAGCTCATGAACAAAGGCGAAGGGATCCTTGCGTTGGATAGAATGGAGCAAACGCCGCCTCTCGTAAACAGAGGTACTTCATGAGCCCGATGAAGGCGGTGGTGTTCCGTGCTTCGAACCGCAAACCTTCTCCGGCGCCTGTGAGATTGGATCGAGCTATGGTTCTCGACGAGCTTTTGAAAGCCATTCCGGTTGAGAAAGTGGAGGGGGAGACCGGCTGCGACGTCCGTGGCGTGGCAGTCGACTCCCGGCAAGTCGATCACGGATTCATCTTCGTGGCCATGGAGGGACAAACCACTGATGGGCACCGATATCTCTCGCAGGCGATCGAACGAGGCGCGGTTGCAGTGGTGAGTGAACGGGATCCCGAGGACGTGAGCGGTACCTGGGTTCAAACGCCCGATGCACGGAAAGCGGCCGGGCTGCTTTCGGCACGGCTAGTCGGTGAGCCGGCCAAAAAGATCAACCTGGTGGGGATTACCGGGACCAACGGTAAAACAACGATTGCCTATCTGCTGGATGATGTGGTCCGCCGCCTGGCTCCTCCTTCGGCCATGATGGGAACAGTGGTTTACCGGGTGGGAGATGAGGCTCGTCCCGCCCGGCACACGACCCCCGAAGCACCGGAGTTGCAGCGCTTCCTGGCTCGCGCCGTAGAGGCGGGATGCCGCTACGCTGCCGTGGAAGCCTCATCGCACGGCGTTGCCTTGGGCCGGCTGGAAGGATGCGAGTTCGCCTGTGCGGTGTTTACGAATTTGAGCCGTGATCATCTTGATTTTCATCGAGACATGGAAAGCTACTTTGCCGCCAAGCGGATGATCTTCGAACGCTATCTTCGATCCGGCGCCACCGCCGTGGTGGGTTGCGATGACGTCTACGGCCGTCGCCTGGCGGAGATCCTGCCGGGACCCACCTGCCGTTTTGGATTCTCCGAAGATGCCGATATCCGGATCGAGGTATTGGATGCCACATTCGACGGACTCGACATCCGCCTCCGTGATCGGGATGAAGATCGCGATTTTCACTCTCCACTGATTGGCCGTCACAATGCCTTGAATCTGGCTGCCGCTTACGGGGCAGGGCGCGCACTCGGGTTCGAGGCCGAGCCTTTGTTGGAGGTGCTCGGGCAAGCGCGAGGCGCGCCGGGCCGTTACGAGAAAGTCGATGCAGGACAGCCTTTCCACATCATCGTGGACTACGCCCACACGGATGACGCGCTGCGCAACCTTCTAGAGACGACCCGTGCACTGCCTCACCGGAAGGTGTTGACGGTGTTTGGTTGTGGAGGCGATCGGGACCGTCCCAAACGCCCTCTGATGGGAGCGGTGGCGGCGCGTCTTTCCGATCGCGTCGTGCTGACCTCGGACAATCCGAGAAGCGAGGATCCATCGTCCATCATTCGGGAGATCGAGTTGGGCACCAAAGCGCCGCGATCCGGCGCCGAGGTACTGGTGGAGCCGGATCGCCGCAAGGCCATCCGACTCGCCCTTTCGCATGCGGAACCCGGCGACGTGGTTCTGGTGTCCGGCAAAGGGCACGAGTCCTATCAGATCATGGGGGATCGGGTGATCCCTTTCGACGACAAGGAGGTGGTTAGGGAGATTTTGGCTGAAGGTCTCTCTAGATGAAACTGACCGCGGCCGAGGTGGCTTCTCGGGTCGGCGGTAGACTCGAGTCGGGTGCCAATGCGACCTCGATCGAGGCGGTCTCCATCGATTCGCGCACCCTCGAGGCCGGCGCATTGTTTTTCGCCATCGAAGGCCCGCGTCACGACGGGCACCGCTATTGCGGCAAAGCGATGGAGCGTGGAGCGGTGGGGGTGGTCGTGTCTCGTCCCATCGGGCCCCTTCGGGCGGGATTGGTGATACGAGTTGTCGATACGGCGCGGGCTCTGCAGGACCTGGCAGCGGCGGTTCGACAGTTGGCTGGAGTCAAAGTGGTGGCGGTGACGGGGAGCATGGGAAAAACGACGACGAAGGAAGCCGCCGCCGCCGCATTGAGCGCTCGGTTTCGGGTGCTGAAATCGGAAAAGAACTTGAACAACCTTTACGGTCTGTCTCTCTCGCTGCTGAAGCATCGCAATGAGGAAGTCGCTGTCTTGGAAATGGGAATGTCTGCTCCGGGGGAGATTGCACGACTTACCGACATCGCTCGGCCGGATGTGGGAGTTTTGACGAATGTCGCCGAGGTGCATCGTGAATTCTTTCCATCGCTCGATGCCATTGCCAAGGCCAAGGGAGAGCTCTTCGAGCACTTGCCGGCGACCGCCGTCGCGGTGATAAACGCCGACGATCCTCTGGTGCTCAGGGAAGCCCGTTCGTTTGCCGGTCGTTTGATTCGTTTCGGCTTGGAATCCGGCGCCGAACTGAGAGCCGGTAGCGTTCGCCGCCGGCCGGAGGGAGTTCGTTTCAACGCCGAGTACGGGGGCGAGCGAGTCGAAGTACGCTCGCGGCTTTACGGAAGACACAACGTCTACAACCTCCTCGCGGCCCTGGGCACGGCAGCGGCGTTGGATGTACCGCTGGCGGCAGCGGCGGCGAAACTTGGCGATTTGACGGCTCCTCCGCACCGCGGCGAAAGGCTGCGATTTCGCGAAGGCTTCTTGGTGATTGACGAAACCTACAACTCCAACCCTTCCGCCCTCGCCTCGGTTCTCTCGTGGCTTGCCGAAGAGGAAGCGAGCCATCGCTTTGCCGTTTTGGGAGACATGCTCGAGCTCGGCGACCGCGCCGAAGCTTGCCATCTGGAGGCTGGTCGGCGGGCGGCCGGTTGCGGACTCTCGCTTCTGGTGGGGGTCGGCCCGCTGGGTGGTTTGATCGTGGAAGGAGCACGCCAAAGGGGTATGGAGGAGCGCAAGCTGGCCTGTGCGGAAAATGCAGAGGAAGCCGCACAGCTCATCGCCGGCCGGATTGGTGCCGGCGATGTGATCTTGTTCAAGGCATCGCGCGGTGTGGGGCTCGACCGCGCTATCGATGTGATCCGGACGCAGTTTTCGATGGAGTCGGTTTGATGCTGTTTCATCTTCTTTATCCGCTCCACACCGAGATCAGTGCCTTTAACGTTTTTCGGTACGTAACCTTCAGGACCGCCTGTGCGACTTTGACGGCACTCGTCATTTCATTGGCGATGGGCCCCTGGCTCATCGAACGGCTCCGGAAGTTTCAAATCGGTGAGCATATACGGCACGACGGCCCCGATACCCACCGGGCCAAAGCAGGAACCCCGACTATGGGAGGACTTTTGATTCTCGCGGCGGTGGTGGTGCCGACTCTCTTGTGGGCCGATCTCCGGTCCGTTTTCGTTTGGATAGCTCTTGGCTCGACCCTCGCCTATGGAACCATCGGCTTTGCCGATGATTATCTGAAACTGGTGCGCAAGGGGGCTTCGGGGCTTACCGCATATTCCAAAATGCTGCTGCAGGTGGGGGTAGCGTTGGTGGTGGCGTTCGTTCTGTTGGAGCTGGCTTCGCGAGGCGCTTACAGTACAGAGCTGCTTTTTCCGTTTTTTAAGGATCTCCGCCCGGATCTTTCCTGGTTCTTCGTGCCCTTTGCGGTGGTGGTTCTCGTTGGTTCGTCCAACGCGGTCAACCTCACCGACGGTCTGGATGGCCTGGCGATAGGGACGGTGCTGATTGCCGCGGCAACCTTTACCGTTCTGACCTACGTGACCGGCCACTCGGTTTTTTCTACCTATCTCGATCTGATTCATATTCCGCGGATCTGGGAGCTGACCATTTTCGGAGGAGCCATGGTGGGGGCCAGCTTGGGCTTCCTTTGGTTCAACAGCTACCCGGCGGCGGTCTTCATGGGAGACGTCGGGTCGCTTTCTTTAGGGGGTGCCATCGGGACGGTGGCCTTGCTCATCAAGCAAGAGCTTCTTTTGATTCTGGTGGGTGGGGTCTTCGTGGTGGAAGCCCTTTCGGTCATCATCCAAGTGGCCTCCTTCAAATTGACCGGCAAGCGGATCTTCCGTATGGCACCGCTGCACCATCATTTCGAGCTTTCAGGCTGGAAGGAGCCGACGGTCATCGTCCGCTTCTGGATATTGGCGATTATTTTCGCTCTTGCCAGCCTGACCACGTTGAAGTTGCGATGAGAGCGGCAAGCGGTGCCAGGGCGGGGTAATGCGGCAACGGGTATCGACATTGGGTTTGGATCATGAAAGGCGAGAGTTTCCGTGGGCGGCGGGTGCTGGTGGTGGGATTAGCCCGCAGCGGGGTGGCCGCCATCGAGTTTTTGCTCGACCGAGGAGCCGAAGTTCGAGCCACCGACCTCAAGAAGGAATCGGATCTATCGGTGGATCTATCGCTTTTTCGACAACGAGGAGCCGAGCTGGTTCTGGGGGGCCACCCGTCGGGGCTCCTCGACGATGTCTCTCTCGTTGTTGTCAGCCCCGGTGTTCCACTCCATATTTCGCCTCTGAAGGAAGCCGACCGTCGGGGCGTACCCGTTTGGGGAGAGCTGGAGCTGGCTTTCCGCCAGATTCGCGGCACCGTAGTAGCGGTAACCGGCACCAAAGGAAAGTCAACCACCGCCAGCTTGATAACGGAGATTTTAAAGCGGGCGGGGAAAGCGGTTGCATTAGGAGGAAATATCGGTCGGCCACTCATAAGTCTCACGGAGCGATCCGTTCCAGGCGTTTTCTTTGTTGTCGAGGTCTCGAGCTTCCAGCTCGAGACGACGGTGCAATTCCGACCTCATGTGGGAGTTCTTCTCGATGTCACACCCGATCACCTGGATTGGCACCCGTCCTTCGAAGCCTACGTTCGAGCCAAACAACGGATCTTTGCCCTTCAGGGACCGGAGGATTGGGCTGTGGCCTACGGCGGCAGTCCATTGACAGTGGATATGGCAAATAAAGCTCGATCGAAAAAAGTGTTTTTCAGTCTCGATTGCATGGCGGATCAAATGCCCCACGTATGTGTCAAGGGACCTTGGATCATGAAGCACGACAACGGTGAAATGACTGCTTTGGTATCCAAGGAGAGGGTCTCTTTGAAGGGCAGGCACAACCTGGAGAACGTCATGGCCGCCGTTGCTGCGGTGCTGGCTTTGGATGTGGACCCGGAATTCATTGACGAGGCTCTGGCTGGCTTCACCGGGATTCCCCATGCCTTGGAAAAAATCGGCGAGCTGAACGGAGTGGCTTTCTACGACGACTCCAAGGCCACCAACGTGGCGGCCGCCAAAGCGGCTCTCGCGAGCTTTGCCGGCGGTGTGTTCTTGATTCTAGGTGGGCGTTACAAGGGTGGAGATTTCCGTGAGCTGCGGCCGGAGGTCGAGCGAAGTGTCAAGCGGATCTTGGCCATCGGGGAAGCGGGCGAGCGAATCACTCGAGCCCTCGGCGAAATGGTGCCGGTGGAGCCCTGCCGGGACCTCAGAGAGGCGGTTCGAATCGCTTTCCAACTGGCGGTGCCCGGAGACACGATACTGCTTTCGCCCGCTTGTGCCAGCTTCGACATGTTCACCGATTACGCGGAGCGCGGCGTACGTTTCGGGGAAGAGGTGGAAAAGCTGAAGGCGAGCGTTGCCGCGGGCCGGGATGAGGAGAGGAGTAAAGAAGACTAGGCGCATGGCTAAGAAGCTGACTCCAGACCGCACGCTGTCGGTGTTGACCGTCGCGATGGTTTTTTGCGGTTTGGTCATGTTGTACAGCGCGTCTGCAGTGGTGGCCCACGAAGCGCACCGAAGCTCTTACTTTTTCCTCATCAAGCAGGCGATCTGGGCGGGGTTGGGGTTGCTCATCATGTGGTTTTTGATGCGGCAGGACTACCGGCGGTTGCGCCATCCGGTGGTGGTCTACGGCTTGGTTGGTGTCACGGTGGTTTTGTTGATTGCGGTGTTATTTTCTCCACCACTCAAAAACGCCCATCGGTGGCTGCGATTCGGATTGCTGTCGTTACAGCCGTCCGAAGTCGCCAAGCTGACCTTGGTGTTGACCTTGGCCTACCAGCTCGATAAGCGCCGGCAGCGCATGGAGGATTTCTTTGCCGGCCTCTTTCTGCCCTTGGTGGTCACCGCCTGTGTCGCCTTTCTGGTGCTCATCGAGCCGGATTTCGGCACCGCCTTCATCCTCGTTTTCGTCGGCTGTGCCATGTTCTTCATGTCCGGAGCTCCCCTTCGATACTTGGTCGAGATCGGTCTGGCGGCGGTGCCGGTCCTTTATCTGCTCGTCGTTAGAGTGGACTATCGGCGTGAACGTCTGATGGCCTTCCTCGATCCCTTCGAGGATCCTCTCGGCCGGGGCTTCCAGATCATCCAATCTCTCATTGCGGTGGGTACCGGAGGGGTGTGGGGAGTCGGGCTCATGCATAGCGGTCAGAAACTGTTTTATCTTCCCGAGCCTCATACCGATTTCATATTTTCGGTCATCGGGGAAGAGCTGGGATTGATAGGAACGCTGATCGTGGTGGCAGCGTTTTCGGTCATGCTCTGGCGAGGACTGGTCATCGCCCAACGGGCTCCCGATCTTTTCGGAACTTTGCTGGCCGGCGGGTTGACGACTCTCATCGTGGGGCAGGCGTTCATCCACATTGGAGTTGTTCTTGGAATTTTGCCCACCACCGGCATCCCTCTGCCGTTTTTTTCCGCCGCCGGCTGCTCTCTGGTGGCATCTTTGACGGCGGTGGGAGTACTGCTGTCGATATCTCAGCATGCGAGGTGATGGGTGGCAGAGAGGGGTGCCGGCCTGCGGCTCTTGGTGGCCGCGGGTGGAACCGGGGGGCATCTTTACCCGGCGTTGGCGGTGGCAACAAAACTCCTGGAGCGGGAGCCGGACTGGGAAGTGATTTTTGCAGGAGCCCGTCGGGGTCTGGAGGGACGCATCGTCCCCAAGGCGGGCTTTCGGCTGGAGATGATGCGTGTCGAGCCGCTTCGCGGCGGCGGTGTGATTCGAAAGATGAAGGGAGTTGCCTCGCTCTTGCCCGCTTTTTGGGACGCGGTGAAGCTTCTGAAGCGCACCCGCCCCGCGGTGGTCATGGGGGTAGGGGGCTATGTCACGGGACCCTTGCTGGCGGTGGCGAGCTTATCGGGCTCTCCTACTCTCATTGTCGAGCCCAACGCGACTCCTGGACTTGCCAATCGCTGGTTGTCGAGCCTGGTGGACGCGGCGGCGCTGGCATGGGAGGAGACTCGGGTCTACTTCGGCGAAAAGGGATTCGTTGCCGGAAATCCGGTACGGGCGGAGATCGCTCGGTTGCGTCCCCGTCCGATTACGGAGAATCTCCAGCTGCTTGTTTTTGGGGGAAGTCAAGGATCGCGGCTGCTGAACCAGAAAATGGTGGAAGCTCTGCCCCGGCTTTGCGCCTCACGCGATCGAATAAAGGTGACGCATCAAACTGGAGAAGCCGATTGCGAATCGGTTCGATCGGCATACCGGCGGCTGAACTTTCCCGCTCGGGTCGAGCCCTACCTGGACGCGATGGACAGGGAATACGAAGAGTGCGACCTGGTGATCTCGAGGGCCGGTGCAACCACCTGTGCCGAGCTGGCGGCGGCCGGGCGCCCGTCGGTCCTGGTTCCCTTGCCGCTCGCGGGGGCTCATCAAAACCACAATGCCGAGATGATGCAGTCGCGGGGGGCGGCGCGGATGATTCTTCAAGACGAACTGACCGGCGAGCGCTTGGCGGATACGGTGCTCGAGCTCATGGCGGCGCCGGAGAAGAGGCGGCAGATGGCAGAGGCGGCCCGATCGCTGGCTCGGCCCGACGCGGCGGACGTGATCGTCGACCGGTTGCTCGATTTGGTGAAGCGTTCAAGGGAGGCGAGAAAAAGCGGATGAGCGCGCCTCTGTTTTCCTCCAAGACGCGTATCCACTTCGTGGGTGTGGGTGGAATCGGCATGAGCGGCATTGCCGAAGTACTCGCCAATCTTGGATATCCGGTGAGTGGTTCCGACCTGAAAACAACGGCGGTGACGCGACGATTGGCGTCACTGGGGGTAAAAGTTTTCGAAGGCCACAAAGCGGAACATGTCGAGGGTACCGATGTGGTGGTGGTCTCCTCGGCGGTTCGTCCGGAAAACCCGGAGCTCGAGAGTGCCAAACGGGCCCAGATTCCGATCATTCCCCGCGCCGAGATGCTCGCCGAGTTGATGCGCTTGAAATACGGTATCGCGGTCGCCGGCTCCCACGGCAAGACTTCCACTACCTCGATGATTGCGGTGGTGTTGGATCGTGCCGGACTCGACCCCACCATGGTGATTGGGGGTCGATTGGGCATTCTGGGAAGCAACGCGAAGCTGGGCCGCTCGGACTTCATGGTGGTGGAGGCCGACGAGTCGGACCGGAGTTTCCTTTCGTTGTCGCCGGTGGTTGCGGTGGTGACCGGAATCGATCGGGAGCATTTGGAGGCCTATCAGGGCATCGAAGACCTCGAGGACGCTTTCATTGATTTTGTCAACAAAGTTCCGTTTTACGGTGCCTCGCTGCTCTGCCTCGACGAGGAGCGGGTGCAAGACATCCTTCCCAGGGTCAAGCGCCGTTACTTGACCTATGGCTTCTCCACCCAGGCGGATGTCACCGCGGAAGCGGTGGTCCTCTCCGGAATGACAGCACAATTCCATTTGAAGATCCGAGGCGAGTCGGCGGGGGAGGTGACGCTCCACGTGCCGGGCCGGGTGAGTGTCTTGAACAGCTTGGCGGCCATAGGGGTGGGGCTGGAGCTCGATATTCCTCTCGAGCAGATCCTGGCCGGGCTGGAGGCCTTTTCCGGGGTCGATCGCCGTTTTCAAATCAAGGCGGAGAATCGGGGTGTTCTGGTGGTGGATGACTACGGGCACCACCCCACCGAGATCCGCGCCACTTTAGCAACTGCTAAAGACGCCTTTGGAGGCAGAACCCTGGTTGTGTTCCAGCCGCATCGCTATTCGCGTGTCAAAGCACTGTTCGACGAGTTTTGCCGAGCTTTTCACCAAGCGGATCTGGTGCTGGTGACGGAGATATACCCCGCCGGCGAGACACCCATTGCCGGTGTCGACGGTCGCCGTCTGGCGGAAGGTATCAAGAAGCATGGACACCGTGACGTCCGCTTCGTCGAGAATCTGGCGTCGGTTCCCGATGTGGTTGCAAAGGAGGTTCGAGAAGGCGATCTGGTGTTGACTTTGGGGGCGGGAAGCGTCACGGCGCTTTCCGATCAGCTTGCGGAGATGCTGGGTGAACCTCGCGAGTAATCCGGTCGAGACGCTGATGTCGGAGTTTCGCGGAGCCGGACTGCGCTTCCGGCCTGAGGAGCCTTTGGCGCGCTACACGACGATAGGGCTGGGAGGGCCCGCAGAGCTCATGGTCTTTCCCTCCTCCGCGAAAGAGCTCGCTTCGACGGTTCATCTGGCGCAGGAAATGAAACTTTCATTCAGGGTGCTGGGGGGAGGAAGCAACCTTCTGGTGAGCGACGACGGAGTGCGCGGAATGGTCATCTATACCGGTGCCATGAAAAACATCCGCTTCGACGAAGCTTCAAACCTGGAGGCGGAAGCCGGCGTCAATTTCCCGGCTCTGGTGAGGGCCGCCTCCTCCCGTGGACTCCGGGGGTTGGAAGGGGGTGTCGGTATTCCAGGCTCGCTCGGAGGGGTACTGGCGATGAACGCCGGAGCTTACGAATTCTCGATTGGAGACTGGGTGGAGCAGGTGACCGTCGTGACCGCCGAGAAGGGTAAGCAGGAACTGACGCGCGACCAAGTCGATTTTCGTTACCGGACTTCCTCGTTCGACAAAGATTTCATCGTCGCCGGTTGCCGGCTGCAACTCGCCGAGGATGACCCGAAAGCTATTCGGGCGGAGATGGATCAACACCTGAGTTTTCGCAAGCAGACGCAACCGGTAGGAGTCAAGAGTGCCGGTTGTATCTTTAAAAATCCCTCCGGAGACTCGGCGGGAAAAATCATAGATGGCGCGGACCTCAAAGGGCTCCGGGTCGGAGGCGCGCGGGTGTCCGAAGTGCATGCCAACTTCATCGTACATGACGGTGACGCCACCGCCGCGGACGTATTCGCATTGATAGACGAGATCAGGGAGAGGGTATGGCAAGCCACTTCTGTTGAGCTCGAGGAAGAAGTCAAACGGTGGATGTAGAGACCCGGCATAAGGAGCTGCCCCATCGCGAGCGGGCTTCGCAGGAGCATTTTCTCCGGCGAAAGGTCTCGCCTCGTCGAGCCAGTCGACGGAGACTTCCCGCCCTGCTCCGTTGGGCCGGATCCGGCGTTGGATTAATCGTGGTTGGGGGCATGGGATACTGGGCCGCTTCGGCGGCGGGGCGGGCACCCGAGCTCGTCGTAAGCCGTATCCGAGTGGTAGGAAACGAACAACTCGCCGAGGGAGAGATCTTAAGGGCTTTGGGTCTTCGTTCGGACTCGAACATCCTGAGTCTCGACCTGGACAGGTTGAAACAGCAGTTGCTGCGGTCCCCCTGGATCAAGGACGTTCAGCTCACTCGGGTACTTCCGGCCACGCTCACTCTTCGGGTGGTGGAACGGGTGCCGGTCGGCATAGCGGTTTTGGATGGGCTGTACCTCATTGACGAAGAAGGAACGTTCCTGGATGAGATGAGCCCGCGATACGCCGAGTTGGCGCTTCCGCTGGTGCGTGGAATGTCGGACGAGAACGGGCGCTTGGTGGAGGTTCGAGCGTTTCTGGCCGGCAGGGTGTTGGAGGCTCTCGCGAAAGAGCCGAGGCTGGCCCCGGCGATCTCGGAGATAGACGTGTCTAAAGAAGCGGGCTCGATTCGAGTGACGCTTCGCCATCCACCGGTGACGCTTCTGGTGATTGAAGAAGATCTGGTCGATCGCCTTCTGGAGATTGTTCCTCTGACGGAAGATATCACTCGCTATTTTCCGTCGGTGAAGGCGGTGGACCTTCGTTTCCAAGGACGAGTTTACTTGCAGCTTGACGGTGTGGATGGTGCAGGCGGCGATATCGGGGGGAGGTGATCATCCTGAACAAGAAGGATCAATACATTGTGGGGCTCGACATCGGCACCACCAAGGTGACCGCCATTGTCAGTGAGGTGACCGAGGAGGGCCGTTTGGACATCATCGGAATCGGCTCTACGGAGTCCAAAGGTTTACGCAAAGGAATGGTGATCAATCTCCAGCAAACGGTGGGCTCCATCAAGCGAGTCGTGGAGGAAGCCGAGCTGATGGCCGGTGTGGAAATCGAATCGGCCTACGTGGGTCTGGCGGGCGGACATATCAAAGGATTCAATTCTCGCGCGGTGGTGGCCATCACCAACAAGAGTCGGGAGATCACCCGGGAGGACGTGTTCCGGGCCATTGATGCAGCCAAGGCCATCCCTTTGCCTTCTGATCGGGAGATCGTTCACGTTTTGCCCCAGGAGTTCGTGGTAGACGGCCAAGACGGCATTTTCGACCCCACCGGTATGACGGGCACCCGCCTGGAGGCCAACGTCCACATCATCACCGCCGGGACCACCGCGACGCAGAACGTTGTCACCTGTGTCAATCGAGCCGGGATGGAAGTTATCGAGACGGTGCTCGAACAGCTTTCCGCCGCCGAGGCGGTGCTGACTCCGGATGAGAGAGAGCTGGGAGTGGCACTGGTCGACATAGGGGGAGGCACGACGGACCTGGCCATATTCGACAAGGGCACCATCTGGCACAGCGCCGTGCTGCCCACCGGCGGCGACCACTTTACCAACGACGTGGCGGTAGGGCTACGCACCCCCATCGTCGAAGCCGAGAAGATCAAGAAAAAGCACGGCTGCGCCCTCGGTACCATGGTATCCGAAGAAGATACGATCGAGGTTCCGAGCGTGGGAGGAAGAAATCCGCGCATCCTCCCCCGTCACATCCTGTCCGACATCATCCAGCCCCGGGCGGAGGAGATCTGCCATTTGATCTATCAAGAGATTCGCCGTGCCGGATATGAGAGCGTTCTGAACTCGGGAGTCGTGTTCACCGGTGGCAGCGCTGCCCTGGTGGGACTGCCCGAGGTAGCGGAGCGCATTTTCGACATGCCCATTCGTTGTGGCTCACCGAGCGGTGTTGGAGGGCTGGTGGATGTTGTGGCGAGCCCTTCATACGCCACCGCAGTCGGTTTGGTTTTGTATGCGCATCGGAGTCGGTCCAATCGATTACTGCCTCCAGGAGGATTTCGCCACAATCCTTTGGCGCGTATTTGGAAGCGTTGCCGCGAGCTGATGGCAACCCCTCTCACTTGACGATGAACTCCAAAATGGAGGTGAGTGTATGATTTTTTTCGATGACGACAAACCGGTTGAAACTTCGCTCAATATTTCCCTCGAAGAGGAAGGCGGCCGCGGAGCCTGCATCAAGGTTATTGGTGTCGGGGGAGGTGGCGGGAACGCCGTCAACCGAATGATCACTTCCCGAATTAGCGGTGTCGATTTCCTCGCCGCCAATACCGATCTCCAGGCTCTTCGCGCCAATCATGCCCTGGTGAAGATCCAGCTCGGGGGAAAGCTGACCAAAGGGCTGGGTTGTGGCGCGGATCCGGAGACCGGCCGGCAGGCGGCGCTCGAAGATACGGAGAAGATATTGGAGGCGCTCGAAGGGGCGGATATGGTCTTCGTCACCGCCGGACTTGGCGGGGGAACCGGCACCGGCGGAGCCCCCATCATCGCCTCTCTGGCTAGTGAGATGGGCGCCCTCACGGTTGCGGTGGTCACCAAGCCCTTTTCTTTCGAAGGCAAGTGGCGCATGAACCAATCCGAGGAAGGCATGAGGGAGCTCAGGGATTGCGTGGACACGCTCATCTGCATTCCCAACGATAAACTTCTGGCCACCGTCGACCGCCATACCTCTTTGCCGGAGGCGTTCAGCATTGCCGATGACGTTTTGCGGCAGGCGGTTCAGGGGATCTCCGATCTCATCACCGTGCCCGGTTTGATCAATCTGGACTTCGCAGATGTGCGGACCATCATGCGCGGCATGGGAGACGCGGTGATGGGAACCGGTGTGGCCAAAGGGGAGAATCGGGCGGTGGAGGCGGCCCAGAAAGCTATTAGCAGTCCCCTCCTCGAGGAAACTTCTATCGAAGGAGCCAGGGGGGTCATCATCAATGTAACCGGCGGCGAAGACATGAGCCTCATGGAAGTCAACGAAGCATCATCCATCATCCATCAGGCGGCCGACGACGAAGCCAATATCATCTTCGGAGCGGTGATCGACCCGGCGATGGATGGCAGGCTCAAGATTACCGTCATTGCGACCGGCTTTCATCGGGTCGAGAGTGCCAAGCGGCGCCGGGGGTCGGTCACACCGGTGGATATCAAAAATTACGGCAGGGTTCTGGAGCCGGCATCCGATTCCTCTGGTTTTCTCCGACGGGGCAGCCCAGAGAGCCTGGTGGATGATTTGGATTTCGGAACCACCGAAGGAGATGAAGGGGAGGATCTCGACGTCCCTACTTTCTTGAGAAAACAAAGATAGTTACGATTCATCCCAAACCGGCCGTTTGTAACGTGACGAATCGAGTCCCGCCGCCATTCTCGAATCTGCCCGTGGACCTCTCGCTATGATCCGGCGACATCGCCGCGATCCCGGTCGCATTTGCCACCGTTTCCTCCGTGTTTTATCATAGTAGTTAGGGGTGTGCTGAGAGGCGCCGCCGCCGGAACCTGATATCCAGCGTCCGGTAGGTTTTATTATTCCGTCTCCATACTCACGGATTTTTAGCATCAACCCGACTTCAGGGATGAATTGCCGGGCAGAAGTGTATGGCGAACGGCTGTCCTCGCCGGGAGACAAGAGTATGGAACTGTCGCATGTCGAGAAACAGAGGACGGAACTGCTTCAGTTCATCCTCCTGGTGATCATCGCAGTGCTCGGCGCCGTTGCTTATCTTTCCTTCCAACAGCAGCAAGGATACCTCGTTCCTGGGCTTGCGGGCATTTGCCTTTGCGCCTGCCTCTATGTCATCGGAAAAGAACGGCATCTGAAGAGATTGCAGAGTCAGCTCGTGGAAGAGCTCCTCCGAAAACAACGTGAGATCGCCGAGGAGCAAGGCAAATCCGCTTCACTCGAGGAAAGACTCAGCGAGCTAACCCGCCTGTACCGGGCCATCAGTACCGTCAATTCAGGGACCGATCCGGAGCGTACGTTCGAAACCGTTTTACGTGCGGCACTGGAGCTGGTGGGCGGAGACTGCGGATCGATCATGCTCATGGAAGAAGGTGACGACCACCTGGTGATCGTGACTTCCCAGGGACTCAGTGATAACGTGGTGGCACAGACCCGGCGTAAGCTTGGCGAAGGAGTGGTCGGTTGGGTTGCGGCGAACCGCGAGCCGGTTCTACTCTCCACAAAGGCTCACGAGGATGAGCGTTTCGTCGGCGTCGTCCAACGGGAGACCGAAGTTCATTTCTCGATGTCGGTGCCTCTTCTCCTGAGGAACAGGGTTATGGGCGTGCTCAATTTGGGAATTACACCCGGTCAGTCCAAAGAGCGGTTCGAGGAATATGATCTACGAATGGCTACCATTTTTGCCCAGCATGCTTCTGTAGCGATCGAGAATGCCGGTTTAGTGAAGAACATGATCGGTACCTGGAACGCGGTGAGAGGTTAATCTCTCTTTCATCTCCTCAGGCCCCAGCCTTTTGCTATTTGTTGTCGCGGCTAGTCTAGCCAAGCAAGGTATCTTTACGCAGGTGGACAATACAACACTTGCTACCAGCGCTCCGGAAAGTAATCGTTGCATGAAGTTCTGAACTGAGGATAATCTGCCTCTGTTGGTGTGGGCTGAGGTTAAATGGCTTGGATCGGTCCGTCGGTCACCGCCGCTATTTTTTTGACTTTCCTATTGACCGTCCAAGGCGTACAATACTTCGAAGAAGTCCCTCGCAATCTCTGATGAGTCCCTCGGCCAATACGCTTTGTTTCAGACGACGAGCGATGCGACCAACAGTTTCCGCAGCATCCGCTTTCGAAAGTAAGGCGGATCTTGAAGAGGCTGCCCCGTTGCGTCGACGTAGGCATTCGGGTCACCCCGAGCGACCCGGCGTAGCCGGGAAGGTTCGCGGCGAGTGACGCAGAATCAAGTCGGTGGCCGCGGATGAATAAATACAAGGGGCAACGTATCCACGTACGACCTGAGAATTCAAATGGATGGGGGAACAGACCCAGACCTTCTAAAGTGATCCACGGCAGGAGGTTCTAATTTTTTGACCTGACGAGGTGGAAAGGGCGGTAAGAGCTATAATAGGGGTCTCTCATGAATCGACGTCTGATTGAAAGCGCGCAGCGGCTCCTCGAGGGGGAGCAGGGCACGATTTTCAAGTCCCACGCGGGGAAGATCCGGGTGGCTTTGGCTTACCCCAACCACTACCGCATCGGCATGTCCAATGTCGGGTTTCAGGCGGTCTATCATTACTGGAACGAGTTTCCAGACGTGGTTTGCGAGCGGGTGTTCCTGCCCGACGGAAGGGATGGAGAGGAGCTCGGAAGGAACAGCACACCGCTCTTGACGTTGGAGTCTCAAACCCCGGTCCGCAACTTCGATGTCTTCGCCTTTTCCGTGACGTTCGAGCCGGATGAGCTCAATGTGATTCGCATGCTCGACCTTGCCGGCATTCCGGCTCTAGCTTCAGAGCGAGGTGAGGATGACCCGCTGGTCGTTGCCGGGGGGCCGATCACTTTCTTGAATCCGGAGCCTCTGGCGCCGTTTATTGATGTGATTGCGGTCGGCGAGGCCGAGGTTCTGCTGGCTCCATTGGCCGAATTGCTCGCGGCCCAAATGAGCCGAGCGGATCTGTTGCGGAGGCTGGGAGACGAAAGCGGTTTCTATATTCCGAGCCACTACGATATCCGATATCGCCCGGATGGGGTTATAGGGAAGCGGACAAACCACGATGGGTCAGAAGATCGGGTCGTCCGCGCCAAGATGGGCAAGCGCGCCGATTGGCCTCCACCGGCGACTTACGTTCTCACTGAAGCCACCGAGATGTCCAAAAAGTTTCTCGTCGAGATCTCGCGGGGATGTCCCACGCTGTGCCGGTTTTGTTGGGCGGGTTATAACTATCTCCCCAAACGATCCTTCGAAGTCGAACGGATACTCGAAGTGGCGAGCCAAGCACGGGCCCATACGTCGGAGATCGGTTTGGTGTCGACGGCCGTCGGAGCGCATCGGGAGATCGTCCCGTTGGTAGGCGGTTTGAAAGAAATGGGTTTCCGGGTGAGCGTTTCCTCTTTACGCTTCGAGGACCTGCGGCCCGAGCTTGTCGACCCGCTGATCGCGAGTGGCGAGAGGACCCTGGCTGTGGCCCCGGAAGTAGGAAGCGATCGGCTTCGATACGCCATTCACAAGCGGATCCCCAACAGCGAGATTCTCGACAAGACCGACATGCTTTTCGCCCGAGGAGTGGAGAACTTGAAGCTCTACTTGATGATCGGCCTGCCAGGGGAACGGAACGAGGATCTGGAGGCGATCGTCCAGCTGGTGAAGGCGGTTCGCGAACGTATGCTGCTCCACGCTCGTCCTCGTGGCCGGGTAGGTAAGATTATCCCCAGCGTCAATCCGTTCATCCCCAAGCCACAAACCCCGTTTCAATGGTCCCCGATGGCGCCGCTCAAAGACCTCAACAGCAAAATGCGTTTTTTGAGGAAAGCACTTGGAGCCATTCCCAATGTGGAGGCCAACTACAAGTCACCTCGCCAAGAGAGCCTCCAGGCTTTGCTTTCTCTGGGGGATCGCAGGCTGGCTCCGGCTATGCAGGACATGGCACGAGGGCAAACGCTGCGGAAAGCGCTCGATCGCCACGGTCTGGATCTCGATTTCTACATCTATCGAGCCCGTTCTATAAATGAGATCCTTCCATGGGACTTGGTCGACAACGGTATGAAAAAAGAGCTCCTTGTGACTCAGTTCAAACAGTCGCAGGAGTCTCCCGAAGAGCCCTGGCCTGCCTACTCGCTCACCACCAAAGCCACGGCGTAGTCTCCACTGTGGCTGATACTCAGATGGAACTCTCCTGTACCCAGCCGGAGGGCGGCCCGCGCCGGCCCGCCAAGGAGTGCGATAGTCGGGGCACGGCCAGGTTCTCGCCTTACTTCGATTTCGGAGAGATCGGCGTCGGCGTTCAGAGCCAGAGCGGCGCAGGTGGCTCGTTTGGCCGCGTAGCGTCCCGCCAGGTGGGGGCGGGGATAGCGTCGGTCGAGACAATAGCGGCGCTCGACGTCGGTGAAGATTCTGCTTTCCGCCGGAGGGGTTTCCTCCAAGCGGGCCAAGTAGATTCCGATACGCATGAGTCAACATGGTAGGTACGCCGACGCGGATATTCAAGCGGGAGGCAAAGTGACGGGCTCGTTCGAGCTCCACAGCGCAGACGGCCTCGATTTTCTGATTTGTCCCTCTCTGGCCGAACGGGGCCTGCCGCATGGCTTCACCTTTCGATGGCGTCGAGTGAAGAGGGCACGGGAAAGTGCGCCCGTTGCGTTCGGACTTCCCGCCCAGGAACGCTCCGATCGCGGCGATCTGTCCCAGGCTTTGGGCTTGAAGTTGGTGCAGATGCGCCAGGTTCACGGCGCCGAGCTCGAAGTCATCTCCCAACCGCCTCTCGACGCCCCGGTTTGTGATGGCCTTCTCACCTGTCGAGAAGGGATCGGTTTGACGGTCTTGACGGCTGATTGTGTTCCCCTGCTCATGTGGGACGAGAAAAACAATGTTGCTGCAGCGGTGCATGCCGGCTGGCGCGGCACATGTGCAGGAGTGGCATCACGAGCCCTAGACGAGCTTCGAAGACAATTCGGTTCCAGGCCGGATGGGATCCATGTGGCCATGGGCCCATCCATTGGTCCCTGCTGCTACGAAGTGGGCGAGGAAGTGGTGCGGAGCTTTACCGAGGAAATCGCCGGATCCAACGATTTATTTACCAAAGGGTTCAAAGGGAGAAAAAAACTCGATTTGATCGAGGCCAACCGAAGACAGTTGGTCGATTCCGGAGTTCCTTTGAAGCAAATTCACACTTCGCGCCTTTGCACAAGGTGTAGCAATGAGCTTTTCTACTCTTACCGGAAAGAGGGCAAAGGCGTGGGTAGGCTCTTGGGGGTGGTGGGAGTGGTTGACGGGCTAAGCCGGCATTTGCTCGGCTCCGGATGGGATCGTTCTATCCCTTGAGCGTCGATCCCCGAATTCCTTGAAGTTAGGGCCAAGATCACTTTTAATTTTGGAAGTTTTATTAATGCGGACGCATCGAGTGGGATTCAATTTGATGCGCCCGCAGTAATCCCCGGGCTTACGCCGGGGGATTTTCTGGCTCGACGTAGTACAGGATGCGGCTGCAGTTCTCGCAATGCAAGATCTTGTCGCCGATACGGAGCTCGCTGTAGACCTGAGGGCGCAGGCGTACGTGACAAACCTGACAGTGCTCGTCCTTGGCCTCGGCGATGGCGATCCCGCCGCGGACGCGGCTCGTCTCACCGTACTGCGCGACGAGATCCGCGGGAATCATTTCGCGAAGCTCGTCTCGTCGGCTGTTCTTGTTTTCGAGCTCCGTTTCCAGACGCGCCGCTTCCGCGTCTAGCTCGCCTTCAATCTTCTTGACCTGCAGCATGCCTTCTTCGAGCTCTTTCTGGCGGCGTTTTAGCTCCTCCTGAAGTTGCTCGGTTTCCTCCATCTTGGCGAGGATCTTGTCTTCTTTGTCGCTGACTTCATCCTTGGCGGACTGAACCTGCTTCTGCATCGCCCGGTACTCTTCGTTTGTTTTTACCTGCATGAGCTGGTCTTTGTACTTCTCGGTTTTGACCTCCACCAGACCGAGCTCTCCTTCGAGAGAACGCCGCGTCTTCTTGGATTCATTCAATCGCTCCTCTGCCGACGCCCTATTGGCTTGTTCGGTGGCTATCTCCTTCTCGAGATCGGCGATTTCTTTGGGGACTTGTTTCAGCCGGGACTCGATAGCCCGGATTTCGAGATCGATCTTCTGGAGAGACATCAAGTTCTCGAGTTCATCAATCATCGACCTACCGCTCCGCTAGGGCCTTCGCTCTGGAAAGAGGCATAAAAAAAAGGTGCCCCCCAGAGGCACCCTTGGAAGATCTTCGGGGGCCCATCGGCCCCCATCAACTCCGGGAGGACTATCAAAGACACTTTCGTAGGCTCTCATTATCTTTGCTCATGGTGGGCCCACTAGGACTCGAACCTAGGACCGACCGGTTATGAGCCGGTTGCTCTAACCGACTGAGCTATGGGCCCATTTATAACACTATACGCGCGAACCCTCCAGAAAAGCTTTGAGCTTTCGACTGCGGGAAGGATGCCTGAGCTTCCGCAGAGCTTTGGTCTCGATTTGCCGGATACGTTCCCGGGTCACCGCAAAGCTCTGGCCCACTTCTTCGAGGGTGTGCTCGCTTCCGTCGCCGACGCCGAAGCGCATCTTTATTACCTTTTCCTCGCGTGGAGTCAAAGTCTTCAAAACGGCCTCGGTCATCTCCATGAGGTTGGTATTGATGACCTGTTCCGCAGGGGAGACCACTCCCCGGTCTTCGATGAAATCGCCAAGATGGCTGTCTTCCTCCTCTCCGATGGGCGTCTCGAGCGAGATCGGCTCCTGTGCTATCTTGAGAACCTTTCTTACCTTTGACACCGGGATGTCCATGCGCCTGGCAATTTCCTCAGAAGTGGGCTCGCGGCCGTACTCTTGGACCAAGCTGCGCGATGTCCGAATGAGCTTGTTGATGGTCTCGATCATATGCACCGGAATCCGGATGGTCCGGGCTTGATCGGCGATGGCTCGAGTGATCGCCTGACGGATCCACCAGGTCGC
>SDBT01004578.1_pt1 | contig 23428 bp, 22 predicted proteins | sample 2277101 | NCBI WGS metagenome assembly SDBT01 (sample SAMN10404973, study PRJNA504765) | marine sediment metagenome | isolation source: marine sediment core GS10_PC15, 103 cmbsf | place: Arctic Ocean: Southern Knipovich Ridge | collected 2010 | reverse complement strand
TTGAAAACCAAATCTAAAAAGTTGGTATATAAGTTCTCTAGGTCGGGATTTGCCCAGAGAAGAAGGGCATTTTTTTTTGATAATGGTACTCTTTGAAAATCAAATCAGGAAGTGAAAATCTTCTAAGTATGCGTATGCGATTATGACACGCCCGATTTTTTCTTGAGGTCTTTTGCAGGGTACGAGCAGTAACGGGTTTGTGCTAGTGCTTGAGTGGTATCTGTGCTCTGTTGTCCCTGTGGGTTATGATAAGGCTAACTGTGTTCGATTGGGTGTTGCTGTTCCTGTCCTTATCCCCTGTCTAGACGCGCTGTGGTGGCTCTAGGGCACATTAAATCTAATGCGTTTGCGTGGGCGCTAACGTCGTTTTGTTACGTACCTCTCCTTTCACAACCCCCCAACCAACCCCCTCACAACGCAATATAGAGGTCCGTAAGGGTCTTACAATCGCGTGCCGCGTTTTACTTTCTTTTTCAACTTACAAAGGCTTTACTTTCAAACCAATATTAGGGTACGAGAAAGCCCGTAAAAGGCGATTTCACCACTTGATGATTTTGTAAAGTCAATGAAACACCGTTAGACTTCTCTCTAATGAATTAATAAAGACAATCACCGAAAAATCGCCCGTCGATGAAATCAAAACACCGACGATTAACAAACAATCATCAGACAATCACCATACAATCATGCCGATTTCATTAGATTTGGTTTCAAAAAAAAGGATTGGGTTTCAAAAAAGAGTGAGAACACCAACGATTAATCACGTTGATGTTTCTAGTTGTTCTATTTGGCCTTGGATGGTTGCTTGGCGAACTATCCTTGAGATCCCAGACCATAAATTCGAAACACCTAGCTTGCTTGAGATCTACTGGGATCAGAATCAGACGCCAGGAGGATATACTTGGGTCTTTCCTCAGGGTTATCACAGAGTGAATGTGGGCCTTGGACTGATGACACTCCCGGGTCATAAAGGACCGCATGCTATATTCGATAGTTTTGTCAGAACCAACTGGGGGTTCATGAAGAAGAAACATATCACCGTGGATAGTGGTGGGGGCATAGCACCAATGAGAAGACCAATAGATACCATGGTCGATGATAACTTTATGCTCGTTGGAGATGCAGCCTGTCAAGTTAATCCCGTACACGGCGGTGGGATCGGACCATCAATGCTGGGTGGAGCACTTGCTGGAATCTCAGCCGCTGCTGCATTAGAGTTGAATGATACATCCATCGAGTCGCTCTGGACTTACAACACAAGATACATGCAGGATTATGGTGTAAAACAGGCTGCACTTGACATTTTCAGGTGGTTCCTTCTCACCGTCACAAACGAAGAGATTGACTTCGCTTTCAGAAAAGGAATCATCAAGGGTTCCGATCTGCTCAGCGTGAGCGTTACAGGTGAGATGAGGACTGGGAGAAGTGAGAAGATGAAACGTTTAATCTCAGGACTCGGAAATGTACCGTTTCTACAGAGGGTGTCTAATGTCTCAAAAATAATGACACAGATGAGGATGATTTACGCTGATTATCCAGACTCGCCTAATGGCCTTGACAACTGGAGAGCTCGATTGTTCCCATTATATCAAGCAGTGAAACAGGTCTAGAATATGAATCTTCTTTCCCACTTTCGCTGGTGAAAATGAAACCCAACTGGAAGGAGTTAGGGACTGGTATTAGAATGAAGTTGAACAAGTATTTGGGCGTGAGCAATACTCTATAGCTCAGAGGTAATCGCAGAAGATGATTTCTATCATTCAGGTGTGGGTAGTCAGGTTGCTCAGACAGACATCGGGTGACGTTATGTGTCTATAACTACTTGCGGACAGTTCTACTGGAATTAGTTTATACAATATTATTTTATATTATTTTATGATTGATGATAATACAGGGATGCATAGACTCTCAAGAATAAGAAGATAATAGGTTTGGAGGTCGAGAGATTATCATCAAGGTGCATGGGAAATCATAGTATCTGTATCATTGAGATTCTATGACTGCTGTACAGCTTCTCCCGAAGTTCTAGACCTAATATATGAGAGTGAAGCAAAACAATGGAATCTCCGGAAAGGTATCGCAGTGGGATGTCAAGCTGGGATTTAGCAAGAATGAACCGAGCGATTAATGAATTTAGAACCTTCATTGAATCACCGATTTCTGTGGAAGGTGAGTACGGACCTCTGTCCGGATTGTGCAGGGATATCATCGAGGTCGCTGGTTGCAGGCGGACGTGGTTTGAATTTGTTCAACATAATGAAACGAAGACGATGCTCGCCATATCGGCTTGTGGGTGTGAAATCTTGTGTTTCAAGGTCGCAGAGGCCACTTGGGTTGACAAAGTTCTAGGTCGTACCCTGACCGGAACAAACATCCGGATTGAAAGATCAAGTGTTGCGAAGAACATCCTCATCGAACCATGGATTGAGCACATTGTGTCACAGAGGCATTACACTTTCAGACGGGGGGTTGTATAATTGATTATAATCATTGTAGTTCTGGTTTCTGTCTTGCTTCAGGTTGCAGCGGCAGGCTTGGCTTTGAGGTTGACCCGGATAACCGGGAACCGAAGTTCATTCATGCTGATTGCTATAGCTATTCTGTTGATGGCTCTCAGGCGATCAATCACCCTGTACAGACTGGTCTTAGAAGATTTGTCGCTACCATCGGACGTGGTTGCTGAATTAGTTGCCTTGGCCACATCAGCGCTAATATTAGTCGGTATAGCTCGGATTGCCCCGTTGTTCCTCGCGATCAGAGGCTCTGAGGAAGCACTGAGAAAGAGTGAGGCGCAATATCGTGGTGTGGTCAAAGCCATTCCTGATGCGCTTGTCATCGTGGACCTTGATGGACGAATCATCATGACCAATCAGCTTGCCGCCAGCCTTTATGGTGTTGCTTCAGAGGATGATTTGATTGGGAACGATGCCTTTGAGATGATTGTTGTTGAGGACCAACAGCATGAAATGCAGAGCTTACAGGAGAACCTGGAGCTCGGTAGAATCAAGAATGTTGAGTATCCATTGGTAAAGAAGGACGGCTCGACATTTCCTGCAGAGATAAGTGTTTCAACCATTCGTGACCCAGAGGGTCTGCCTCAGGCATTCATTAGCGTCATACGCGACATCACGGAGCGTAAACAGGCAGAGGAGAAGATTCGGAAGAGTGAAGCCAGCCTTGCTAAGGCACAACGAATTGCCGGTCTAGGGAGTTGGGAAGTGGATAGAGTAACGAACGAGATTGACTGGTCTGATGAGGTCTATCGCATCTTTGGCTGTACTCCACATGAGTTTCCTGTGACGCATGAAAAGTTCACGAGTTTCGTCCATCCAGATGATCGAGAGCGTGTTCAGAGAGCTATCGACAAAGCTGTATATGAGAATAAACCTTACAGTATTGACCACCGGATAGTTCTGTCAGATGGTTCAGAGCGAATTGTTCACGAGGAGGCTAAGGTGACCCGCGATGAAACTGGTAGAGCAATCCGAATGGTAGGAACAATTCACGACATCACCAATAGGAAGAGGGCTGAGGAAGCTCTAAAGGAGAGTGAAGCCAAGTTTAGGATGCTGTTTGAATCTGCTCCAGTGGCAATAGTTCTGACCGACCACGATGGCAACTTCATCGAAGCGAACGAATGCATGGAGAAGATCTCCGACTACTCAAAGGAGGAACTGGAGGTCGTGAAGGCTACTAACCATTATGTACACGATGAAGACCGCAATAGGGCCATGGTCGAGCTAAACGAAACTGGAAATCTTCGGGACTTTGAGGTGGAGCTCAGACGAAAGAATGGAACGACCTACCACGCCCTGTTGAACGAGGACCTGATAGAACTCGGAGGCAAGAAGATCAACCTCGCAACAATCCGGGACATAACAGAACAAAAAAGGGCAGAGGAGGCAATACGACTGTCAGAACAGCAATACAGAACCCTGTTCAAGCACAGTCCAGTCTCGATCTGGATAGAAGACTTCACAGCAGTGGCCCAGTGGCTGGACCAGCTCCGAGCCAATGGGGTGTCTGACTTGGACACGTATCTCGACAATCATCCTGAGGTGCTCTTGGAGGCAATCTCCCTTATCAGAGTGATCGATGTCAATGATGCAACTCTGGAGATGTATGAGGTTGATACCAGAGAAGGCTTGTTAGACGATTTGAACCAGCTTCTCAGCGAGGTCCCTCCTGAACACTTCAGGCGGGAGATTCTCGCCATCTGGGAGGGCAAGGTTGACAGTCTTAAGTTTGAGACCAACGCGGTAACACTCAAGGGTCATCCGCTCCATATCATTGTGCGTTGGAGTGCACCTGTCATCAATGGCAGGATGGATCTCTCCAGAGTGATTGTTGCCATCACAGACATCACAAAACGAAAGAAGGCAGAGTATGACCTCAAGGCAGCCGCAGACACAGCCATGTTGTACTTGGACCTCATGGGCCACGATATTCGTAACCACCTACAGGCGATTGTTATGGGGATGGAGATAATGTCACACATGGAGCTCGGAGCTGAGGCAGAGCAAATGTTCGAGATTGTCTATGAGTCGGTGAATAAATCACAGGCGATGATTGGGAAAATGCAGTCCACACGTGGTCTATTAACAGAATCTGTTTCTGCAAGGTCACTGAGTGAGGTTCTGAATAAGTGCCTGAGAAGTCTATGTGCGACTCACGATGATGTTGAGGTAAAGCTGGACATGCAAGTTCAGGAGCCGGTAGTTCGCGCAGATGAGTACCTTGAGTTCCTACTCATGAACATCTTGGAAAATGCTGTTGTCCACAACGACAAAAAGATCAGACAGGTCTGGGTCACAATGAACGATGTCGAGAGGGGATACGAGGTGTTGATCAGCGACAACGGTCCCGGTCTGACCGAATCAAAGAAGGAGGTTCTCTTTGACCCAGGAAGACGCTTTGGAGGTGTCGGAGTCCACCAAGCATTGAGGATCGCACACAAGTACGGCGGGCGAGTCAGTGTGCATGACAGGATCACCGGAAATCCAAGCCAAGGTGCTGAGTTCTTGATCTGGTTCCCCAAGTGGATATAGACTTCTGCGTGCTTGCACATCCACCGGAGCTGGAAGACAACTGGTGTAACAGAATCGATGCAAAGCTGTAGTCAGAAGGTGTTATCAAGACAATGAACTATAGCAGTTTCGGAAACATGACCTTAATGTTTGACCCTTGACTCGGGGCACCATCCACTCTGTCAAGAACTTCGATTGTCCCAGTGTATTTCTCAACGATTAAACGAGCCAGCTGCAGGCGTAAACCTCCGGAACGTCTAACAGCTGAGTTTCGGTAGATAATTTCAGATACAGTAGGTCCAGAGAGATTGATAAAAATTCATATCTTTCTCAGAGAACTCATTGAGAATGGTGAGATCGAGCGTGTGTTTATTGGAGTTTATCGCTTGAAATAATCCATAGATTATGACATTCCATTACTGGTAATCATCTACAACTTAGATTAAAATAGTAACTAACGATAAAGCCTGAAGATGGTGACTGAGCTAATTAATTGAACACAATATCTTATTAGAAATCAATTGATTTTCTCACAAGGGATAGTCATGAGTCGATATGGAGGATCACCTAGCTGGGTGAGTAGACAGAATGAAGCTATCATGAAATCTGAAGTTGATAGAATTAACTCAGATCTTGATAAGGCTAAGAGAGAAAACGCAGAACTCCAACAAGAAATAGAAGTGCTAAGAAAAAAGCTAAAAGAGTGCGAAAGCCGTCTGGACGAATAAATGTCATTTCATTTGAAAATCAGAAGATTCAAACGGAAGAAAAGAAATGTAACTAGTGTAGCTGGGAGCAACGGGAACACTAATCCGTGCTGGCCAAAGTGAACCTGCAATTGCCCGGTCATATACCTACGGGGCTCTCCTCCACGCCATAGTAATGCGCTATTCAACTAAATGATAGCGAATTTAGACCTTTATGCATATTCCGAAGTACAGTGATTTGAAGAAATGAATCTCATGACTTTTATAATTCTCATAAGGATGCAAGGTAATATGTATGATCAAGGAGAATGTGTATCTTAGTGAACCTGAAAAGGGGAAGAAGCGTAGTTGAGTAAGAGCAATGAATCAAATGGGAATATGAGAAGACATGGAAGACTACCCAAATGTGACGAGAGGATATGTTGAATCACTAAGCAACTGATGTCAGAATCACGCACCTGCTGCGTTGCAATCTTTTTTCTAAAGTAATAGGCCATCATTGATTTCTATAATAATCCTTAGAATACTGACATACGAACCTCACTGGACATTTTGAGCAATCTGGCTTTCTCCTGCAAATCAACGCACCAAGGTCGAGAAGACAATAGTTGTACAATCTTGGGTTGTCTTCTGGAACTAAGGATGCTGCAAGTCTGTAGATTTCACTCTCAATCCGAAGTTGTTTCGTCGAAGTAACATCGAATGTTCTAGAGAGAACCCTGATAACGTTGACATCGACGAGTGGTACCCGTTCATCGAATGCAAAGCATCTAACTGCACTGGCTGTATAGAGTCCAACTCCTGGAAGACTTAGGAGTTCTTCGAATCGATCAGGTACAATCCCGTTAAACTGTTTGTCGATGATTCTACGCAACTGAATCAACCATTTGACTCTCTTTTTTAGACCAAGATCGCTGAACTGATCCACCAGAGAAACCTCATTGAGGTTCGCACTATCTACTGTGAATGCTCTGACCAAGTCTAAGTATCTTCCAGCCACTCGTTCAGCAGGAGTCTTCTGCAGGAACATCTCACTAATCAAGATTGCAAGAGGTGAGTCTGTGTTACGCCACGGAAACTCCCTGACATGTGTCCTACCCCATTCTACGAGTTTCTCGACGAACAGTTTTTTCAATTTGTCCTGGATCAACACGAAACCTTCTGTTATTCCGCTGTCTTGAGATATCCTGCAATGTGCTGTGCAATTCTCTTTGCAAACCTCACTGGCATAGCGTTTCCCACTAACTGGGTGGCCACCGATGAGCAGGCGGTTAGGCGATAGTACATTGGAAAGCTCTGCAGTAGAAGAGCCTCTCTGATCGTTATACCTCTGTCTTGTTCAGGATGAATGAACCTTCCACATGCAGGCGTGTTACACCGTGAACTAATCGTTGGACTTGGTGAGTTCCAAGACATTCTGTGACAATCGAGCCACAGATGCTTAGGTATTTCCTTTCTACTACCACCATCGTGTGGTACGTGTCGGATAATCTCAAGGACTTTTTCAGAGTGATCAACAGATTGATGATTATGTACAGATGGATGTGTCATTCCACTTGTTACAGGAGGCAACTGGCCAATGGCATCACGGACTGTGCGCCATGGTTTGAGTTTCAGCTTGTCTGCTTTCTTAGGATTACAGTACGTCGCTCTGGGAAGTGAGAGCTTGGACTTCAACGAGTCAATTCTTGTAGAGAGCGCAATGACTCGTTTTCTCCGTTGCGGAACACCGTAGTCAGCTGCTTGAAGCATATCATAAACAGTATGGTATCCGGCATTCGCGAGAATAGAGAGGTACTCGTTGAAGTGGTCTTTCCCTTGGCGTAGCAGTCCTGGCACGTTCTCAAAGACCACAAACCGCGGACTGATTTCTACAGCTAACTTTGCCATTCTGCGAACCAAGTCGTTTGTTTGATACGACTTGCTTCTGCTTCGAAGTTGAGTGAATCCTTGACAAGGAGGACAACCGACGAGAACGTCAAGCTCCCCTTCTTTTATCCGCGCAAGATTCAGAATTTGATTTGAGGAAACTTCGAATAGATCAAGCTCGTGCGGAGTAAATCCAAGATTCTGCTCGTACTCCTGATTAGCGGCAGAATCAATGTCTACCGCAAGAATCACATTGAATCCAGCTTGTATGAATCCAAGTGACATCCCTCCACACCCACTGAACATATCGACTACTGTATGTGTCGTATATCTGGATTGTGAATATGATGCTGCCTCCGCTTGAGTTTCATATATCATGTTTGTTCTTAACCTTACCATCAGATGTTCCCAGGATGAGTAAAGAAGAAGAGTTATTTGAGCACTATTCTATAGTCACCTGAGTTGAGCTAAATATGACTTCTGAGGGTGAGAAGATACAAGAAAAGGACCTCTATGGACCAATATCGAAGGAGTTGAAGGGGAATAGTAACACATGCTACACAATGACTATTGAGCAGTACCCGCTCAGTATTACCGAGGAGAAGAGAAGCAGGCGTGTTGATATTATTGCCGCAAAGTGGCCAAAAGAGTCCAATCTCGAAGTTACTGCAGTGGAATGTAAATTGGGTCAGGGATGGAGAAAGATGGAAGACGCTATTGGACAAGCAATAACCTATCAGACCTTTGTCCCGTATGTGTATATAGCGACCGAAACACCGAAAGAAAGATTGGGTCATATGGAGAACGTTCTAAGGGAACTTGGTCTCGGATATATCCACGTTAAGATGTATAGCAAAGAACGAGGAAAAGCCAGCATAGTCTTGCGTCCAAAAAAGAGTGCCATTATCAAAAACAGTAGAATGATGAATCAAGTACTACATCCTTTGGGTCATCTTCTGATCTGGAGGGAATACTGGGGGGAGGATGCAGTCGTTCATGGGGCAGGCGAGGAACAATCAAGATTCTGGATAGGCGCTCATGAGAGGAGAAATTGCAATTATCTGACACAATTTCATCCTGATGGGAAAATCGTACAGGGTATCAATTTTGAATCACAGACATATCTCAGGGAGTTCTTTACGCGTGCAAACATGGATGAATTTCTGAAAGTGCTTAGGAATCTTCCCCAAGATGCTACTATGAGTCAATATCACTTCGAACCGCTTAGGGACGACAAGACAAAGACACGGATTTCAAAGCCAAAATTCGACAAGAAAACGCCACTCTCGAAGGTTGATGAATCTGCAGTTCGTAGTTTATTCGACTACGCCAAGGAACATAACTATGCCATATGGTTGTTGATTGCTTCCAAAAGCGATACATCCTGCAAAATCCCAATAAGGTCCGATATTGAAACAAATGTAAAAAAGTTGAATGAAGAATACTTTCATCTTTATAGGTTCATCATTAAAAACATATACAAACGACCACCCATTTGAAGAGTAATCGAGGTTTGCCAACAGCTACCAAGCATTCTATAGCAGTTGATTAGTATTGCCGCATATAGCGTTCCAACATTCATTTGAATCTAGTGAAACTCCTACTCCATCCATTTTCCATTGCAGCAAGGAATGATACCTCTGGAATGATTGCAAGAGATGTAGAGCGATTAGCATCCCCCAATTCACCTTCTAGGGTCCCAACACTGTGATGTTTTCCAAATGCATAGCCCTTGAGATGTTCTTCCTCATGTCCTTCTAAGATTTCATTGAATATTAAAACTCCATTCCAAAACCTCACAGCAAAGGCCCGTGACTTCAAGTTATTCTTCTGCCACTCATGTATCACATTTGTCGCATCATTGTAATTGGATCCCATATAGCTCACCGAGTGATGACCTTCACGCTAAAACACAACATTGTAACCATCATCACTGGGAGTTCTTCACAGAGATACATGTACAATCCAGCAGCAGGACACAATCTCAAACACCAAGTTCCAATAAAGGAGGGTTTTCCTCAAGTGTTGCTAGAATTAGCAAAACACAGATTTATTTGTCCTGCTTGGCATTATGATATGTAAGTGGGGAACATGAGTAAATCTGGAACTCTCTTCAATTGGAGCGCAGTTATAATCATTGCAGGTTGTTTGATAGCTGGCACGTTCTGGTTAACTGATAGTGTGTGGGGACCTGAGGTGATTAATAGATACCCCCAAACACTCGAATATTACCCAGCTTTCATTGCAACAGCGATGGGCGTATTTCTTGCACTAATAATTCAGGAAGCATTTACAGTATCCAAGCAAGAAAAACGGATGGCGGCAATGCAGAAAATCCTTCTGAAGGAGCTGCAAAGAATGCTTAGTCTTGTTGGTAAAAGAAAAGGGAACCACCTCGATACACAGGTATGGGATTCACTAATCTACTCGGGTGATGCATCACTTCTTAGCCCAGAATTACAGGATAATCTCTTTGAAATCTACGCAATGGCACGAGCTCTGAATATCGAAACTTCAAGAGCCAGAGATGCAACTGAGGCTCATCGAAGAGAACCAACTGCAGACACCAAACAAGCACATATTAAACTTTCAATAAGAGTCAGTGATAAGGAGCTTGAACTCTATAACATTCTCAACACATTTGTGAGTTCTAAGAGACTTGAAGACTGACATACTTAGAAGTAGACTATGGCAAAAGAAAAGAGATATGCTAGAAACCAATACGATTCTCCATTCGATATCTATAGGTTATAATGGACCATTGCTATTGTTTAGGAATAGATTCTCCGTAACTGTAAATCGAATATTGTGTTTCTATCTTAATATCTGATTAGACCAATAGAAGTAAGGAACAAAGAAGTTGATTAGTAATAACATATAATATTTTGAGGGTGTAGTACTCTGCAAAGTGGTTGGAGTTAGAAATAATGGACCTGTCAGTAGAAGAATCCTATGATGTATTACTCCATTTCTCAGAAGATGTGATTGACTGGAGTAAAGAGCAGTTACTTGACTTTCGGGAGGAAACTCTCTATCTACCAGATCTGATGAGTATTCAGAATTTTGGAGCAATTTTCCGATTCCAGTATAAGTCAATAGTCAGACGGCATCTAAATACTTCATTAATACACGAGTTGCGTGTAAATTTGGAAAGTGATATCGAATCTTGGAAAAGAGTTGGCAAGATATTTACAGACTTTTTTCTCACCACATCAGCCAACTTGCTACCTATAGAACCTATTTCTGAATTCACATTAGTCCAGTACGTTTTAGAGGAAAATTACCCTACTGAAGAAATAGTTGCATATTTCAACGATAGATTGCACAGAAGACCGCATAGATTTGCATGCAGGGTAATGCTACATGGAATCTCACTTGGAGAGTACGATGGACATAATATCTATCATCCGAGGGATAAGGATCTATCATTAGGATCAGTGAAACTACGACCAATTCAAGAACAGGATATCCTTCCTAAACTAAAGACCGAATTATCGTTGGATCAACATTACATAGAGGATGCTCATTCAGTTCTTGAATGGCCTATTAGTGTTCCACCATCATCTCTGCAGATTGAAGTTCTTCAGGAGAAAATTCTTGAACAGGTGAAGAGATTCAGACTCATAGTTGGGGGAGAATGGACACCTACAAAGTGGTATCTACAAAGCTTAGATAGTCCTTGGGTTTCACAGAACCGACCATATCATATATTGTTTAAAAAGAAATACATTGACAAAGGAGAAATGTTCATTCTTGATCTAGCTCGAAAACAGGATTTTAAGGATATGGGAGATATTGTCGAAGAAAGGCTCTCAGATGGCTCCTATCTTGCGAAACGAGTATCCATAACTCTTGAGAAATGGGAGGATGCGATATACAAAGAACCTGTGGATACGGTATGCAACTGTGTAATTGGTCTTGAAACTATTTTCAAGAAGAAACAGAGAGAAGGAGGTCTTACTTCCAAAGTTCCCAAGAGAATTGCAGTAATGTTTGAATCTGTTGAACACTCTGATGCAGATGTATTGAAACTCATTGAAGACGCATACACGATAAGAAATGCTGATTTGCATGGTGAAATTGCTGATGAGGAACTTGCATCTAGAATCAACTCAGATGTTTTTGAAACCGTTCGAAAAGCAATGCTAGTGTGGCTACAGTTTCGAATTGAAACAGAATCCTGTATGAAATCCCTCATTTCCAAACTTGATTCATCACCAGAGGATGTGATGTGGTCGGATGGAAGACTATTGATCTAATCTATTTGATGAATTTCAAATTCTTCTCCTCTGGAAGACTGTCCACAACGACCAAGGCTTGACGTATCTCTTACCATCCAGTAAGGGTCTTCCCCGCCCACTGACTCAACGTAGTTTCTGATGATTGATCTGGCACGGCGTTCTACCTACGATTCTTCTGAGAGTATGTACGCGCTGGCTGGTTTAACCTTCTATCTCGGAAGTTTCGAGCTGGCAATAACTATAAGCTACTTTCTGTAAGATATGAGTGGGGAGGAACCCTTCAATGACTGGTAGGAAATTCGATCTGAATATTGAAAAAATACTCGAAGATTGGGAGGTCTGTCATGCAATCAGAGAGATAATTGCAAATGCAGTTGATGAACAGCTACTTACAGAGACCCAAGATATTGAGATATTTCAAGATGACAAGAAGAGATGGCATATTCGCGACTACGGTAGAGGAGTCACATACGAACACCTAACTCAGAGAGAGAATGAAGAGAAGTTAACCAACCCTCATGTTATTGGTAAATTCGGGATTGGTCTGAAGGATGCTCTTGCAACATTCGACAGAAAGGGGGTTCAGGTCCTTGTCAAATCAAAGCATGGGGAGATCACTCTGGGAAAATCTGAGAAACATGATTTCGAGGACATAGTTACACTTCATGCATATGTTGCTGACCCATCAGACCCAGATTTCGTAGGAACTGAGTTTGTTCTAACAGGAGTATCAAAGAATGATATTACGGAAGCAAAAAACCTCTTCTTGGTCTTTTCAGGGGACAAGACCCTCGAAGAAACAAAGTTTGGAACCGTGCTCTCAAAGAAAGGAGAAACTGCAAGTATCTATGTGAATGGCGTGAGAGTTGCAGAAGAGGAGAATTTTCTATTCAGTTACAACATCACATCTCTCACGAGTGCTATCAGGAAAGCCATGAATAGAGAGAGGACCAATGTGGGTCGTTCGGCATATTCTGATAGAGTGAAGTCTATTCTACTTTCCTGTCAAGCACAAGAAGTTGCAATTCCTCTCATGAATAATCTAAAAGATTACCAGAGGGGAACTCTTCATGAAGAAGTGGGTTGGATAGATATTCAGGAGCATGCTGTGAAGATACTCTCAGCTAAGAAACGGGTTGCATTCTTTACCCCTAGTGAACTCATGAGAGCTGGAGATATTGTCGGTGATGCAATCCATTCTGGAATTGAGATTGTTACTATACCTGATAGGCTCCGCGATAGAATAAGTGGGCAGGTTGACATATCTGGGAAACCAATAAGGGATTTGAGCCAGTTCGTACATGAGCTTTCTGAGAGTTTTGAGTTCAAGTTCATCGAAGAACAAGATTTGACACAGAGAGAACGAGATGTCTTTGGAATCATTGATGCCATCTTCGAACTTATTGGAGAAAGACCTGATGAAATTATAAAAATTTCAATATCTGAAACAATGCGAAAGGATCCTGACTCCTTCATCGAAGCAGAGGGTCTCTGGATTCCATCTGAGGGACATATCATTTGTAAACGTACAACTCTTGAGAGTTCTGCAAAATTCGCAGGTGTACTTCTTCATGAAATTGGTCATGTCATAAGTGGAGCATCAGACTGTACACGTTCCTTTGAACATGAATTGACTAGACTTTTGGGACTGATTTCGTCTGCAAGTGTTAGTAGCAATTAGTAAGAGTTCTCCATTTCCTTGGAAGTATTCCAATATGTACTACCATCCGGACGTATCGAAATCCTCAAGACTTGGAGGTACACTTCCTTTGTGCATAATCTCTAGGTTTCGCCCATAATATATGGCTGTACTTTGAATATTGTATTCCAATATTTCTGCATGGTTGTTAATGAGTGCGGCTTCAATATCCGCAGTGCGTCTTTCTGAATGGCGTTGGTCTTTAGTCAGTTGAACTTCACCAAGGTAATAGACTATTGAACTCTCGTCATATTCTTCAGCAATATTTGAAACGGTCTGGTGACGATACAGTCGCTGACCTGTCCATTGTCTTGTTGCTCGCCCGATGTAGAGAGTTCTACTGACCCTGACAGGTGGTTCATGAGCAATAGCATAGAGTCGCTCTTGATCATTGTATCCCTCTTCATTGATTACCTGCTCCCATGAAAACGGTCCTCTCCAAAATATTGTGTAGCTTTCCATTGTTGTTCCCTATCCACGTTTTTCCAGAGGTGAGCAGGCCAGCACGAAATGGTGATCTCATCATGGCTCAAAAGAGACATACGCTGACCGACCCAAACTACCTTCCGAGACCCTTCCATATGTGCCTTTCTTGTAATCCAGAGTGCAAAATCGTTTCGTGCTCTATGTTCGCCATTAATATTCCTTACTTTCTAATGAAGTACAAGACCAATAGAACGATGACTACTCCTACTATTGCAAGTACAACTATTGTTACAGATAATGAACCGTAGTCTATTGTATCAGTACTTGTTTCGTTATTAAAGCACCAGAGTTCACTAATTGGATCATCTGGTGGATGTCCACGAAATTCGAGAGTTGATATCGTCAGACTGTCCATAGATAGAATCATGGGAAACTCAAGCTCTTGAGCATGGAAATGAGAAGCTAAGTATTTTGTACTATATCCATTGATGGGTAGTTCCTCTTCACTGGAACCAGATGAACCTATGACATACAAATACATAACACCGCTAACCCTAGCGATAACCCATGTCTGGTTCTGTGGACCCAGAAACAATGAGAAAATTTCCGTACTGTTTACAGCTTTATCGAAGACAGTAGATACACCTGTTTCATTGGACCAAGTTTTTACTCTCAAGTAAATTGACTCATTCTCTCGAGAAGTAGAAACAGTAGTAATCGTTTCGTGATTCTGAATGACTTTGTGATCCCAGCAAGAAACATCATCAAGTTGAAGTATCTCACTGCTATTGAACTTCATGATGTACTGACCGGTGTCATTATAGAATGATATCCAAGGAGTATCATTGGAATTAACTGGAGATGAAATACTTGGAAAATTTACTGCACCATTTGTGACTATCAGATCACTGCTCCATGTATCGTTAAATCGTGTGATACAACAGATACTCCTGTTAGAACTCGTTCCTGTTGCTATAGAAATGAAAAGGGACTCCTGATTGCATGTTGCGGATATCCAACTGGGATTAGTACCATTGATTAGATCATCTAAGTCATGTAAAACTATTCTATCATCATAATCTAAATACACTCCTGCTTTGTCAGTCCATACTCCATTGACCTCAAATTTACCAATCACCCATAAATTGTAATCATACAACACGAAATCCAAATAGTTATGGGAAACATTGAATGAATACCCAGAGTCATAGAAGAGTTCCCAGTCCCGGCCATGATTTCTTGATTTATAGAACTGGAGGATATCCCATTCGTTTCGCTCAACCACAACAGATGCATAGTAGATAATCGAATCATCATAGTCCCTTGTCCACAAGATATCGACATCTTCGAACTCAACTCCCTCGAGGGATTGCATTCTTTCAATCAGCATCCAGTCCTCTTCAATCTCTGTGCTTATATCTACTACATAACCCTCATATGTTATCTCCACAAAACTAGCTGAGATCGAGAATTCACCAATACCAATACTCTCACCTTTCCGCAGTGGCGCTTCGGAACAATTATCTCTGTACATGATGACATCATTTTCACCTCTTTTCTGCTCGATGGATGTCTCATTAATGATATAGATTAGAATACCTCCTGATGGCAAACCTGAGTCAGAACCAAGGTTATTATTGCGTGCTTCGATATACATGCATCTTCCATCGGATAGTTGATACTTTATCAAACGATATCCATGAAATTGAGAAGACAAGGGTGATAGAGTAATACGGTGTGTGCGATTCTCAAGGTAGAAGACCTCATCATCAGTGATATATCCAAGGTCTTCCTTTGTATATCCACAGAAACCACTCGAACCACTACTCATGAGACACCAAGGACCTAGACTAGAGTGCTCAGATTCATAGTCATACAAATCAGAAGCCCCAAGACGGTGTCCAAGCTCATGACAAATCGTTGGAGCTGAATATTCTTCTGAAACGATTGATGCACTACGTATTGTCTTTCCATCAGCTCTGAGAGTTACAAGAACATTGGATGTAGGGATGTACTTACCTTTAGGGTGGGAGAGCTGATAGCTTGTACCAGCATGGATAATCACAAGAGTATCATATTTTGAGAAATCAACCAACGGATTAACGAGATTAACCGCATCCGTGAAGATGGATGTGTCTATATCCGGCGTTTCATCTTCTCCATTCTCAATTACATATGAAGATAGATTTCGTGGTAGTTTTGTCCATCCCACAACATGAGAATGAAATGTAACAGAACCATAGGAGTTCTCAAGATAGAAATCTCTGACCTCTTTCATTCTCTCTTCAATAATTCCAACTGAGGTTTTAGGGTACTCATCATCCGCATACACAGGGATTACCAATGTTTCATGTATGATTGTGTCAGGATCAGTATCAACTAACACCGCAACTGCACTATGGGGTAAGACCAATAGTGAGATTATCAAACAAAATGGTAGATATCTCAAATATGTAGTTTTCAATGTCAATATATTCATGAGAAAATTGAGCTTTTGATAATTATAAGTATACGTAATGGTTTTCGAAAAATCGAACACCTTATTCATATACTTAGGCTGGGCTTTGATATATTCCACTGATTTGGACCATGCACATCTACTCTTGAGTTACCTTCTTCTCAATGACAGTGATTTTTCTGTAGCAATCTTTTTCCTTCCTCCAACCGAATCTTAGTTGTACCATCTGTCCAATTTTCGAACTTGTGGCTTTCCCAATTTCTAAATCTTCTAGGAATGAGCTGAAGTGTAGCTCTTTTAGCAGAATTGATGGTGCTCCTGTCTCCAATAGGTGTGCTCGAACGAGTTCAAGAGCCTTAAGTCCTGATACTATCAGATCATGATCGTCTTGTGTCAATACTTTTCCTCTGTGTACAACTTCATTTCTAAGCTTCCGTAGATTCTTGATAGATACACACTCATTCGTTAGACCTTCTATCTTAAGACCAAGGAGCCAGTCAGCTAACCCTCCTGCTTTAGCAATGATTTTTGACCGCTCTTTTCCTGACTAAATCCCTTCAGCAGTAAGGTAGATGTGAGCAAGTGCTTCAAGTGTAATTGTTGCATGCAACAGTGCATCTTGATACCGCTTTTCTCTCCGGCAGTTCAGAGTCTTAATCCATTCAAGTTGATGAAATGCAACTGGAGGACTCTTCTTAGTGGCTTCCTTAAATTCTTCAAGAATACCATGGTCTTTCACGCGGGATAGTGGATGTGGTTGATCGACCATAATCCAATCAGGAGTTATTCTAGTGATGTAGTCAATACGAAAATGTTCTGTTAGAAAATTGACTCGAAGGTGAATCATTGTTTCGTAGAAACTCACTGGTCGAACTTCTCTAGAAGCATTCTGTGGATTTATCAAAGTTGAATAATGTTCAATGAAGAGATTAGCATCATGAAGAAAGTCATCAAGTTTCCCCTTTTTTTGTAGTGATTCAAATACAGTCTTATCGAGTTCCTGATACAATTCATCTGTTGGTTTGGAAGGGATAGCAATACCTCCAATTGAATCATCTGAAATAGTTCGAGTGAAGGTGGTTTTCATTTTCCTCTTGTGAAAATAACTTGCATTTCCTCTTGTCCTCCGCTCAAGGATTTCTTCATCTGTCACTTGGTCTTCATTCACTATAATATCAGGTGGTGGATCTGCGTCATCAGCGATGTTCCCTCCTGACACTATCCAAAGGTCATTCCGTACCCAGATTGATTTTGCATTTCGGAGAATGTAATTACCGGTTTTGATGGGAATCCAAAAAGGTAGCTCAATTGCTAGTATGATATCAAGCTCATTAGTTGGAATAACAGTAGCAGACATGGTACCAGGATCTCCTCACATGCCACAATGAACTACTTCGTTTCTGCGCATGAAAAGGTTACTGTATTCATGATTGAAGGTGACGAACACATAGCAAGTTGTGGCAGGAGGGGGGCTTATATTATATAATTAGGGCAAATAACGAAGACTTGGCTGTGTGCTCGCCCTTGGTTCATTCCATCTCCTATGCACTTACTCATTCTCGACGTTTCTAATATTCATTTCCCACTCTTTTGCGTTCGACAGATGGATAAAACAGCTGATGCATAATTTATGCCGGAGTTATGTTTAGTTAGAATACTTGCTTTTCGTTAGTAACTACAATAGTATGTCCCTTTTTCCTGGCCAAATCCTTGAGGTTCCTCATAACCCAAAGGTAAGCACTATCACCAATTGGAAATAAGCAAATTGACATCTTATTCCAATCTTTACCTGCTATTTTTTTAATATCCCTTAAAGCACCGCCAACGACAGATTGTATTTTACTTCTTCGTCGCAAATAATCGAGTGCATATACAAGTCTGAATTGTTTCCATAGAGTTTCATCAATTGCCCAAGGTAGATGATTACCAACAGGCCACAATACGATACCAGTTTCTTGAGAGCTGCTCAAAACATCTCCAAAAGAGATGTAGTCACGCGACCTACCATCTAAACAGACTATAGGTGCAATGAAATTCTCTATCACACTGTCGTCAGTTAACTTGTCAACAGAGTAGTCTGCAAACCTAGAATCCTGCAATCGAGTAATGAATGCCCAACGTATTCGTTCTTTTACAATCCAATCAATTTCGTCATTGAGTAGAATTTCAAGACAGAATCTCCGACACATCTCTTCAAGTGAGTCCATAACGGAGTTCAGAGAAGTATGACTTCTAATCGTCATCTTTGGCAAATCTATCTTAGCAAGATCTGCTGGAAAATCAATCCATAACCTTGCCAAAGAAACCTTCACAGTTATCCCTGTTAACAATACAGCTTCAGAGTTTGGGAGTCGTGCTAATGATATTAGCGCAAAAATGAAGGGATAGAACGATAGTTCAAATGGATGTACATGCATTCCTTCGAAAAGAACTGAAGTTGGGAATGTATCTATCCCCGATGAAGCACGTTCGGAGGAAAATGCGTGGTATAACATGATAACAGAATCTGGTTTTCTAGGAATTGAATTACCTGTAACTGATATATCTAGCTGAATCCCGTACTCAAGTCTGTCTTGAGTGCCTTCGGAAATAAATCTGATTCTAGTGAGTCCATCAGATGTATGGATTGACTCTTCCGGTGAAATTCTCCACAAACCTATTTCTCTAGGACTACTGTCATCATCGAAAATCAATTTGATTTTTGGTCGGGGGTATAGCCTTTGAATCATATCAAAGAGTACTTCAGCATCATCTAAAGACTAATGATCACTTTTTGGTCTGAAGAGGGTCAGGGTTGTTCCACGGGTTCGAGGTGTACTACTTTCGATTGTGATTCCAAATCTGTTTGACATCAGAACACGGAATGAGATTCCACTTGCATCTGAAGTGATAATTTCAAAATGGTCGCAGACCAAAAGATATGAGAAAACACCAATCCCAAACTGCCCGATAATCGAAATTGGTCTTTGTATTGTTGGGTTTGATTTAAAGGATGGACTATCATAGAAGCTAGAGCCGAGTGACTTGAGATTTTCCTCAATTGATCTTAAAGACATCCCTATGCCATTGTCTTCTATAACGATTCTGTCTTTCAAATGCTTCACATGTACACAACATTCAGAGGATGGGTCGATATTCATTTGGATTGAACATGCATCGATTGCATTTGCTAATGCCTCTCGTACTGCAATCTCTGGATGATCCTCATATCTGTACATGTACACATTCAAATACTCCCACACACGAGGCAAATTAGCCTTCAAGACATGATTTTGAGAGGCCGCTTTTTGAACACGGAACGAATAATGAAGAGATCTTGGTAGCAAGGTCTTTCCATGAAGCATTACATCCTTTGTTTCCTCTATAGTTGCTTCAATGTCATTGACAAGACTTTCAAGAGCCTCTAATGTTTCAATTGTGAGTTTATCAACAGGTATTTCGGATTCTAGACTGATGATTGGAAGCTCTTCCAAGAACACGAGTTGCCAATTCTTTTCAGCAAAACTCTTCAAGAATTCCCTCAGCTGAATCTTCTCTTCGTCAGTTTTAGTTGTTTGAGAAAGTACATCTAATACATCTTTTGTAATCAATCGTTCTTCCACTCTTGCAGGAGATAAGTCCATTTGGTCAGCTAAACGTAAAGATGCTCCCATGAAACAGTCAACAGGATGTGAAAAGAAGTCATCAGAACGAAGTAGATTCACTTTTCTATGACCACGAGCAATATCTCCAATACGTTCTCTAAGAACATTTTCGATAAATGAAAGTTCTTGTGATGTTGATATGTATTCTTTAGTCCTGCTGTGATGATCTCTTCTCCAACTTGCTCTGATTGTGGGAGATATTCTACCACTGACGAACTCAGCCATCTCATCATCATTAATAGGGCCCATTCCAATATCATGCAGGAGAGCGGCGCAAATCAAGAGAAACACTTCGGAGTGAGTCAGTTCTTCATGTATATTGTATTTTGTAAGTATATCTGAGAGATTCTCAATCGTTCGGATAGCGTGATTCATTCCATGAGATGTATAGTCAGGATATAGTTCATCGACCCTTACTAATCGCGTGTGCGCAATATCAAAAACATAAAGAGTTGCAGCCTTTTCATCTTCATTCGTTAGATGTATGAATAAATCCGTAGATTCAAGTCTTTTCCTAAGTTCATTTGTTGCTTTTGACATCCAAGCCCCACCATTTCCAGTACACATTGGAAATGCAAAAGGATTACTGTATTATATCTTACCACACGTCCAGCAAGGGGTTTTCCCATCCACTGAAGCAACATAGACTCTATTGATTGATCTGGCACTGCATACTAGGTTAATATAGGTAATACTAGTGTCAAGATTATTATAGAATGATTGGATTTGCGGATGATTTGTAGGTGAAATTGAATTGAGGGTGTTCATCAGCTCCACATATATCGATTTAGTGGAATATCGCCGAGTTCTAGCAAACTCTCTCGAAAGAATTGGATTACCGACTGGACGAATGGAGATATTCTGTGCTCAACCAAATACTCCTCTGGAAACCTCGCTTAGAGAGATAGATCGTTGTGATTTATTTGTGGGAATATATGCATACAGATACGGGTCCATCCCCAAAAACTACAGTCTTTCAGTCACTGAAATGGAATTTGATCATGCAAAGAAAAAGGGGATACCTATGTTTGCTTTTTTTATTGATCCTAAATTCACATGGCCTAAGAAATTCATAGAGGATGAGCCAGGAAAATCTCTTCTTAAGGAATTCAAATCAAAGATTGACACCATTCTCGTTAGAGAAAATTTCACAACACCAGAAGACTTAGCTTTGTTAGTAGTGACTTCTCTGAGTCGCTATATCTTGAGTCAAGATGGAGATTTCATGACATCAAAGAAAGTAATTGATGATGATATCCTGAATCTTTCAAAAATGGTCATTCAAAATATTGATGCCATTAATGATATGCCTGATGTGAAGAAAAGGCAAGTACTCGATTACATCATATCGACATCTGATAATGAAAGCGTTTTGAAAGATATGTTTAATCATCTTGCTAGACTATTCCCAGATGACTACAAAATTGTATCTTTAGTAAGAGACCGGATGTCAAATTGGTCCGACCAAGTCGTTGTAGATGCACTCTTTCGGTATTTCGAGAAAAGTAAGGATAACAGGATACCAGATATAGCATTTCAGATTGCTATAGATCCCCGTAGGGATCTAGGACAAAGCAAACCATTTCGCAATGCGTATTTTAGTTTTCTAGGACAAGTCGGTCGTTATAATCACGTTCTCAAATTAAAGATGATACTTGAAATAGAACGAAATGAAATCATAAAGGGATTCATCAAGAGAACAATAAAGGAAATAGAGAAGAGACATCCTGACAGGAAACCAGCAATTTTCTAAATTAATCGATGTTTCGATTGCGAGATTTTTATCTAGTCATGGAAACTCAACTTAGATTCTGATGATGTATCTGGCACAGCGTTCTACCTACGATTCTTCTGAGAGTATGTTCACGCCAAGTTCCTCGTACCTCTCAAGAGAATCAAGGATGATGTTAGAAAGGCAAGGTTGTCCCAGAACTTTTATCATAATACGTACGATACCTTTCTTGAGATGGGCTTCTTGAATGAGTCAGATAATAGTCCCAACATTGATTCACAATATGAAACACTTCGGTCATATTCATTTGATGAGAACCTACAAGTGATTAAGAAAACATGGTTGGAAAATCAAGACACATGTACAGATTGGAGCGAGATGCACAACCACTGGATTGATCTCTATAAATCAATCTCTGAGGTGTATGAATCTGACTATCTCTTGAACCAATTGTTGATTCATAGATACTTGGAGCTATTTCGAAACTTGAGATGGGTAGCAACTTCAGCTCTCAGTGGAGCGTACGACTCTGCAATGAGAGACCTTCGATTTATCCTAGAGGACATCTGTCAAGCCTTTAACTTAGATAGAAACCACAAGGAACAGAGTATTCGAATCAAATATGGCAAGACAAATAGTCAGGACCGATTGCGTGGTCGAAAACTCGTATCAAAACTTGGACTGAATGATACTCTTCTGGCTACCATTAAAAATATTTACAATGAGCTGAACGATTATGTGCATCCTAGCCAGAAACTCCTGATGGAATCAGTTAGAGACCCAAAGGTCGTATTTTTCTACAATAGAATCTGGTATGAAGCCGTTCTTTCACTTCATAATAGAACATTGGATGCTGTCTTCTGTTTGATTCTTAACCAGTTTCCAAAAGCGGCCCCTGTCTTTTTAGATAGACCACATGTTGAATCCTCATTGATAGAGATGTCCATGAAACATACGTTGAGCATTGGAAGACAAATGAAGGGAGAATAGTAAAGAAACAAAGTATGTATCAAGTATCCTTAGTGGTGCTTTTCAATGCTCAATAGGACAGAGTGGTGGAAGATATCACAATGTGCAACGTACACGACGAACGTGATGCATGGATGATGCTCATAGACCGTTTCGCACCTCTTCTTCATAGTTACCAATTCTGATTTGAGTTGCTTGAATCTCAAGTGTCAGGTAATCTGTCAAAGGTTGCAATGATTGCACTTCTAATAGAGCATCCATTGTACATTCAGAAAGTTCAGGAACATCAATACAAAGATAGAGATTGTCACTCTCCTTTCCATCATAATGGTATGTCATTACAAAACGTTCGATTTTCTCATTGTCCAAAAGTTCCAATAATGATCCTCGAAAACTACGATGCCATTTCTTTTGATCTTCTCTATCACCGTAGAGATGCACAATCAAGTACAACTCATATTCCTCCAGAACAATCCCCGTAACCACGAAGTGCAAGGTGGGCCAGTCAGCACGAAATGGTGATTTCAGCATGGCTCAAAAGAGACATGGCTGACTAAACCCAGTGTCCTTCCGAGACCCTTCCATATTTGCCTTTCCTGTATCTGGAATTGTCAAAAACATGCAAAAATCCACCCTTGAAGAAACCCTTCCGTGTG
>SDBT01004577.1_pt1 | contig 23435 bp, 20 predicted proteins | sample 2277101 | NCBI WGS metagenome assembly SDBT01 (sample SAMN10404973, study PRJNA504765) | marine sediment metagenome | isolation source: marine sediment core GS10_PC15, 103 cmbsf | place: Arctic Ocean: Southern Knipovich Ridge | collected 2010 | reverse complement strand
TGCTGTCGCCGAGCCGCCCCCTTTTGTCGGACGCGGTGGCATTAAGCTTGACTATGCCCTTAGCCAGTTCGGGCTTGATGTCTCGGCTAAGGTGGCGGCTGATATCGGGGCTTCAACCGGTGGTTTTACCGACTGCCTGCTCAAGCGGGGGGTGAACCGGGTCTATGCCGTTGATGTCGGCTATGGTCAACTGGACTACCGGCTGAGGCAGGACCCCCGGGTAGTGGTTATGGAGAGGGTAAATGCCCGCTACCCCTTTTCTCTTCCGGAAAAAGTGGACCTGGCTACCTTTGATTTATCCTTTATCTCGGTGGAGAAGGTAATACCGTCGGTGGCTGACCTGCTTAAGGATGACGGCTACCTGCTGGTGCTGCTGAAACCCCAGTTCGAGGCGAGAAAGAGGGAGGTGGGTAAGGGCGGCGTGATTAAGCGGCCTGAGGTACAGGCCAGGGTCTTAGGGCGCTTCATTTCCTGGATGGTTGGACACGGCTTCAGGATGGGGGGCCTGGTGGCGTCACCGATATCGGGTGCTTCCGGAAATAGGGAATTCTTTGTTATGTTGAGGAGAGCGTAGAGTGATTATTCGAGTTGTTGCCTTTGCTGCGGATGAGGTAAAGATTTCCGGACAGCTTTACCTGCCGGGTGATGGCGGAGAACCCCCATATCCCACGGTCTGTATCTGTCACGGTATCCCGCACGGTGCCCCTGATGCGAATCCGGACCCGGATGACGGCGGTTACCCCGCCCTGGCGGAGAGGATTTGCCGGGAAGGGTTTGCTGTGCTGATTTTTCGTTTTCGGGGGGTGGGTGACAGCGGCGGTAATTTTGATATTCTGGGCTGGACCAGGGCCCTGGGGGCGGCCGTTGACTATCTCTGGGTGCTGTCCGAGGTGGACCGCTCTCATCTAGCGCTGCTGAGTTTTAGCGGTGGAGCGGCTGTTTCGGTATGTGTCGCGGCGCAGGACAGCCGGGTCTCTTCCGTGGCTGCCTGTGCCTGTCCGGCGGAGTTTGACTCACTTAAGGATGCCTTTGCCGAAGGGGAGTCCATTATCGAGCACTTTCGCGGTATCGGCATCATCAGGGATAGAGACTTTCCTTATTCTGATGAGGAATGGCTGGACAACTTCAGCCTGGTCAGTCCCATCAAGCATGTCTCAGGTATTGCTCCCCGGCCGTTATTGCTGCTGCACGGCAGCCAGGACGAGGTGGTTGATGTCAGCCATGCCTACCGGTTGTACGCTCAGGCGGATGAGCCCAAGGAGATAGTTGTCATTGACGGGGCGGGACACCAGCTGCGCCGGGATGAACGGGCGATGGTGGTTATTATCGATTGGCTGAAGGCCCGCCACAGGTGAGGGTTTTGCCCTACCGAAAACCAGCTGGCGAAGTCTTTTTTGCTGTGCCGGCTCTCTCTTAGCGTACCAGGATGGCGCGTACCGGAGATGCCTCGGCGTCTTTCATCTTCAGGGGCAGGCAGAAGAGGGTGTATCTTCCCGGGGGGACCTCTCTCAGGTTGATGCTCTCCAGAATCAGTATGCCGCTATAAAGGAGCTTTTCGTGGACGGGAAAGGGCCTGGCACGGTACGGCTCAATTGTATTGTAGTCGATGCCGACCAGACCCAGCTTTCTCCTGACGCAGAAGTCAGCGGCCTCGGGTGAGAGGCAAACGAAGCTTTCCAAAAATTCCCTGCTTATCGAGCGGCCGCTTATCGAGTTATCCGTCTTAAAGAGGAGGGCATCGCCCGCTCCGGTGTCCAGCCTCTCCAGCTCGGAAGGCCGGATTACCTCCTTGTCTTCAATAGGCACCACCTGCGCGGGCAGAATAAACGCTGTAGCAGGGTACTCATCAATGCTCTTTCCGTTTGGGATAAAATGGGACGGAGCATCCAGGTGTGTGCCGGAGTGGGTGCTCATTACCAGCCGGGAGAGGTTGCTCGTATCGCCATTCTCCAGGCTGCATATCAGCTCCCTGGAGTACGGTGGAGTGCCCGGGTAGTCAATGTCTTCGACGCCAAGTAAGACGCTTATGTCATAGACTGCTTCATATCTCATCGGGATGCAGTTCCTCCTCTGGTTCCGGAAAGGATGCTCGCCTCAAGCCTCATTGCAGAAGGCGTAGTCAATACACCCCCTGCCGTTATGGACGGCGACGCTTGCCGATTCCTCAGCAAGGTGGAGGCAGTCGAATTGAAGCTCGGCAAGGAGCATCTCCTTCAGCCTCTCCGCTCGGTCGGCGGCCCCTCTGGTGTAGCCGATAGCGCCATTGAGCCTGCCGCTACTTCGTTCCTTGGTTATCTCAACCAGCCTGTCTATTATCTGGGCCGCTGTTCTAGCTCTGGCTACCGGTCTTACCGTACCCCCGGTAGAAGCATCGACCTCAACGACAGACCGGAAGCTGGTTGCTTCCTCGGCTTCAGCCCAGGAACGGGCCTCGAATATCCTGCCTCCCTTGTCGTAATAGAAGAGGGTGTCCCGGGCGGTCAGCTCAGTCATCCGGGGTAGGATGCTATTGACCAGGCCCATAATCTCATCCAGGTTCTTGCCAGCGGCGGCTGCCCTGGCTGCCTCAATGGCGATAAAGTGGACCCCTATCCCGATGGTGCGGGAGTCGACCACATCAATCCTGGTTGCGGGCAGCTTCTCCCTGGCTATCTCCCTGGCCTTGAGGGTATGCTCATATTGCGGGCTGAATACTGAGGACATCGAGATATGGAGAATGGAGTCGGCCCCCGGGCTGGTTTCCTCAAAAAACCTTAGAATCTCTTCCACATTAACGGTTGAGGTCTTGGGCAGGTTTTCCTTGGTGTCCAGGCGGACGTAGAGTGCGTCCATATCTATTTCGGTATCCAGGTACTGCTTACCGTCCATGGCGATGGGGCAGGGAATCAGGGTTAAACCGTATTCCGTTGCCTTTTTCAAAGGGAGGGAAACAGAGTCGGCGCTTATCACTATTCTACCCATTAGTCAGACCTCCTTAAGCCTGGCCGAGCCAGCCGTATTCGAACTCGGCAGGAAGTATCCCTATATCGGGTGGTTATTCCTGGTAGGAGTCTAGGCCCAGTACGCTGGCGAACAGCATGGATGCTATATTCTTGAACAAGTTCTTTCGGGGTAGTGACTGCCGTGTCGGTGACGATAGCCACCTTATTCATTGACGCTGTCCCTATCGCTTGATTTTCTGCATTATGCTGGTCAGGTCTGACTTGAGGGCGCCTACCAGATCGGCTTCGACCGCCAGCCCGGCGTGGCGTATCTTCAGTGCCACGTGAGGGGCCCGGCTGGCCCCGTGCAGCTTACGGATGAGGCCGTTAACTCCCCAGATAACGCCGCCGCCCAGGTCGGCGCCATTTTCTTCTCCTGCCGAATCATGAAACAGGCCTATCGATTCCACGAACTTGAACAGTACATTACCGACGAAGGCGTCGCAGACGAGGACATTGGCACACCCGCTCATCATCTGGTTGCCTTCTACATTTCCGATGAAGTTCAGGCCGCTTTCATTGAGGATGCGGTAGGTCTCCTTGGTCAGTTGGTTACCCTTCTCTGCTTCGGCGCCGATATTGAGCAGTCCGATGGTGGGGTTAGCGATATTGAGCAGCTTCCTGCAGTAGACGGAGCCGATGAGGGCGAAGGTCAGCAGGTGATACGGCTTGCAGTCCATATTGACCCCGCAGTCAAAGACTACTGTATTGGGGAGGGCGTTAAAGATAGCCCCGCCGATTACCGGGCGCTCTATGCCATCTATCATACCCAGGTGCCGGATGGCACTGGCGACTACCGCTCCGGTAGGGCCGGCACTGACCAGGGCGTCCGCCTCTCCTTCCTTGAGCAGCTTTGCCGCTATCACTATCGAGGCGTCAGGTTTACGACGTACCGCCAGGGCCTGGTCCTTACCCTCTTTGATGACATCTTCCGCTTTGACGCAGCGGATAGGTAGGCTGGAGGCGTCGTACTTGGCCAGCTCGGCTTGAACGATGTCCAGCGGGCCGACCAGGGCGATATCCAGGTTGTTTTCCCCGGCGGCCAGGACAGCCCCCTTGACTATTTCGGCGGGGGCGTGGTCACCACCCATTGCGTCCACCGCTACCCTTATCCTCCGGCTGTCTTTCACTGTAAGATACCTCCTTCTCCCTCCTCCTGACCTCCGTGTGGCGGGTGGAGCTTAGCTACTGTTAATAGCCACTTTTGGCGGGTTAGTCCCCTTCGCTACCGGCATCGGTCGGCATTATTTATCTAGATATCGCCGGCTTACGTAGTGTCCGGTTTGATTCGGCGTGCCTCACCCAGCACATTAGTAATGACATCCATCGGCATTTTAGTCATCTTCGCTATCTTCAGCACCGCTTCCTGGAGAACACTGTTCAGGTGCCATGTATTCTTACTGTTGGCGAGGAGGGTGGTAAAGGCACTCTGCAGTTCGCCAATCGGGGCATCGTCCTCATGCAGTTCCAGGCATTGCTCACAGTCAGCCGCTACGTCAATAAGGTCCCGCAGGCTGTCCTGAAGCAGTACTCCCTGTTGAGCAAAAAACCTCTTGGCGCGGTCAAGCTGCTCTTTGTCAACCTTAAAGCTATAGACGGTCGGGTCGCTCATAGCCTACCTCCTTCTTCACATCACTCTTGTTCCAATGGTATGGGGCAAGTCTACCAAAATTATCACCAAAAGTATACCCTTTTGTCAAGCCTTTGCGCTGGTATTGCTGGCAAGGTTTTTGCTGGAGAAATCTGGCCTGGAAAAGGCTATTCTAATCGAAAAATGAGCCTGAATAGAGGGGAGGGGAAGAGCTTCAGGCAACCCGGTTAATTGACCTCTGGGGGGAAAGTTGTTTATAATCCAGGTAGAGGGATGGCTATCCGGGTTGAATTGAGAGGAAGGCAAAGTTGCACGAATCTTGCGGCGTTTTTGGTATCTATGCCCCGAATGAGGATGTGGCTCGCCTTACCTTCTTTGCTCTATTCGCCCTCCAGCACCGCGGCCAGGAGAGCGCCGGTATTGCCACTACCGATGGTAAGAGGCTTCAAGTTTTTGCTGATATGGGGTTGGTATCCCAGGTATTCAGTGAGGAGTCTCTCAGTAGCCTCACCGGCAATATCGCCATCGGTCATAACCGCTACTCTACCCGTGGCTCCAGCCGGATAACAAATGTCCAGCCAATCGTTGTCGGCGAGGGCTCCGATACTATCGCTGTTGCTCATAACGGTAATATTATCAACGCCGAGTACCTGCATAAGGAACTCTGTGAACGGGGCTATAGCTTCCGTTCCTCCACTGATACCGAGGTCATTGCCAATCTTATTCTTTCCTCTACCGAGAAGAACTGGGTGGGCCGGATAAAGTATGCTATGAACCGCCTTAAGGGGGCATACTCCCTTACTATTATGACCAAGGATGCCCTGTTTGGTGTTCGCGACCCCCTTGGTGTGCGCCCACTGTGTCTGGGGAGGGTTAACGGCGGGTGGGTGATTGCGTCAGAGAGTTGTGCTCTCGACCATATCGGGGCCAGTGTCGAGAAGGAGATTGAGCCGGGTGAGATAGTCTCTATTAACGCCGGCGGTGTCGATAGCTATTCCATAGTGGCGGATAGGCGGGGGTTCTGTATCTTCGAGTATATCTACTTTGCCCGTCCCGACAGCGTGATTAACGGCCGGCTGCTTTACCAGGCGCGCCAGGCGATGGGGGCCGGTCTGGCTGAGGAGTACCCGGTAGATACCGACCTGGTGATGGGCGTTCCCGATTCGGCTACCGCGGCTGGCGTTGGTTATGCCACCCGGTCCGGGATACCGCTGGGTGAAGGACTGATTAAGAACCGTTATGTCGGGCGTACCTTCATTGAGCCCCACCAACGCATCAGGGACCTCGGCGTTAAGCTGAAGTTCAACCCCCTGCCTCAAATTCTGTCTGGCAAGCGGGTGGTATTGGTTGATGATAGTATTGTCCGCGGCACCACCACTCCCAAGGTAATCGGACTGCTGAGGAGGGCGGGGGCTAGAGAGGTGCATATGCGCATCTGTGCGCCGCCCCTCCGTTACCCCTGTTTCTTTGGCGTGGATATGGCAACCCAACGGGAGTTGATTGCCGCTCAAAAAACAGTGCCTGAAATCAAGGACTTCATCGGGGCTGATTCGCTGGGTTACCTCAGCCTTGAGGGGTTGTTTAAGGCGGTAGCCTTGCCGAAAGACATTTTCTGTGCGGCTTGCTTTACCGGTGACTATCCGATACCGGTCCAGCTTGAGATGGATAAGCTGGCGCTGGAGGCTACGGACGCTGTCCGGTAGGCATCCCTGATGTAAAACGGGTAACCGGGAATTACCGGGCTCAGCCGTTTATGGTTTTGATTGTTTTCCAGGGGTGTTGTAGACGGCGGCAGCCTCTAATAATTTACCGAGAGAGGAATTCTCGGTAAAGGCGGGATAAATGGGTGAAGCCTACACCAAGGCGGGGGTAAATATCGATAGCGCCTCCAAGGCTGCTGAGCTGATAGCCGAACATGTCCGCTCTACCCTCCGCCCCGAGGTCCTGGGCGGCTTCGGTTTTTTCGGTGGGCTTTTTGAATTTAAGGGCTATCGGCAGCCGGTGCTGGTCTCCAGTGTTGACGGCGTCGGCACCAAGCTGAAGATTGCCTCTGCCCTGGACAGGCACGATACCATTGGTATCGATATTGTCAATCACTGTGTTAATGATATCCTCACCGGTGGCGCCGAGCCGCTCTTCTTTCTCGACTATATTGCGATGGGGAAGCTGGTGCCGGAGCGGGTGGGAGCCGTTGTCGGGGGATTAGCCTGGGCCTGTCGTGAGGTCGGCTGTGCCCTTATCGGTGGGGAAACCGCCGAGATGCCCGGGCTGTATGCCGGGGAGGACTACGACCTGGCCGGTTTTATCATCGGAGTGGTGGAGAAGGACGGGATTATCCAGGGGAAAACGATAGCCGCCGGCGACAGCATTATCGGACTGCCCTCCAGCGGGCTGCATACCAACGGCTATTCCCTGGTGCGTAAGGTTTTTGGTGAGACCAGACAGGCCCTGGAGGTTTATTACCCTGAGCTTGGCCGGACCCTGGGCGAGGAGCTTCTTACGCCTCACTGCTGCTACTATAATCAGCTTAAGCCGCTTATGTCTCTGATTAAGGGTATGGCGCATATTACCGGCGGCGGCCTGATTGATAACGTGCCCCGTGTCCTCCCTGACGGCGTCACAGCAGGGTTTGACAGCCGCTCCTGGCCGGTGCCGCCTGTCTTCCATCTCATTCAGGAGCGGGGTAAGGTGGCTCAAGATGAGATGTACCACGTCTTTAATATGGGTATCGGCATGGTGCTCTTCTGCTTGGCGGATAATGCCGGTAAGATTACCCGGGCCCTCCCCGAGGCGAAGGTCATCGGTGAGGTGGTGAAGCAGGAGGGAAAGAAAAGGGTGGTTATTAAGTAGGGAGTGAAGTAGAAACTTAAAGTAGTTTGGAGGAATTGATGCGAGCTATCGTTAGTGTGTCTGACAAAGCGGGAGTAACTGCTTTTGCCAATGACCTGAGCCGGTTGGGGTTCGAGGTCTTCAGTACCGGCGGTACCAAGAAGGCGCTGGCGGAGGCCGGGGTAGCGGTCAGGAGCGTCTCCGAGATTACCGGCTTCCCCGAGATTCTTGACGGCCGGGTGAAGACCCTCCATCCCATGGTGCACGGTGGTATCCTGGCCAGGCGTGACCTGGCCAGCCACATGGAGGAACTGGCCAGGAATAACATTGAGGCTATCGACCTGGTGGCGGTCAACCTTTACCCCTTTGTCCAGACTGTAGCTAAGGAAGGGGTTACCCTTACCGAGGCATTGGAGAATATTGATATTGGCGGGCCGACTATGGTGCGGGCGGCGGCCAAGAACTTCCCCGGTGTTATCGTGGTGGTCGACCCGGCCGACTACCCGCTGGTCCTGGAGAAACTGAAGGGGGGGAGCATTGACCTCGCTGAGCGTAAGAGGCTGGCCCAGAAGGCTTTCCAGCACGTCGCTGTCTATGACACTGCTATCGCTCAGTACTTGAGGCAGGATACGGATGGCTTTCCCGACGAGATGACGGTAGCCCTGAAGAAGCGCTACGGACTGCGCTATGGTGAGAACCCTCACCAGTCGGCTGCCTTCTATGCCGAGCTGAGCACCGGAAAAAAGCCGACCGGCATCACCTGGGCAGAGCAGCTGGGGGGTAAGGAGCTTTCCTTTAATAACATCCTGGATGCCGATGCTGCCTGGGGAGCGGCGACCGACTTCGCCGCACCGACCGTATCCGTGGTCAAGCACACTAACCCCTGCGGCCTGGCCAGCCACGATGATATCGCCGAGGCCTACCGGCGGGCCTTTAGCGGTGACCCGGTGGCTGCCTTCGGCGGCATTGTCGCCGCCAATCGGATGGTTACGCTGGCTATGGCTGAGGAGATGAAATCGGTCTTCTATGAGATAGTAATCGCCCCGGAGTATGAGCCGGCGGCGCTTGAGCTGTTAAAAGGTAAGGAAGACTTGCGCATTCTGCTTGCTGAGCTTCCTCCTGGCTACGGTAAGACGGAGCCGTCCTACCTTGATTTACGCAGGGTGAAGGGAGGGCTCCTGGTCCAGTCTTCGGATTCCCTGCCCGAGGCCGATGTCAATCTAAGAACGGTAACCAAACGCAAGCCGAGCGAAGGAGAGACAGCCGACCTCCTCTTTGCCTGGCGCGCTGTCAAGCATGTTAAGTCTAACGCTATTCTGCTGGTCAAGGGCAGGACGCTGTTGGGTATGGGGGCGGGGCAGCCCAGCCGCATTATCAGCGCTCAGATAGCCAGAGAAAAGGCTGGTGAGAAGACCAAGGGCAGCGTTCTCGCTTCGGATGCTATGTTCCCGTTTTCTGATGTTGTCGAGGAGGCGGCGGAAGGCGGGGTGACCGCCATTATCCAGCCCGGCGGGTCAATCAGGGATGAAGACTCGATTAAGGCGGCGGATGAGCATAATATCGCGATGGTCTTTACCGGGGTGAGGCACTTCCGCCATTAATCCTTTACCTGTATTTGGAGCTATCATGGTAACCGGATCGGGCATTACCAACCTTAAGGGGATGGTAGACTTGCTGCCGGATGAGGAAAGGACCCTCTTCCGGCGGATATATGCGGTTAATGCTGATGTGGGCAGGCTGCGGGTCCCGCAGGGTATGCGGCCCTGGGTCAGGCAGCAGTTTGGCCCGGTAGAGGACGTCGTCAGCCAGGATATCGTCAGGGTGGCCAACCGGATAACCCTTGAGGAGACGCTGTTTAACAGGCTGCGGAGTTCCCGCCCGGTCAGGTGTAGTGAAAGGAGCGGTCTGGACGCCCGGCTTGCTGCGGCCACTGGCGATGACCTGTTTCGTAAGCCGGAGGAAAGCACCCCGGAGGACCTCTTCGGGCGAATAACCGGTAAATACTGCATTACGGCTGCTAATGTCGCCAAGTATGATGGGCTGCACAGCATGATTATTTTTAATGAGTTTCACCCCCTTTGTTTTTCCCGGGAGCAGATTATTGATTATATTGATGTCGCCCGGCAGTGGGCGGAGCGGGCGCAGGCAGTAGAGCCCCGGGCGAAGTACTTCTTTTTCATCTGGAATTGTCTCTGGCGGGCCGGCGCCTCGATACTTCATGGACATGCTCAGGTGATGCTGGCCAGGGAGAGACACTATGCTAAGATTGAGGCCTTAAGGCGGGCTGCTCTGGGCTACCGGCAGAGCTATGGCTCAGGATACTTTGCTGACCTGTTTCGGGCCCACCACTCGGTAGGATGTGCTGTGGAAAAGGAGGGGGTCAGGGTGCTTGCCCATCTGACCCCGTTCAAGGATAATGAGGTCGTCCTCATGGCGGGGGAGCTTGGTCCTTCTTTTAAGGAGAGGCTCTATGAGGTACTGGCCTGTTTCCGTGACCGGCTGGGGGTCGGCTCTTTTAATCTTAGCCTGGTAACCCCACCGCTGGCTGAGACTGAGGAGAGCTGGGAGGACTTTCCGGTAATGGCACGGCTGGTCGACCGGGGCCGCCTTGATAGCCTGGCCTCGGACGTAGGGGGCATGGAAATCTATGCCTCCAGCGTGGTCGCCAGTGACCCGTTTGAACTGGCCCGCCGGTTGCGAGAATACCTATCGGAGGGGGCGAGTGATGGCTAATGTAGTCCTGGTTATCGATATGACCAGAGCTTTCTGGGACACCAGCCTTGCAGGGAGGCTGCTTGAGCTTAAACCCGATAAGGTAATAGTCACCGGTGTTTGCACTGATGTCTGTGTCTGCCGTACCACGGGCGATGCCAGGGACCGCGATTATGAAGTAGAGATACCGGTTGACTGCGTTGCCTCCTTTGACGGAAAGGCGCACTATTTTGCCCTGGAGCATATGGAGAAGGTGCTGGGGGAGAGGCTTAAGAGTGTGCGACTGGATACCCCCAGCGAGCGGGGTGGGGTTACTATTGACCTGGTCAAGGAGGTCAGGGTCAGGCTGGACTTAGCCGGCTTTAAGAATGTCGGCATCTTGGTTAGCGGCGGCATTAACCTGGAGCGCATCAGTCACTTTCTGGATAGCGGGGCTCCGGTTGACGGCTTTGGCGTCGGCAGCTATATTAGTGGGGCCAGGCCGATTGACTTTGCCGCTGACCTGCATCAAATAGATGGTAAGCCAATAGCGAAGCGGGGGCGTATCCCCGGTATTACCGCTAACCCCAGGCTGAAAAAGGAGTCGATGTAAGATTATGATAGTCGAAATGAGAATGGGCAGTACCCGTGAGGAGATAGATAACGTAGTAGCGAGGGCCAAGTTGATGGGGATGAAGGTCCAGTTGAATCTGGGCACGGACCGGACTGTGGTTGCTATACTGGGTAGCAATACGGGGGGATTGCCTACCGATACCTTTGCCGTACTCCCCGGGGTGGAGAGCGTCACCCGGATTATGAAGCCCTACAAGCTTGCCTCTCGGGGCTTTAAGCCTGAGGGCAGCGTGGTCGCTGTTAACGGGGTTGAGGTCGGGGGCAGGCGTATTGTCGTTATGGCGGGGCCCTGTGCTGTGGAGAGTGAGGAGCAGTTGGCAACCTCAGCCCGGGTAGTAAAAGAGTCCGGCGCCAGTATTCTGCGCGGCGGTGCCTTTAAGCCGCGTACTTCCCCGTTCAACTTTCAGGGCCTGGAGAAGGCAGGGCTGGAGATTCTGGCACGGGTCAGGGAGCAGTTCGCTATCCCGGTGGTTACCGAGGTGGTCGACCCTCACGATGTCGAGCTGGTTGCGGAGTATGCCGATATCCTGCAGGTCGGCTCGCGGAATATGCAGAACTTCGCCCTGCTCAGCAGCGTGGGCAGGAGCAAGCGGCCTGTTCTTCTCAAGCGCGGCTTTGCCTGTACCATTACCGAGTGGCTGACTGCCGCTGACTACCTGCTGGCTGAGGGGAATAATCAGGTTATCCTGTGTGAGAGAGGAATCAGGACCTTTGAGGATAGCATCCGTTTTTCTCTGGATATTAGTTCCATACCGGTGATTAAGCGGTTCAGCCATTTACCATTAATCGTTGACCCCAGCCATGCCGCCGGCCACTACTCACTGGTACCGGCGATAGCTAAGGCATCGGTGGCGGCTGGTGCTGACGGACTGCTCATTGAGGTTCACCCCAACCCGAAGGAGGCCCTGGTCGATGGCCTCCAGTCGCTTACCCCCTCTGACTTTGCCCGGCTGATGGCGGAGCTTGGGCCGCTTGCCGAAGCGGTGGGGAGGTGTATCTAGCCAGGGTCGGGGGCAGGCATAACGGCTGACAGAGGGGGAATTCGTGATATGACGCGTGTTGAAAAGCAGAAGACCCCGGTAATCGGAGAGGGAGCAGTGGAACGGGACAAAGCCGCTGCTATCGCCTCATTGAAGAGCTTCCTCGAACCCCGAGCAATAGCTGTTATTGGCGCCTCACGGAAGAAGGGCACTATCGGCAATCAGCTCTTCCATAACATTTTGCACCAGGAGTTGAACGGTATTGTCTATCCGGTGAACCCGAATGCAGAAATGGTGGCCTCGGTAAAAACGTACCCGTCTGTTCTTGATATACCGGGGAAGGTAGACCTGGCGGTGGTTATTGTGCCGGCCGAGAGCGCCCTTCAGGTGGTCGAAGAGTGCGGGCAAAAGGGTGTCCCGAGCGTCGTGGTGATATCGGCTGGTTTCAGGGAGAGCGGGGCTGAAGGCGGGGCAAGGCAGGAGAAGCTGCTTGAGGTGGTACGCCGCTACGGAATGCGCCTGTTGGGACCCAACTGTATGGGAATCATCAATACCGCCCCGCAGGTCAATATGAATGCTACCTTTTCCTCGGTCTTTCCACCCGCCGGGAATATTGCTTTCAGCAGCCAGAGCGGTGCTTTCGGGCTTGCCATTCTGGAATATGCGCAGAGCCTGAACATGGGTCTCTCCACCTTTGTCAGCGTGGGAAATAATGCCGATGTGTCCAGCACCGACCTCCTCGAGTACTGGCAGGAAGACCCGGCTACCGACATTATCCTCCTTTATCTGGAGTCTTTCGGTAAGCCGCGGAAATTCGCCCGCATTGCCCGCAGCATAACACCGACCAAGCCGATAGTGGTGGTGAAGAGCGGGCGCACTCCGGCAGGCTCCCGGGCGGCGGCGTCGCACACCGGTGCCCTGGCTACCGCCGAGGTGGCTTCTGAGGCCCTGTTTGAACAGGTCGGGATAATCAGGGTAGATACTCTGGAGGAGCTCTTTGACATCGCCAATCTTCTCTCCCATCAACCGATACCCTCGGGGAAGAGAGTGGTTATCCTGACCAATGCGGGCGGTCCCGGCATTATGACTGCGGATGCCTGTGTCGCCCGGGGACTGGAGTTCCCGGTCCTTTCCGAGGGGACCGTTTCCGCCCTGAAAGGCTTTATGCCGCAGCAGGCAAGCCTGGCCAACCCCATTGATATGACCGCCGGGGCTACTGCTGAAATGTACCGTCGGGGGCTGGAGCTTCTGGCACAGGATGAGCGGGTAGATATTGTCATTGTCATCTTTATTCCGCCGATGCTTACCGAGTCCGGCGAGGTTGCCGGTGCTGTTCGGGAGGTGGCGCCGCAGTTTCGTCAGCGCGGCAAAACCCTGGTTGCCTCATTTATGGCTTCACGTGGCGGCAGGCTCGGCTTGGGTTCTGGGGAGGGTGGGGACGTTCCCTGTTATGTCTTCCCTGAGTCTGCGGCGGCGGCGCTGGGCAAGGCCTATGAGTATAGTGAATGGTTGAAGAGGCCAAAAGGGGTAATCCCGGAGCCGGAGGGTATTGATAAAGAGAGGGCCGGTGAAATAATCAGCTCGGCTATGGAGCGAAACACGGCCCGACCCTTGTGGCTCGATGCTGCTTCTGCCGCTCGCCTGCTGGGCGCCTATGGTATTCATACTGTGACGTCAAAGTCAGCCGGGACTGCCGGGGAGGCAGCCAGAGCGGCTGAGGAAATCGGCTTCCCCGTTGCGCTCAAGCTTGATGCTGCCTCGATTGTGCACAAGACGGAGGTGGGTGGCGTAGTCCTTGACCTCCGTTCGCCGAAGGAGGTAGAACGTGCCTTTGCCCGGATTCGGGAGCGCCTGGAGGGTAAGGGGCTCACCGAGGAAATGCTCGGCGTCACCGTGCAGCAGATGATACCCGGGGGAGTTGAGGTAATTGTCGGCGTGACCCAGGACCCCTCTTTCGGCCCCCTGATCATGCTGGGTATGGGGGGGATCTATACCGAGCTGTTCAAAGATGTCACCTTCCGCATTCACCCCCTCACCGATGTGGACGCTCGGGAGATGGTACGCTCGGTTAAAGCCTATCAGCTCCTCGCCGGCTGGAGAGGGGCGAAGCCCTCTGATGTCGGGTCGCTGGAGGAACTCCTGTTAAGGATATCGGCAATGGTGGAAGACCTGCCTCAGATAGTGGAGCTTGACCTTAACCCGGTGAAGGTCCTGGAGCGGGGCAAGGGGTATGTGGTGGTCGATGTTCGTGTCCTGCTCTCCTAGCCTTTGTTGACGCTGGTACGGCGTGGCCGGGCGGTATCCTTTTCAAACTGCCCTTGATAGGCGATCGCCAGAATACGGATTAACGGTTAATGTGAAGAAGAAAAATGGGCACGGGGACGGCTACTTGATGGTGCTTTAAGAATTGCGGTACAATCTTTGCAGAGTTGCAGGATAGGGGGTGTGCCGGTGGTGACAAACGAACTGGATAGAAGGATTGCAGTAGCTGAGGAAATAATGCGGCGGCTGGAGAGTGGAGAGCAGTTGAGTCATGTGCTTGACCAGGCCAAGCTATTGATGAATATGGCAGGCGAAACGGTACAGGAAGCTTTAATGGATATTCTTATCTGTGGTCTGACTGAGTCAACCTACCAAACGAAAATATTTACTGACCCAGCATACAATACAGCCGGCAAGAAGTACGCGGAATTGTGTGTCTATGAAGATGTCGCAAGCCTCAAGCTGAGTGTGTCTGGAATGGAAAACCTTCGCCAGACGCCACCTCGGCATCGCCGGATGAGCGAGGAAGCTACAGGACAAACTCTTCTTAACCAGGAATACTATGAAAAGGTTAAGTCTGCCTTGGATGCACTAAGGAGCTATGTCTACATAAAGGCCAGTCACGTCTGGAATGACTCGCTGAAAAGGAAAGAAAAGGGTGCTTTGTAAACAAACCCCAAAACGGTTCAAAGCCCGGCGGCGGCTAGGATATCAGGGACTACTTCCTCCTTGCCGATAGCCATAATGTGGACGCCGTCGCACATACCTTCCTTCTTTATGGTGGCGATCATCCGGCCGGCAATCGCAATGCCCTTTTTCACCCCCTCGCCTTTAGGCGCACTCGCCATTTCGTCAATGAGGTATTGCGGGACGATGACACCGGGGACATTGTTGGTCATATACCTGGCCGCATTCGCTGATGCAAGCAGGACAATCCCGGCCAGTATCTTGACCGGAAACTTACGGGCATAATCCATAAACCGGGCAAAGTTGTCCAAATCGTAGATTGCCTGGGTCTGGAAGAACTCGGCCCCGGCTTCGACCTTCTTCTCGAACTTGATCATCTGAGGCTCGATGGGGACTGCCTCGGGGGTAACGATAGCCCCGGCACAGTACTCCACTGCTCCGTTAAGGTCATTCCCGCCCAGGTCTTTACCTGATTCCATCAGGCGGATCGCCCCTAGTAGCTGTACCGAGTCCAGGTCGAACACCGACTTGGCCTCTTTGTGGTCGCCGACCGGGATGGCGTCGCCGGTGAGACAGAGGACGTTACCGATGCCCCTGGTATTTGCGAAGAGGAGTTCCGCCTCCAGGGCAAGGCGGTTGCGGTCACGGCAGGTCATCTGCAGTATTGGTTCACCGCCGTGCTCCTTAATCAGCAGGCAGGTGCCAATGGAAGGGAAACGCATCACCGAGCTCTGGTTATCGGTAACGTTAATTCCATCCACTATGTCCTTGAGGATATCAATGTGGTGGACCATCTTCTCGATGTTTGTTCCTTTCGGCGGACCGATCTCGCCGGTTATGACAAACTTGCCGGAATTAAGCGCCTCTTTAAACTTCGATACCATAATTCCCCCTCCTTGCCTATGCTATCCTGGTGATTCCTGGTCTCAGCACTGCCTGATAGTTCTTGGGAGGTTGGCACTTCCGCATTAAATCAAGCCTGCCTTGCTCTTCCAGCCGCCGGTATATCAAGGTCCAGGCGCAGTCTTTCTCTTTGTCCACCTCGCACTTGCCATCATTGGTGCCGCCACAGGGGCCGTTTAGCAGGCCTTTGTGGCATCGGGTAACGGGGCAGATAGCAGCTGTTTCTCCCAGTATGCACTGACCGCACTGGGCGCAGACCTCTTGAAAGCTGCCGGGGCTGTCTTCCACGCCGATGAACAGGGTGTCCAGCGCCGGGATGACCGGCTGGTCAAGATACAGGCTCGCCCTATGTACTCCCAGGGCGCATGCCATAACCAAGATGCAGTTTGCCTGCTGGATCGCTTCCTCATTGTCTTTGACGGCTGCCTCAGTCATCTCATCACAGGCGGTGGGGATAACTATCGTGCCGGTTACCAGCTTACCCAGCTCCTCTAGCTGCTCTTTCATCGCTGCGACCTCTTCTATGCCCCCCGTCCTGGTCATTGTGGCGCAGGTCCCGCAGCCAATAATGTATACCCGGTCGAGCTCTTCCAGTAGCTGCTTTACTTCATCCAAGGGCTTCTGTTTGGTAATCGATTTCATACTCCACCTCCCTCATTTCTCTAAATCACACCTCAAGCACCGCTTGGCTTCTCGCTTTGCCTCCTCCTCCGATAGCACCAGTTCTGTCTCACTAAAGCTGCCCTTTCTTGCTTCGGCGGGCAGCGAAGGTATCTCCGCCCGGAACTGGGGCTCCCAGGTCTCCTCCTCTTCTTTAGCTATTTCCTCTTCGATGATATCGGGCTTCAGGTCATACATCTCGACCCTTGAGGTATCGCCCTTCAGGTATTTATCGATGGCAATTGCCCCTCTCCGACCAGCGGCAATAGCCTCGATAACCATACCCGGTCCGGCGACGAAGTCCCCGCCGGCGAATACTCCGGGTACATTGGTGGCCAGCCTGTTCTCATCAACAGCCAGCCTCTCCCAGCGGGTGCGTTCCAGGGCGCTGTCCGGGGGCAGGAAGGAGAGGTCCGGGGCCTGGCCGACGGCGGCGATAACGGTATCGGCCTCGGCGAAGAAATCGGAGCCGGGGACAGGCAGCGGCCGGCGGCGGCCGCTGGCATCGGGCTCACCCAGGCTCATATGAATGCATTGCAGGCCGGTCACCTTCCAGTTCTTGCTCATGATTCGGGTCGGGCTGACCAGGAAATTGACCTGGACGCCTTCCGCTAGGGCCTCATCGTATTCAACCTCGGTAACCGGCATCTCCTCTCGCGAGCGCCGGTAGTATATGGTAGCTTCATCGGCGCCGATGCGGAGGGCGGTGCGCGCGGCATCCAGGGCGACATTGCCGCCTCCGATAACGGCGACGCGGCGTCCGATGCGGACCGGCTTGCTGAACTTGATATCCCTTAAGAACCTCAGGCCATAGTAGAACCCCTCGATATCCTCCAGTTCACCGGGGATGCCGATGCTCTGACTTTTCTGCGCTCCGGCGGCAATGAAGACGGCTTGATAACCATCCTTCTTGAGGTCTTCGATAGTGAAGTTTACGTTGATTGGTGTATTGTACTTTATCTCCACGCCACGCTTGGCGATATACGCAATCTCCTTTTCGATGACCTTTCGAGGCAGTCGGAAGTCGGGTATGGCTACCGAGAGCATGCCCCCGCCTACGGGAAGGGCTTCGAAGACAGTGACCGGATAGCCCATCTGGGCCAGGAAGTAGGCGCAGGAGAGCCCGCAGGGCCCGGCCCCGATTATGGCTACCTTCTGGCTGTGCGTCTGGGGGAAGGGTTCCGGCTCGGGCAGTTCGTCAATGTGGTCGAAGTACCAGTCGGCGGCGAAGCGCTTTAGCGGCCGGATAGCCACTGGTTCATCAAGCTCGCCGCGGCGGCACCTGCCTTCGCAGGGATGGTGGCAGATGCGACCGCAGATAGCCGGGAAGGGGTTGCGTTCCCGGATAACCTCAACGGACTCCAGGTATTCATCGGCGGCGATGTGGGCGACGTATTGTGGAATGTTGATGCCTACCGGGCAGGTATGCTGGCAGGGTGATATCATCAGGGCGTCGCAGACCGCCGCCGGGCACTTCTTTTCTTTGATGTGGGTCTCGTACTCTTCTCTGAAGTACTTGATGGTGGTGAGCACCGGGTTGGGACAGGTCTGCCCCAGACCGCAGAGGGAGCATTCCTTGACTGTCTTGGCAATATCGAGCAGGGTATCGATATCACTCTCACGCCCTTTACCCTGGGTAATCCGGGTCAGGATTTCCAGCATCTGCCTGGTGCCCAGGCGGCAGGGGACACATTTTCCGCAGGACTCGTCCTGAGTGAAGCTGAGGAAATAGCGGGCTATCTCCACCATGCAGGTGGTCTCGTCCAGCACCACCATACCACCGGAGCCCATAATCGAGCCTAGCTGGGTCAGGGTCTCGTATTCCACCGGGGCGTCGAGGTAGCGGGCCGGGATACAGCCGCCGGAAGGCCCTCCTGTCTGGACTGCCTTGAACAGCTTGCCCCGGGGGATGCCGCCCCCGATATCCGAGACGATGGTGGATATACTGGTGCCCATAGGCACCTCGACCAGGCCGCTGTTGGTAATCTTCCCGGTGAGGGCAAAAACGGCTGTCCCCGTGCTTTTTTCGGTGCCGATGCTGGCGAACCAGTCGGCGCCGCGGTCAATAATAATAGAAACAGAGGCCAGGCTCTTTACGTTGTTGATGATGGTAGGTTTTCCGTCCAGGCCGGAATGGGCGGGAAATGGGGGGCGGGGGCGGGGCATACCCCGCCGGCTCTCGATGGCGGCGATAAGGGCGGTCTCCTCACCACAGATAAAAGCCCCGGCGCCTTCCATGACGTGCACCGTGAAATTAAAGCTCGAGCCAAGAATATTCTTTCCCAGGAATCCCGTTTCCAAGGCCTGGTCTAGGGCGGTGCAGACCCGCTTTACCGCCAGGGGGTATTCGGCGCGGACATAGATATAGCCTTCATCAGCACCCACGGCATATCCGGCGATAATCAAACCTTCAATAACGGCATGGGGGTCAGCCTCCAGTATAGAGCGGTCCATAAAGGCGCCGGGGTCGCCTTCATCGGCATTACAGATAGCATACTTCTTCTCGCCGTGTGCCTTGTGGCAGAATTCCCATTTACGCCCGGTAGGAAAGCCGGCGCCACCGCGCCCGCGCAGGCCGGAATCCTTTACCTCTTCAATGACCTGCTCCGGCGTCATTTCGAGGAGGGCTTTCTTGAGAGACTGATAGCCTCCCCGGGCGAGGTAGTGGTCTATTTTTTCCGGATTGATGTGGCCGCAGTTGCGCAGGATGACACGCTGCTGTTTCTTATAGAAGTTTATCTCGGAGTAGCGGGCGATGGCTTCGCCGGTTGCCGGCTCGCGATAGAAGAGGCGCTCTACCGGTCTGCCATCGCGGAGGTGGGAGCTGGCAATCTCGGCGGCATCCTCTGGTTGGACATGGGTGTAGAAGATGCCCTCGGGTTCCACCACCACGTTAGGCCCCTGCTCGCAGAAGCCGTGACAGCCGGTGAAGTCCACCTCGACGTCTTTTAGTCCCAGTCTGGCCATTTCTGTCTTGAGTGCCTCATAGACTGGTCCGGAGCCGCTGGAGAGGCACCCGGTTCCCTGGCAGACAAAAACGGTGCGCTGGTTTTGCATGCTATTCCTCGTTCTTCTTGAACAGTTGCTCGACCTTTTTTGGGTTCAAATGGCCATGGACCTGGTCGCTGATGACCACATTGGGCGCCAGGGCGCAGACACCGAGACAGGCGACCGTCTCCAGGGTGTATTCCCAGTCGGGGGTGGTCTCTCCCTCTTCTATGTCTAAATGCTGTTTGACCAGTTTCAGTATTGTCTTACCTCCCCGCACATGGCAGGCTGTTCCCCGGCAGACCCTGACTATGTGTTTACCCCGCGGCTCGGTATAGAGCTGTGCGTAGAATGAGATAACCCCCTGCACCTGACTGGGGAAGAGTCCCAGGGCTTCGGAGATGGCCGGTATACACTGCGGCGGGATATAGCCGAACTTGTCCTGGATGCTCTGTACCAGTGGTATTAACGCCCACTTCCTCTGGCGGCATTCAGCAACTACCCCATCTATTATTGCCAGTTCGGCTTCTGTGACTACTTTTGCTTCATTCATCAGGACCCACCTTTTCTACCTTTACATAGCAGGACTTAAGTGCCGGTGTTTTTGCCTCCGTGTCCAGGGCAATGTCGAACAGCCCGTTGACCGGAGCCTCCGGGAATGAGGCCGGCATAAAGAGCATTCCTTCCGGCAGTGTATCAGTAATCCTGACCGTAGCGCTCACCTCACCGATGGGTGAGATAATCCTGGCCCGGTCACCATTGGTAACGGCAACCTTGGTGGCATCGGGGGCACCGATTTCCAGGAACGGTTGCGGGGAAAACTTCACCAGCCGCCTGGCCCTTAAGCTCCTGGAGCCGGTACCCTGGTGATGGAGTGTGGTTCCGGTTAGCAAAACAAAAGGATAGTCCTCTTTTGCTCCGTCTGGCAGCGGGGCATATTCAGCAGGGGAGAAATGAAGAGGTCCCTCTAGCTCAGCTTGATGAGGCACCAGTTCCCCGACCTCATCCATTATCTGCTGAGGAGAGGAGAAGGGTAGCGGGCTCCCCATCTTCTCGGCCAGCCGCTGGACTATCTCCCAGTCGGGCAGGCTTTCCCCGATGGGCTCGATTGCCTTGCGTAGCCGGTTTACCCTCCCCTCGAAGCTGGTGAATGTCCCCTCTTTTTCAGCGAAGCTCGCCGCCGGCAGTACCACACTGGCCAGTCCGGCTGTCTTGCTGAGGAAGATGTCCTGTACGATAAGGCACTCAAGGCAAGCCAGGGCTTCGCTGACAAGACTTGAGTGGGGGAAGCTTAACGCGGGGTTCTCTCCGACGACGTAAAGTCCCTTGATTTTTCCTTCCTTCGCCTGCTCTATTATCTCGACAGCGGTAAGTCCGGGCTTAGCCGGCAGGCTTACCCCCCAGCATTCTTCAAACCTCTTCCTTGCCCCAGCATCGGTCACGCTCTGATAGCCGGGGAGAAAGTCGGGCAATATCCCCATCTCGCCGGCGCCGCGAGCGTTGCTCTCTCTCATAATCGGGTAGACGCCGCCCTTCTCAACCCCGATATTGCCGGTCAGGAGCACCAGGTTGGCCAGGGCCTTCAGGTTGTTTGTCCCCGATGAGTACTGGGTGATTCCGGAGCCATAGACGATGGCTGCACTGTCTGCTTTAGCATACAGGCGGGCGGCGGCTCTAATTGTCTCAGCCGGGATGCCGGTGATGGCCTCGGTATCCTCAGGGGAGTACTTATCTAGCGCCCTGACCAGTTCCTCAAGGTTGTTCGTTCTCCGGGTGACGAATTCCTTGTCGAGCAGGTCTTCATCAATAATCACCCTGGCCAGGCCATCTAGTAGAGCGACATCGCTGCCGACTCGGGGACGCAGCCAGAGATGGGCGAATGAAGCGAGCCCTGTTCGCCGGGGATCGACCAGTATTAACCTGGTCCCTTTGAATCTGACGGCGCGCTTTATGGCGTATTCCATGACAGGGGCTGACGAAGAGGGGTCGGCCCCGATGACCATTATCACGTCTGATTGCTCCAGGGTATCGAGGTAGTCCCTCCTGTGGGATAAGGCAGGGACTGCTTCAGTGGTGGAACTGTACAGGCGGCTGCCGTTATCGGTGTTATTGGTACCCAGCACGCACCTGGCGAACCTCTGCAGGAGGTAGTTCTCTTCATTGGTGCACCTCGGTGAGCCGAGAACGGCCAGGCTGTCGGGCCCATATTTTTCTTTTATTCGCTTAAGCTCTCCGGCCGCCCGTTCCAGGGCCTCTTCCCAGGATACCTCTTCAAGGCCGTCTTCCGTCCTGACCAAGGGCTTGGTCAACCGGTCCGGGCTATGGACAAAGTCGTAGCCATAGCTTCCCCTGACGCAGAGTGTGCCCTGATTCACTCTATCCTCCTTGCCGGGGGTAACCCGGATTACCTGGCCGGCCTTGACTTCCAGGGAGATGCTGCAGCCGCAGCCGCAGTAGGGACAGGTGGTCTCAACAGCGGTCTTGGTTGTCCCGTGATAGGTCTTTTCCTTCTCGGTGAGGGCGCCGGTAGAGCAAAGGGCAACACAGGTGCCGCAGAAGGTACACTCGGAAGACTCCAGGGGAAAATCACCATATGTGGCCGGTTTGGTGAAAAATCCTCGCTGGAAGTAGTCAATGGCTCCTTCGACGACCATCTCCTGGCAGGCGCGAATACACTTACCGCATAGTATGCACTTGCTTAAATCTCTCTCAATAAAGGGGTTCACTTCCTCAATAGCGGCCATCTGCGGTAGCCTCTGCAACTCTACCAGACCGATGCCCATATCGGCAGCGATCTGGCGTAGCTGGCAGCGGTTGCCTTTGTCACATACCAGGCAGGAATCAGGATGGCTGGCCAACATCAGGTTAACGATGGTCTTGCGGTGCGCGATAACTCGTTCGGAGTGGGTGTTGATGACCATTCCCTGGGCTATCGGGGCGACGCAGGAAGCCATCAAGGCACCGGTTTGTTCGTCTTCTACCAGGCAGATGCGGCAGGCGCCGACCGGGGTCAAGTGGGCATCATAACAGAGTGTCGGGATAACCACCCCCGACTCGCGTGCCAGTTCCAATACGGTCATTCCAGGATGACCGCTTACCTCTCGCCCGTTAAGTGTTATGGTAACTGTTTCCAACACTATCCCCCTCTAAGGGATCAGGTGAGTTTTGATTTCCTTGGCACGGTGTTCAGGTAAGTCAATTTCACTTGTAGATATTGGTCGTGATTATATAACAACATTTCCCGCGTTGTCAAGAGGGAGGGTTAGCGTTATTTTTGGGCATATTATGAGGCCAGGCTGGGTTGGCTTTTCCTCCTCTATGGTCTGAACCTGCCTGACCTCTTCAGGGCATTAGATTGTCTGAGAGCTTACTTTTTCAGGTGTTTCTCTATAATGTTAAATAGCTCCTCTGGACTGACCGGCTTTTCAATGTAGTCCTCGGCTTCTAGCTGGAAGCCCTTGCTGACCGGAATGCCGGTGCCGGCCCTCCTCTCGGCATAGCTGGTCAGCATTACCACTGGTATTTTGCTCAGCTTGGGGTCCTTCTTGAACTGTTCGGCAGCGGAAAACCCGTCTGTTCCCGGCATTATGATATCGAGGAGGACCAGGTCGGGGCTCTCGGCCCGCGCCTTTTTCAGCCCTTCATCACCCGCGAAGGCTACGATGACCTCATAGGGCTTACTCTCTAGAATGGTCTTGGTTGCCTCAATAAAGTCAGGGTCGTCGTCAATAAGCAGAATTTTGGCTTTCTTTTCCATACTTTCTTACTCCTTTCTTAAGTTTGCCAGGCTTGCCCGACCTGATCTAGACTTCTTGTTTTCTTTTGACAAGCTTCTTGACCCTTGCCAGCAGGATATCGGGAGAGGTCGGTTTCTCCACATAATCATCCGCACCCAGCTCTACCCCGGTCTCCAGCTTATAACGTCGGCGGCTGGCCTCCTCTCTCACTGCGGTTTGAATTAGAATGGGCATCTCGCTAAACTCTGCCCACCTAGGGTCACGAAGTTCTTTCATTACGCCAAAGCCATCCATCCTGGGCATCAGCAGGTCAAGAATCATCAGGTCCGGTTTTTCCACCTTAAGGCAGGCCAGTCCTTCTATCCCGTCTTGGGCCGTAATCACCTGGTAGCCCCGGCTTTCAAGGACCATAGTTAGTGCGTCAAGAACGTCAGAGTCGTCATCGACTATCAGTATTTTCTCTGCCATTTTATCTCCTGCATCATTATAATAT
>SDBT01004576.1_pt1 | contig 23436 bp, 26 predicted proteins | sample 2277101 | NCBI WGS metagenome assembly SDBT01 (sample SAMN10404973, study PRJNA504765) | marine sediment metagenome | isolation source: marine sediment core GS10_PC15, 103 cmbsf | place: Arctic Ocean: Southern Knipovich Ridge | collected 2010 | reverse complement strand
AAACGTACGGCGAGAGATCGAGATTCGTACGGCGGACCCCACTGCCACTGATGACGCTAGCGCTGGTATTTTAGAGGGGACTACTTGGGTAAACACAGCCAACGGCAAGATGTTTGTCTGCGTAGATTCAACGGCTTCGGCAGCGGTCTGGGTTCGTAGCGGGCCGGCTCGCGATACGATTCGCTTTCAGCTCAACGGGAAGCCGACAGTCTCTACCGGTGTGGATGGCGTATGGATGACTCCTGCGGCGGGGGTCTTCAGGAAAATTACTCTCTATCGCAGAACCGCCGGCTCCGGTGGCAGCTTGATTGTCGATGTGAACAAAGAAGGAACGACGATCTACACGACCCAGAGCAACCGCCCAACCGTGACGCAAGCCAGTGGTAATGATCAGTTCGATGCGACGACTGATTTTGACGTCGCGACTTTCGGGGCAGACGAGCGGATCGAGTGGGACATTGACACGGTCGAATCCGGTAACCCGCAGGATGCCACTCTAGAGATCGAGGTGGAGTACACATGAGTCTCGATCGGATCATCGAGACGGGCAGTTATGTCGGAAATGGCGCGACGCAGTCTGTTGCGGTTGGGTGGCAACCGGGTCTCGTAATAATTGCCTCATCGAGACCGACCGGTCCTGCGGCAGGACGGTGTCTCGCGTTCAAGGTTCCGAGCATGGCTGATGATGATTTTCTGGAGTGTTCGGGGTCGGCGCAGTTCACTACGGTCGATGGCGTCACCCTCACGTCCACTGGATTCGATCTGGGATCGGACGATGTCATCAACCGAAATACGACTATCTTTCATTGGGTGGCCATCCGAGCAGGGCCTTGGATAGATACAGGTTCTTTTGTTGGTGACGGCGGTACGGTGGTGTCCACGAGAAACCGGCAGCCTAGTGTTGTTCTTCATGCTCAATCCACTGCGCCGGGGATAGAGATGTTTTTCAAATTCGCCACTATGCCGGCGAATACTGCGGCTGTCTTTCGCGGTTCAATGCTGAGCTCAAGCGGACTGACGTTGATATCGACAGGCTTTGAGGCCAGTGGAGAAGCGAACGATTCTGGGGAGACTTATGACTGGGTTGCGTTTTTTGACCTGGTGGGGTCGACGAGACATTTCGAGACTGGAAGTTACACTGGGGACGGCAATGCCTCTCAGAGCATCAGCTTAGGAAAGCAACCCAAGTTCGTCATGATCTACAACGAAACCTCACAAGACATGTGCGCTTTCAAATCCGATACGATGTCGGATGATGACTACGGCTTACTTAACTCGAATTATTCTTTTGAGAGTGGAGTCACGCTTGTGGCTGACGGATTTGACGTCGGTTCAGATTTCAATCCCTCGAATGATGTTCATCGGTTTTTAGTGGGTTACGTATAGTCATGGCATTTGCCGATAAGCCCATCCATCCGCACGTTCAAGGGAAGACCATCACTGGACTCGCAGTCTCCAAAACCGCTGCGATGACACTCGAGGTCGCTTCGGGAACAATCCAGGTCCATCAGGACGGTGTTACGCACACGCTCGATGCGGCGGCCTCGCACGTCTTCGCTGCAGACGGCGTCAACATCACCCGCTGTTTCATGGGGATCGTCACGAACGATGTAACGGTCGAGCTCTGGGTCGATTCGTACGTGGATGACGGAATCACCACCAAAGGCGATCCACCTGCCGGTTTTCGCCTCCTTCAGGCCGTCGCGTGGTTTGACATTGCGGTGAGCGAAACGGACCTCGTCAACTCGACGATCAACCGGAGGACGTTCGTATGACGCAGTCTACTTCGGGGCAGGAACTTCAAACCGTGGCTTTTCAATTTTGGGAGACCAATCCGGCGCAACCCACGTCATCAGAAGCCTGGCAAAACGGGCTATCAAAGACGGCCTTACCTGTAGCTGTTGGCATCTATCGGATCACCTGGAGTTTTGAGTTGCGCGTCGTCCTGAACGGCGCGCTGAACAGCGGAGCTGTGGCCCGCTTTAGGCTGAACGGTAGTCGCAAGGGGGATGCTTATTACCGACCAGCCGCCCGCACGGGCGAGACTGAGACTGAGTGGTGTGGATTTCCGGGATGGGATCGAATTGTGTTCGCAGAGGGTGACACGCCGCTTTTGGAAATCGATTGGCGGCGCGATCCGGTCGAGGGCGGCAACGACTCGATCGAGATTCGGAAGCTGAAGATGGGCATTGAGTTCATGGGGTAGGATATGGGCGTCAGCGTAAGAATCCAAACCGGTGGCACCGAACCGATCCAGGTGCAGGAGCAAAACCAGATCACGGGGATCACAGATATCTTTGTGCGCGTGCGTCGCGATTCGGATGGTTTCTTTCTCGATTTTGCTGGTGCTCCGCCGGACACATTCCGTGCTGCGCCAACGCAACCCAACAGCGCAGCTCTGTCTGAAGTAAGCGCGACGCTTATGCCTGGGCTTTACGATCTAAGTGGCGGACTCGATCTTTCTATCATCACAAATACTGCTGCCGACGACACGCTAATAGTCTTTCCGGTTCAGACGCCTGGCACAAACGCATCTCTTCCACCACCAGGAGAGATCAAGGTTGGTCAGTTCGTAGATGATCTTTTGGAGAACACGAGCGCGATCGACTTAAGGATCGAGATACCTCCGCTTGAGCGTCCGCCTGGCGGATCTCTTGGGTACCGGATTTTACTCGAAGTCCGAAATGCAGGCGGAGCGCTAATTGATCCTGACAGCAATTCGATCTCCGGCAGTGCGCGTAATGAACTAGATGTCGACAGAAGCACGAATCTGTCGGCAGTTACGCGTACGGCGGTGGGTCGTTATGAAGCCACTTACGCAGTCGACAATCTTCATGCGATTGAACAAATTTTATTCACATTCGCTTTTGCGGTGTCTTCAGTCGCGCAAATATTCGAACAAGTTGAGACCGTGATCGATGCGACCACGGGAGAGCCTCCACTGAAAGGAATGGGGTTCTAGGCATGCCGGTTATCGCATTGAACGAAACCAGCGATTGTTCAAATCCTATTCTTGATTTGTTCGTCAGAGAATTGGGTATTCTCGTGGACGTTGTTCAGGTGGAATGGCTGATTGAAGATGTAACGACCGGAACGCCGGTGCAGATCGAGCCTGCCTCAGGACGCAATACGGCGAACGTGGCTGCATGCCCTGCGGGCGACCGCGTGTCAGAGGGTCGGTATGTTGCGACGTTCACGATCCCTCCCAGCTTCAATATCGGGGTGCACCGACTAACCTGGTTTTTCAGGAAGACGCTAGCGGGACAGGAATTTACCTCTCAAGAAGAGTTCGAAGTCCTGTCGGTGTCGGTGCCTGGGGCGAATGAAATATATTGCACTGTTCAGAATATTCGCGACGAAGGCGTTACTGTGGCGCAGGCATCTGATGGGTTCATCCTGAAGCGACTCGTCGAGGCCTCGCGTTTTATCGACAAGGTCACTGGGCGATTCTTTTTGCCACACACCGAAGAATATCTCTTCGACGGGACCGGTCACGGTCAGCTTTTCCTTGAAGAGCCGATCATCGCGATTTCAGAAATCGAGATCAGCGTCGAAGGAATCACGTTCACCGATCAACCGATCGATTTGGAAGACGTTGCGATCTACAACCGACATCTAAGCCAGAAACTTACGCGACCGGACGATCGGGACAATCCGAGAATAGCTTTCCAGCGAGCCGATCGTGAATTCGCTCGGCTTCATGCTCTGTTCGGCGAGCGTATTTTTTACCGGGGGAAACAAAACATCCGCGTAAGCGGGGTCTTCGGCTACACCGACCCAGACGGAACGTCGACAGGCAAAACGCCGGAATTGATCGGTAAGGCGTGCAAGCTGATCACGATTCAAAACATCGCGCCTTTTGGTGATACTGATGCGAGCTTCGATGCGGCGAACGCCAACAACGTTCGCCGACTCAAGACGCGCGATCAAGAAATCGAATATCAGAACCGTAAAGGCGTGGGTGGCCTGACCGAAGGACCATTCACAGGAGACAATCGGATTGACAACATCCTTTTGGCCTATGCTCGACCGCTGGATATTGCCATCGTCTGAGGAGATTCATGCCGCGCGGCAAACTCATATTTCCTTTCCTGGCTGAAATTGCCAGATTGGATACACAAGCAACCGCAGCAGATCCCGATGGAAGTGGTCCGCTCACGAGTGGTTACGACATCGACTTCAGAGAGCCGCGCAAGATTCCAAACCTGACGGCTGTTCCGGATCCAACGCCTGACAGCACAGACGCTCGAGCAGAGAGCACGCCGATCGAAGTGAAGGTTCAGATTGAGCCAGGATTTTTTGAAGCTCTCGATCAGCTTTTTGCCGGTACCTCCCCTGATTCAAAAATGGGTTTGATCGCGCATTACAAAAACCTTGAGGCGGACGGGCTGGTTGATGCGGCCACCGGCGAGCCGTTGATCCGAACAAACGATCGGCTGGTTTCGATCAAGAGATTGAATGGTGATCTGGTGCGGACCATCCGCAATCCGCCTGGACTTTTCGTCTCCGAGGTTCGTGATATCGGGCAAGGCTTAGGTTTGGGCGGATCCGGCTCACACCGAAATCTGCTAATGTTGATGTTTGAGGAGCGGGTTCAGGCAGCCCGTGCTTAGCTAATGGGTCTCGAGCGGGTAGGGAAGTGGCTGGTCGCAGCAAAGCTCCTGAAGGGCGCTGGGAAGATTCTCAAGCCCGCTATCACGAAGTCTGTCCGGCAAGAGGCGCAGTTTTTTCGAACCAAGATTGTTCGCGGAATCACGAAGCAAAAGCCAGGAGGAAAACCGTTTCTCCCGTTGGCACCGAACACGCTCAAGACGCGACGCGCACAACGCTTCCGAGGAAGCAAGGCTTTGATCCGGACCGGAGGGCTTCGCAACGCCATCACTGTCGTGAACCTTGGCGATGCTGCCTTCGTGGGCATCCTTCGATCAGCCCGGAGCACAGACGGTGAAGACCTGCACAACATCGCTCGGATACATGAATTCGGACGCGGTCCGTTTCTTGTTCCGATCACCAAAGCCTCACGCAGTTTTTTGGGCGCAGCCGGAGTTCAGCCAGTGCCGAGCCGTGTCGCGGTGATCACGATTCCGGCGAGGCCTTTCATCGCACCTGTTTTTGAAAAGTTTGGAAAGCCAGCAGTGGCGCGCCGGCGCATGCTTCGCCGTCTGTCGATCAACACCAAGAAGCAATTCGGTAGATTCTGATGGCAGTTCCAACGATAGAAGGGGTCGAGATCGACAACGGAGATGGTGACGCGATCTCCGGTCCTGATGCTGATGGAATTCAAACGCTGACCGATTCAGCAGACTTGTTTGTGTCGGTGACGATGACCGAAGGCCGGGCCATCATCGCCGGCGGGGCAGGCGCGAACAACGGAAACTTTTTGGTGATCGATGTCCCGAGCACATCGACCATCCGATATTTCAATCCAAGCGGTATCGCTGAACCTGGGTTCTCTGGGACATGGTCGGTGACGGTCAATCCGATCAAACCAACGAAGGGACCGAGCGGTGGCAAGACCGTTGTTGAAATTTTGGGAACCAATTTCCGGCTCCCAACCCCTCCACCGGCAACTGATTTTGTCGGCGGTGATTTCGAAGAATCGGTTCGGGTCGTGATTGGCGGACGACTCACGACCACCGTTCAGGTCGTGAGTGACCAGCGGCTCTTTTGCACGACGCAATCTCGTGAGCCGATCTTTTCTGATGTGGTCGTCACCAACATCGACAGCAATGGCGACCCGATCGCAGGCGAGACAGTAACATTAGCGAACAGCTACACGTATGCGAGACCTCGGCTCGATGCGCTTGCGCAAAGCGATCTCGTTCGGCTGTGCATCACGATTATTCGTGAGCTCAAAAAGCAGATCATCAGCAACGTGACGATGACGACTGCTACGGACTTCGACGCTGATCCGGCAGACGCGACGAACTTCATCGAGATCGCCGAGCTCCCGCAGCTTATATTGGTCGGACCTCAGTTCGAAGAGAATCGATTTCAGACAAACAACGAAGCGCTCGAAGAAGCCCCTGACCCGACGACCTTCGAGCTCGGCATTCGTCGGTTCCCTCGAGTTGTTGACGTGATCTTCAACCTGATTGGAGCCAGTGACAACACCGTGGAGCTCTTGAATCTAATGTTTTCGGTTCAGAGTTTCTTTAACCGGAACAAAGATCTGTTGATGCTGCGGAATGCGCCTTCCGGGGATCCAAATGACCCCTTCCCGGTCGATCCTGATCCGGCCGACGTGATCGAGTATGAGATGGATATAGAGGTCGGAGGCCAGTTTGGAGTGACGACCCGGCCCAACAATTCAAACCTCAGGACGTTCTCAGGGTCGTTTCTGATTCGGGGCTTCGAGATCGAGGACCTTCCCGACTTCCCGGCTGATCTTCTTGTGGCGGTCACCCGAGAGGTGTTACAGAGTGAGGTGTGTCCGACGGCCGAACAATTCGGGCAGGTCTTCAAGATCGGCAAGCATCCTGGAGACTCGACCTTTGGAGGTAGCTAGTGGCTGAGGCGAAGAAGCAGAGCGAAGCGCTCGTGACCATCGAGAACAAAAAGCGTCGGATGAAGACCTACAATCTCGAAGGCGAGCACATGCGAAATCGTCCAGATTTTGGTTACCAGCGGATCGTTCAGTACCAGACAGTGACTCATCCGCGGACGGGTCGTGTGGGTCAGAAGCGAGGGCGCACGAGCTCTCCGAGTTCGATCACGTTTTGTGCTCGCGAGAAAAAGGTCAATCTTCCTCATGCTCTTTCTGTTTGCCCAGACATCAAGGCAGCTAAAGATCGAGGTGATCTCAAGATCACCTACCAGGACGGACCGATCGAGGTGAAGGCTTTGGCAGCGAAGGTGCGAAAGACCACGCTTCAGCTCCAGCAGGAAGCTGATGAGGCTGCACAGAAACGCGAAGACGATCACGCAAAGTCGGAGCTCGTCACGAATGCGGCGAAGAAGCCTGAGCCGGAACCGAAAGCAAGCAAACGAAGCGGCGCAAGAAGAGCGCCGTCGAGCTCGGACTGAGCTCCCTTTTTCCGCGCGGCCCGCGAACCGCGCGCGACTCTTCGGAGGGGCGATGACATGAGGGAGCGAACAAGATGGGCAATGAACTACTCGCCTCGAAAGTCGTCGTTCAAGAGGAAGAACCGCGCATCCGCAACATCCAAGGTGTTGCGACGGCAGTCACCGCTACCGAGGGCGTGACTGAACGCGGACCTGTGAACCTCGCCACGCTGGCGACCAGTTTCGAAGAATGGGTCAAAATATTCGGGTCGTTCATCGCAGACAGCGACTTGACGATCAGCGTCCAAGGTTTCTTCGACAACGGTGGTGCACAGCTCTGGACGAACCGAGTTGTCCATCACACCGACATTTCCAATCCGGCGAGCAAGACAAGTCTGGCGGCAACGTTGAACCTCCTAACTGGAGCGACGGCGCCATCAGCCGGAACGATCCTCGGAACGCAAGCAGCGCCTTTCGATCTCGAGCCAGGCGACACCCTGTCGATCGATGTCGACGCCGGCGGCGCCGCGGTTGCAACTTTTCTCGCAACCGCACCGACGCGCACTTCGGCCAATACGGAAACATTCGATCTTTTGGATGGTTTGACGCTTACGGTGCGCATCGATGGCGGCGGCGTTCAGACTGTCATTTTCGACACGGCTGAGTTTGCTGACATCGCAAACGCGACGGCTGCCGAAGTCGCGGCGGTGATCAACGCCGAGCTCACTGGTGCAAGTTCTGGAGTTTCCGCTGGTGCAGTGACGATCACCTCTGACGCTCGCGGCACGGGCGCGAGCGTCGAAGTCACGGGCGGTACCGCAAACACCGGTGGTGCCAATCGTTTCGCTTTCCCGACTGCTCTGTTAGCCGGGGGCGGCAACGTCGCCAACATCGACGCCGTCACCGCTGCCGAAGTCGAGACCGTTGTGGAAGCGGCGGTGGCGGGTCTCGATGTCATCGACGTGAGTGGTCAGATTCGGATCACTTCACTGACCACCGGACCGACGAGCTCCATCCTGGTCGAAGCCGTTTCCACCGCTGACGATGAGCTCGGCTTTGATAACGCGACTCACTTTGGCTCGAGCGGTGCCGCAGTCAACACGCTTCAGGTTGACGGTAAGACCGACGGCACTTACGCCAACGACATCCGTCCGATCATTGCGCCGGCCACGAGTGGTGAGGCCGATCGCTTCAATCTCGAAATCGAAGATAACGGCATAGTCGTTGAGCGCTTTCCAAACGTCACGATGCTGGACACCGATGCACGGTATGTCGAAACGCTTGTGAACGATCCCGATACTGGGTCAGATCTTATTCAGGTGACCGATCTCGATGCGGGCGGTGCTGGAGCATCTGCCGCGGTTCAGCGTCCAATCAGCGGAATTTTCGGACCGATGGCCGGTGGTGATGATGGTTTGGCCGGTGTCGATGATAGCGATTTCGTCGGCAATGCCGCCGGCGGCACTGGTCTTCGGTCTTTCGATCAGACCTTGGGCATTCGTATTTTGACTGTTCCGGGCCGTGCGACTTCGGCGGTCCAGAACGCGATGATCACTTACGCGGAAGTGACGCGGTCGATGGAGATGTTTGCGATTCTGGATTCACCAGAAGGGCTGACGGCGGTTGGGATCGTGAACTATGTGACCGTGACTGCGAGCCTAAAAGGTTTGTCGGAATTCGGTGCGATCTACTGGCCCAGAATCAAAGTTCTCAATCCGTCGAAGACCATCTTTGGCAACACCGAAGATCTGGTCGTGGCACCGTCGCTTCATCTCGCAGGTATGTATGCAAGAACCGACGGATCCCAACCGAGCGGTGTGTTCATTCCGCCGGCTGGAGAGCAGACAGGTCGAATACTGGGAGTGATCGGGCTGGAGACGGACGAAGTTCTGGATGAAGCCAAGCGCGACCTGGTCTTCCCTGAACTGATCAATCCGATCAATACTTTTCCCGGTGCGCCATTTCACGCAGACGGTGCACGCACCCTGAGAGACGATGGCAATTTCCCAACAATCGGGGAGAGGCGCGGTGTCATTTTTGTCGAGCAGAGCTCGAAGGATTTCCTTCGAATCTTCAAGCACAAAAACAATACGGAACCGCTGCGGAACTCGATCGATCGATCGCTCACGGCGTTTCTTTTGATTCAGACGAGAAACGGGGCGTTTCAGTCGACCGACCCGTCGAAAGCTTTCTTTATCGACGTGAGCGCGGCACTCAATCCGCCGAGCGTGATCTTCGCGCGGAACCTCGTGATCAGAATGGGGTTAGCGACAAGCAAGCCGGCTGAATTCATTATTCTAAGAGTGTCGCAAGATACGCGCGCGCTCGAGGAAGAGCTTGCGGCGTTGGCGGCATAAGCTGAGCGACTGACGAGGAGAGGTAACGGCTATGACCATCGGAACGCCAAGACGGTTTTTCAAAAAGTTCAAGTTCGTCGTCGAGATCGATGAAGTCGCGAGCGCGGGTTTTCAAAAAGCTGGGCCGCTCGGCGTCGAAATCGGAGAGGTGGTCTACCGCGAAGGGGGTCGCCTCATCGCCACCAAAGATCCTGGCCTGGTCAACTTCAAAGATCTAACGCTTGAGCGTGGCGTGACAAACGATTTCGATCTCTTCACTTGGCTCAAGCAAGTAGTTGACGCGACGAACAACGGCGGAATCGGATTGAATGTACCGGAATTCAAACGCAACTTTGATCTCGTTCAGCAAGATCGAGATGGCTCCACTGTCGCCCGGTGGCGAGGCTTCAACGCTTGGCCGAAAGACTTCGATGCAGGCGAATGGGACAACGATGCAGAAGAAAACGTGATTGAGGTTGTAACTCTCTCGGTTGAGCTCTGGGATCGCATCAGCTAGCCACGTTCCGGTATTTGAAAAAAGCGGTACTCCCACTAGCGTTTGCGCCGCAAATCGACTAGGAAGCCCTGAATGAGCACAGCAGATATTGTGTGCCCCTCTGGGCTTGCAGGGACGGTCCGCAAATGGAAAATCTCCGAGGGCAATATTCTCGCGAGCAAGAAGGTACGAAAGCAGAACAAGCTGATCGATGAGCTCATGCGTAAAACGTGGCTCAAGACGGAGGCCATGGGGCTTTGCGAATACGCGATCAATGGTGTTGGGCCGAGATGGACCGACGTGCTGGCCGGCGATCGAATGTACGCGCTCATTCAGGGACGAATCCTGACCTGGACCACGGAGTATGACTTCAAATGGCAGTGCGATAATCCGGTGTGCGATCGACCGTTTTGGTGGAGCATCGATCTGTCGGAACTTCCGGTGAAGAAGCTCAGCGAAAAAGATGCCGAGCTGTTCAGGAACGGAAACCGATTTACCGAATACTCGGAAACGCTGGGGAAGCAGATCACCTTTCAGCTCATGACGGGAACAACTCAGCGACAAGCCCTTCGGCTGTCGGAAGACCCCGAAAACCAAGAGGCAGCCCTGAGCACTTCACTCGCCTCTCGCATCTTAGATGTCGAAGGTGTCCGGTTCGACAAGAAGCGCACGATCCGAGAGTGGTTAGACGATCAAGATCTCGAGCTCATGCTCGAGCTCGTGGAGATTTTCGATGCCCATGACTGCGGCGTGCAAACCAAAATCGAGATCGGCTGCCAGCATTGCCCGAATGAGATGGAGATCGAGCTCCCTTTCGGGAAGACTTTCTTTATGCCGAACAAGAGGAAGAAGCCAAAGGTGGTCTCTACGGAGGACTCCTCCCAAACCTCACAACAGACAATCTGAACGAGATCGAGTTTCAGCTTCATTACACCCAGCACGGGGGAAGCGGTCTCAATATGTCGTTGTCTGAGATTCAAAACCTGGACTTCGACCGAGCCGAATTCTGGCTTGAGCGTCTTGAGCGCGAGCGCGAGAAAGAGGCTGAGGCCATTCGCAAGGCTTCGAAGAAGCGCTGATCCCGTGGTACAGATCAACCCGTGGCTCTGAACGCGTTAGGTCTTGGCCTAATTTTTACGGCTCGTGACGCAGCCAGCGGCGTGATCGGAAAAATCGGAAGCAAGTTCGAAGCTCTCGAGGGTAAAGCCTCCGGAGCGGCCAAAAGCTTCTCAAAAGCGGTGGGCGCATTCGCAATCGGAGTGGGTGTCTTCGCAGCGGGCTCTCTGGGCGTCGCTGCTGGCTTCAAACTAGCTGGGGCAGCTGGGGAGTTCGGCCAGGGGATCGCAGCCGTGGGGGCTGTATCGCGCGCCACGGGCGCGGAACTGAGACTGTTGGAGGAGTCAGCCATTGGCGCTGGCATTGCGACGCAATTCAGCCCCCAGGAGGCAGTGGACGGACTCACGTCTTTGGCAACGGCGGGGCAGACTGCCGCTGAGGCGACCAAGACGCTCATCCCTGTTCTCGATTTAGCAGCAGGCTCCCTTGGGCAACTCGGCGTTGCGGGCGCAGCAGAGGCTGTCGTAGGCACGTTGAAGAGCTACGGCAAGGGTGTCGAGGAAGCTGTCGACGTAACCGACAAGCTTTTGCGAATCACTCAACTGTCCAATTTCCAGGCTCGAGACTTCGGCGCCGGGCTGGCGAAAGCTGCGGCATTTGGAGCGAAATTCAACCAGACTTTTGAGGACACCCTGATCACCCTGGGCTTGCTGCGAAATGCCAATATCGATGCGAGCTCGGCAGCAACCGCTTTCAGGGAGGCGACTCGGCGGCTGGGTTCTGATCAGAGAGCTCAGGGAGCGATCACGAAGCTCGGGATCGATGTCTTCGATCGACAGACTAGGCAGATGCGACCGCTTTTGGACATCATCAAAGATTTCGCGGATGCGACGGCAAATCTCGGCGACAAGGAACGCCTGGCCGCGGCAGCTAGAGCTTTTGGAGCGAGAGGTCTTTTGGCGTTCGGAGCGGTTGCTGATGCCACGTTTACAAAAGTCCTTCCGAATGGAACGACACAGGTCCTCAAGGGTGCGGAAGCAATCAGCGAACTAAGAAAACAGATGGCAAATGCTGCTGGCACCGCGGCCGAATTTCGAGAGAAGTTACTCGACACATTCAAAGGGCAGCAGACTTTGCTTCGTGGCTCTATTAGTACATTCGCAGTCGTCTTCGGCAAACCGTTCGCTCAAGCGCTCAAACCCGTTGTGTCTCTAGTCATCGCCGTTTTGAATGCTTTCACCAAAACAATCCAGGCGATGCCGGAACCAATAAAAAAATTGCTTGTCACAGTTTTTTTGCTAGCCAGTGCGGCCACTGCAGCAGCCGGAGCTTTTCTGGCCTGGAAGGCAGGGGCGATCCTTGCGGCAGCAGCAATGAAAGTTTTTGGCGGAGCCCTTGCTGGGGTCGCCGCTGTCGCTGGACCAGTCTTTTTGGCGATACTTGTTCTTGCTGCAGCCGGAGCTCTGTTACGTGCGGCATGGGAAGCGGACTTCGGAGGCCTGGCGACAGTCGTCACGAGATTCTTCTCACGGATCAAACTCGTCTTCACGGCACTGGGTCAGTTGATCACAACGGGTGAGCTTTCCGGAAAAGTGTTGAAGGAATTCCAGGTCGCGGATGCGGGGCTGCAAAACTTCATCACTTCGGCCTTCACGGCTTTTGCGAGACTGCAGGCTTTCTTCAGCGGCTTTGCTACTGAGCTCCGGGAAGCGCTCGGACCAACCATCAGCATGCTCGGCGAAGCTTTTGGCGGGCTTTTTAGCGCGATCGGTGAGCTTCTCGTTCAGTTTGGTTTTGCTGATTCGAAAGTGGCCGGGACACAAGAGGGATTTGAAACGTTTGGTAGGATCATTGGAGCTATAGCCGGCGGGATAGTCACAGTGATCGGTGTGTTTTTGACCACGTGGGTGTCGACTTTTACCGGCATCATAAAGGTGATCAAAACCGTTATTGAGTTTGCGAATTTCATGAAGGAGGTTTTCACCGTAGTCTTCGGCGCTATCTTCGATTCGGTGATATCGCTACTGCCTCCGCTTGGGGATTTGGTGAAAACGGTTCAGATCGGGGCGGCTGCTGTAGGTATCGATCTCGGTGGCCCAACAGCGCCCGGCGGTCCAGGCCCTGGAGCTCTTCCGGCAGCAGCTGCAGCAGCAGGAGGGGTCAGGCCTGGAGTGACCGCGGCAGTCCTGCAATCGAGACCGGAGGGCGGATCTGTAACGCGGGAAGAGCTGGCTTCGATGATGTCGGCCATCCAAAATCAGTCGATCGAAATCACGACGCAATCGATCCTGGACGGCCAACAGATCGCGGAAAATCAGGAGTCGGTCCGTCGTGTCGAAGCAGCCACGACTTTTGGTACGGTTACACGCGAGGGATGATCGATGGTTGTTGAAGAACGTGCTCCTAATCCAGCAAAGAAGCGAGAGCCACGGCCCGCGACACTTCTTTCTGCCCTCAATCGACAACCGCCGAAGATGTCGTTTACGAACATTGTTGATCCCGACGACACGATATTTCCGCAGTTCAATCCGGAAGAAGTGCGCGTGCAGCTCCGAGCGTTGTGGGAAAAGATTACGATTCCAGGCTTGAGCCATCAGCGTCTCAACTACATTTCGAGTTCAAATCCTGTCTTCCGTTTGACGCTACGATACGACGCGACCGGCCGGAGTCCGAAGACGCGTGAGATCTTCGAAGATCACCTCCAGTTTCTACAAGCTCACTTTCATCCGAGGAACGGTGCCGACACTGTTCTTGGTGGGGAGGCACCAAGGTTGCTCTTCATCTGGCCAACGCTGATAAGCATGACGTGTATCATCGAAGAGGCGAATTTCAATTTGACCCGGTTCAATTCTGAGCTTCAGCTCATGGCCTGGAATGTAACCCTTGGGCTGTCAGAAATCCGAGATGTCCGACTTACTTTTGAAGAAGTGCGTGGTTTGGGTATGAAGCGGAGCGGAAGCCGGCCAGGATCTTTTGAAATCTGATCGCACGAGGATCAACGATGCCACCGCAACGCTCATCGCGACATCTGCTCACCACCGCTCTGACTGACAACAGCGAGCGCGTGTTTTTGTCTGAACGCGTGCCGTTTCGATTTATCGAGCTCCCAGACAATCGGAAGCACACGGTCAAAGAGGGTGATGACCTTTTCAATATCGCGGGCCGTTACTTTGCACCACTCAATCGCCCGGCTGGTTTCTTCTGGGCCGTGGCCGATTTTCAGCCGGATCCAATCATCGATCCGACGCTGAAGATCACCTTTGGCCGTATCCTTTTCGTGCCAAGCATTCGGACTCTTGTCGAAAGCATTTTAAGCGAAGACCGCCGAGAGGATTTCAGTCCGAATGGTTAGCCCTGCCAATGTCGATCGCCCCGATGTTCTGATTCGGTTTCAGGGCAACACGGATGAAAAGCGTCAGCTGAACCTGCGTGATCGAATGATCGAGTTCAAGTATGAAGATCGCGAGAAGGGTGCTGATCTGAGTTTTATCAGTCTTGAGAATCATGATCTGTCGCTTTACGATGAAGTGGGTTTCGACAAAGGCAACATTCTTGAGTTGACCTGGGGCTATCCGAACAACTTCTCTCCGACCCGCAAAGTGATCGTCAAACGATCAAAAGGATTCCGTGCGCTCAGGGTTGAAGCTTACGGCCAAGAGGTTCAGCTCAATCGCGAAACGAAGTGTCGCACCTTTGAGAACAAAAAAAGATCTCAGGTCGTGCAGGAGCTCGCGCAAAAAGCAGGCTTCAAGACTGACGAGCTCGACATTGAAGACACAAAGGTGATCTTCAGAACTATCCATCAGGCGAAGCAGACCGACGCGCAGTTCATCAAAAAGCTCGCGGAAAAAGAAGGCTTTCAGTTCTATACCGATTTCGATGGTTTCCATTTCCATCAGCGTCGGCTGGGACAAAAACCGATCAGGTCGTTTACCTGGTACAACGACCCGGACCGTGGCGAAATCATCAGCATCGATGATGTCGACACGAATATCGCCGCAAAACCTGGTGCGGTCCGACTCAAGGGAAGAAACACCCTACGGAAGAAAAACATTGACGTTCGGTCGACCAACAGCGTCACCGATCGAGACACTCTTGCGAACGCCGTTCTCATCGTCGACAAAGAATCGGGCAATACGCGCACGGTCCGGCGCAACATTTCCGAACAAGTTCAGACAACGGGCCAGCAGGACGAACAAGCAGCTCGGCGCGAAGCGGATGGACGCTATCGCAACACGCAGCTTTCCAGCGTAAAGATCAAGTTTACCGTCGTCGGTGATCCGGGTCTGGTTGCGAAATCGGTTGTCATCCTGAATGGCATGGGGAAACGATTATCTGGACGCTACTACGTCACCAAAGCAACCCATACGATCAACAAGCAAGGTTATCGGGTTCAGCTAGAGACCAAGCGTGACGGCCTGAGTGAGCGTGGAGCTGAGAGCAAGGGTGAAAAGAATCGGCAGGAACCGGACGGTAAAGATGTGCGGTCATCCCTTCGCATTGACCCCGAGACGGGCAAGCAGCAGCTCGTTTTCAAAGACAATCGCGGGCGCATCATCCGCCGGGTAAGGTGAAAGCATGCCTGGCGAAGAATTTGACAGCGAGTTCGAACCCAAGTTCAGGGCGCTTTACATCGGGACGGTCGTGGAGAACAACGATCCCGATCTTCTGGGCCGTGTGAAGATCAACATCCCCGGTCTCATCGAGCCGAAAAGCGGCTGGGCTTTTCCGCTCGGAACCGTCGGAGGCGGGATCGCGAACCGCGGCTTTTTCTTCGTTCCCGATGTTGGCGCAGAAGTGGGCGTGCTCTTCAAAGAAGGCGACGTAGATTCGATCTTCTATCTCGCCGGCGCCTGGGGTCTACCTGATTCGGGAATCGAAACACCAGGACCTGCAGCGACGAGCACCAAGGATCGCGCGCCGAACATCCGCAGCATCGAGACCAAGTTCTTTCGGATCACTTTTGACGACAACGATCGAAACGGCGATGGCGAAGGTGAGACGCTCAGGATCGTCGACAAGAACAGCGGCGATGGGATACTGATCGATCGCAATCTGACATCTGGTCCAAATATTGTAATACAAGGAACCTCTGGTATCATGATGACGACCAGCGGACTTTTCAAAGTGATCGCGACCCAGATTCAATTCAACGATCGGATCATGAGTCCGGATGGAAAGCAGTCGATCTGATGCCTGATCTGATCGATATCGCCCAAGAGTGCGGGACGCTCATCATTACTCCGCAAGAGATTTGCATCACGCTTCCAGGCTCTGTCGAGGTTTGCGCTCAGATTCCTGACGTTGCTTTTCCAGATCCAATCGAGCTCGTGAAGCAACTATTTGCGCAGCTCAACGCCGCACTAACGCCGTTGACTCCGGTCTTCAATATTATCGACCTCGTGATTCTGCTTGTGAAATGCGTGCAATCTATTCCGGACGGACCGACGGAGATCCCTCCGTTCAAGACGTTGATCGACGAATGCATTCCCGAGCTGCCCAAGAAACTAGCAGCACTGCTGTCGTTGATTCCTCCGCTGTCACTGCCCATCACGATCCTTGGATTCATCGATGCGGTGATTTTGCTGATGGAGGGTTTCATTCTTTTTCTAAATCGCCAGATTAGTGGAGTGCTTCGGGTCGTCGATGCTGAGACCAGAGCGGCGGAGCTTGGTAGCGGAAGCCTCGATCTCATCGTCGACTGCGCGAACGAAAATGCCGAGATTGAAATGAACAACTTCAACGAAGGCCTCGGACCGCTTGACTTGATTTTTGGGCTCATCGAGACTTTTTTGTCGATAGCCCAAATCCCTGGCCTGACGCCCCTCCCCAGGCTCACTGACGTGGGGGTCGATCCGGCGGCGGCGCTGGAGCCGGTGAATGATTTTCTCGCGCTGATAAAAAATATCAGGGGCCTGATTCCGCTGTAGGATGGTCGAATGGTTCAGCAGAAGGGGCCAAGTCAGGATTTTTTAGGTTTTGGGATCACCCGACCTTTTCGTAGGGATCGAAAAGGGGATTTCGCCTCAGCTCGCGGCGCCGAGCTCGTGATCAGCGCTGTAGGACAGGTGATCGGCACCCGAGGTGCGATTCCTGGTGCGGCTCAGCAAGGCGAGGTCAAGTGGCGCACGCAGTTTGGATCATTGATCCACACGCTCCGTCACGCGCCGAACGTTGTGATTCTCCGTGAGCTTGCGCGTAATCATGTGCTGGATTCACTGAAACGGTGGGAACCCAGAGTAATCGTCAAAGCTGTGGACGCTGAACGCGTTGACACGCGCGCTGGGCGTGGACGCGCCGTACGGATCACCGTTCGTTTCAATCTGATTGCTGCAAACGTGCCGGGAAATTTGGTGGTCTTCCCTAAAGATCTGGTGGTGGCTACGACTATACCTCTTGCCGCTTGAGGGTAGTCGGCAGCGCCGGGGTTCTGGTACATAGGCATCTATGGTCTTGGTTACACAGAACGTCGGTCTTCTGGCTCAGCAAGCTGACTTCACAGACAAGGATTTCGATTCTCTTCGGCTGAGACTTCAAAGCCTGATCAGATCTGTCTTTCCAGACTGGACCGATTTCAATGTTGCCAATTTTGGAAATCTGCTGATCGAAGCTTTTGCTTTCGTAGGCGATGTCATCACCTTCTATCAGGACAACCAAGCGCTTGAGACTCGATGGGTAACGGCGACACAGCGACGCAACCTCCTGCACCTTACGCGGATGATCAGCTTCGAACCCAATTCCAATTCGGCAGCAACAGCGGACTTGTCGATCACAGTGGCGGGCGCGATCGGCGATGTTTTCTTCGAAGCAGGAGAGGTCATTGCGTCGACCGAAGAGGTCACCGACCCGATCGCTTTCCAGCTCCTTTCAGATTTCACATTTGATCCGGTGCTGAGCCCGAACCCGTTCACCTCAGTCTTTGAAAACAGCGAGACGGTCGACGAGCTCTTCGAAGCAACGGGTCTTCCGTTTCAAGAGGTGCGGCTCACTCAGGTTCCGTTTATTGACGACACGCTGATCATTGCTGCTCAAAACGGAGTCTACACTGAGGTTGAAGATTTCCTGTCTTCCGAATCGAGCGATCGTCACTTCCGAGTCGAAGTCGATCAGAACGATCGAGCGATCGTGATTTTTCCAGATGGCATTCAGGGACAGATCCCGAGCGGTACAATCGAATTCATTTACAAGATCGGAGGCGGTAAGGCGGGCGAAGTCGAGGCCGGCACGATCACAAAATTTGAGCAGTCATTCGCAGACGAATTCGGAAATCCGGTGACGGTTACCGTGACGAATGCGGAAAAAGCTTCGGGCGGACAGGATCGACAGAACGTCAAACAGATCCAAGAAGCGGCGCCCCTGTCGCTGCGTGCGCTCACTCGTTCGGTTGCGCGCGAAGACTTTGAGATCAACGCGCTCCGTCTCGCCGGTGTCGCTCGAGCGCTGATGCTGACCAGCAACGAAGACACCATTTCGGAAAACACGGGAATCCTGTTCATCATCCCCACCGGCGGCGGCTTTCCGACCCAGGCACTCAAGGATCAAGTTCTCGGTCAATTCATAGGAGCTGATGCGCCGTTTCCTTCCACCCTCACTTTCACTGTGCTTGTTCAGGACCCCGTGTTTTTGACGATCAACGTGGCTGCTGTGGTCTTCTTGGCGCAGGGTGTGACGGCGACAGATGCACGAACAGAGATCGAAGATGCGCTCGAGGCTTTCTTCGAACTCGAAAATGAGGACGGAACGACGAACACCGACATCGATTTCGGTTTCAACCTGAAGAGCTCGGACGGCACGCCGTCGAATGAGATCGCATGGTCAGACGTTCACAATCTGGTCCGCGATTTGCCTAGTCTTCGGAAGGTCGATCCTGGTCCGATCGGATTCACACTGAATGGTGTTCGGGACGATGTTGCGATCAAGGTACGTGAGTTTCCGGTTTTGGGGACTGTCTCGCTGATCAACGGGGAGACTGGTCTGGCGCTGTAATGGCTTTTGAGAACCTAGGATTCGAGACCCCAGGGGTCGAGCTCGGCGAAGCTGAGCAGTGGATCTATACGTTCCTGGCGACAGCTCAAGCGATCGCTGAGATTGGTCCTGCACCGGATCGCCCACAAGAGGATTTTGAGCGCGACTGGGCTAACTTTCAGCAACAGGTCGTCAACTTTCTGATCACCGGCGGAACGGATGGCACCTACACAATCACGATCAATTCGACCGCCTTTGCGGTCGTTGCTGTGGCGCAAACCGCGACACAGATCCGAGATGCTCTGCTTGTTTTGATGCAGGCGGCAACCAACGCGAACACGTTCCCGATCGATTTCGCCACCGGCGCCGGCGATTCGATCGATGCAACCGCTCAAAATGGTGGGGAAGTTTTCACGTTCGTTTCGACTTCGACCGGCGATGCGATCACGGAAACGACGACGGCAGACAACATCTTTTACATCCTGGCTTTCATAGCGAGCCAGCTAGCGCAGACGCTCTACGATGGTGCAGCGTTCATCGAATCCGGGAGCGAAGAAACTTACGCGCTTGCCGACGGACAAACGTTGACCGTTGTCGTTGACGGTGGCGGGCCACAGACAGTCACCTTCGTGACTGCTGACTTCGTAGCCATTGGATTTGCGACGGCGGTGGAAGTCGCCGCTCGCATCACAACAGATCTAACCGGTGCATTTGCCGATACAGTCGAGACGGATACCGGCAGGCTCGTTCGAATCGTTTCTTCGACTCGCGGCGGAGGATCGTCGCTGTCTGTCACGGGCGGAACGGCAAACCCAGCGATCGGTTTTCCTGCCGGCTCGCAGACTGAGCCGAATACGCCAGAGCTCTTCGAGGATTTTGAAGAAGGATGGGACACGAACCAGGCTTTCCTGTTTGAGCTCTTAAATGTGTTCGTCCCCGCGTACGACGGCGGCGCCTTCGTCGAAAACGCCAACTTTGAGACGTATGTGCTTGTCGATGCGCAAACACTGACTGTTGAGGTAGACGGCGGTGGCCCACAGACGGTCACTTTCGTGACGGCTGATTTCGCAGCTATCGGAGCGGCTACTGCGCAAGAGGTCGCCGCTCGAATTACAACGGATTTGACCGGAGCATTTGCTGATCTGATCGACGGAGCGAGTCGTGTTCGGATCATTTCTAATACGCACGGAGGCAGCACCTCGATCGAAGTCACCGGCGGTACAGCAAATCCGGTTCTTGCTTTTCCCACCGCCATTCAAACCGAAGGCAATACGCCTCAGCAATTCGAGGACTTCGAAGAGGGTTGGGGTTCGAACGAATCTTTTGACTTTGTTCTCGGCGCTGTTACGGCTGCGAGTTACGACAGCGGAACACCGCAGGATTTTGAAGACTTCGAAGAGGAGTGGGACGGAAACGAAAACTTTGACTTCGTTCTGCCTGCGGTCACGGCTGCCATCTACGATACCGAAGCTTTCGGCCCCCAGCCGGTCGAAGACTTCGAACAGGTTTTTGCTGATCAGATCTTCACGATCACAACCGGAAGTCCTGGGGTGATCGATGCGACCGCTCACGCTCTCGGCAACACGAACAAGATCACGTTTCGGTCTGAAGGACTTTTGCCTGGAGAGATCCCAACAGACCTGACTTTTTTCGTCAGACCGCCGGTGAACGTAAACGATTTTACAGTCTCAAAAGAAGTGCTAGGCGCGAGTATCGACATTGCCGACATCGGGTTTGGTCCTCATTTCATCGTCCACAACAAAGCGGCGTTTTGGACCCTCTTTATGGACACGATCTGATGTCGTCAACGGATTGGACAGCAGTGCCGAGCAGCCTTGCGGCGGCCAGTGTTGATCGCGGCGTGATCCATGTTTCAGATCCGCCGGCTCAAGGCGGACTTTTTGTTTTTGGCTTTCACACTCTGGTCAACGGTGTTCCAGGCGTGGTTGCTTTCCGCTCAACGGTTACCGATTTCGTCCCCACGTCGCTAGGGGCAACGATTCGAGCAGCAATGAAGCGCGGGCTTGCTGCGATTGCTTCGGGCTTTGCGCCGTTTCTCTTTGTGGGCCTCGACACGGACAACGTTTCGGGAACCTGTTACGTCATCGGCCTAGAAGACGCTCAGCCGGCCCGTATCCTCGTCAGGCGCGGCGTTCTGTCCGATGGTCTACTGGCAAACGGTCGGCTCGTTACGGGCAACACGGAGCCGTTTGTGCTTGCCGACCTGCAGCCCCTGACGGTCTCTGTCGATGGCGGAACCGACCAGACGATCACTTTCAATACGGCCCAATTTGTCGATATTGCTCTTGCGACGGCGGCCGAAGTGGCGGCCGAAATGAACCTAGGTCTAACAGGCGCATCAGCGGTACCGGATGTGACGACTGGTGCAGTCATTTTGACTTCAGATGGTGACGCGTCAAAGGTCGAGGTGACCGGCGGAACCGCGGCGGCAGCTCTGGCGTTCCCGTCTGGTGTTTCGGGAATCGTGATCGTCGGAACTGAAACTTTCAACCGCGATACCTGGGTCCATCTTCGGATCGATGCGGTTGAAAATGCGGGTACGATCGAGCTAGATGCGTTCAGAAACGATCTGAGCAAGCAGCCGCTCAATATTCCGGCCGATTGGGAGACGCCGGCGGGGATGGCGCAGTTCGTCGACCCATCAGCAACTGCGCTCGTGGGCGGTTTTGGCGGCTACGCTTTTCGGACCGAGGACAAGCTCGGCAAATTCGTTCTTTTTGATCAAGTGGAGTTCTTCCGCGACCTAATTTAGGAGGTTACGTTTTGTCGGAATCAGATTGGACACTTCTCACAGACGACCCAGGCAAGCCCGCTGTCGATCGCGGGGTCACGACCGGAGAAGCTCGACCGAACGGTGGCGATAGCTTCGTTTTTGGCTTCAATTCGTTAGTCAATGATCCGAGCGTTGTCGCTCAGTACACGAATCAGGCCGGATTCGCGCCAACGCCGGCGCTTAAGGGTGGTTCGGTGAGGCTCGCGATCAAGCGAGGCGTTTCGGGTGGGCCTACCGAGTTTTCTGGCTTCATTTTCATGCAACTTGGAGGCACAAACTCTGAAATCAACGCCTATATGCTCGGCCTGAGCGACAATGATCCGTATACGATCGTGCTTGCTAAGGACAAGATCGCGAACGGCACTCCCGACGTCGCTCCAAACTCAAAAACGCAGGGCGGTTTTGGAGTGCTGGCTCGAAGCCTGGCTACGTTTGCGCAAGATGTCTGGCTTCATCTTCGTCTCGACACGATCGTGAACCAAAATGGAGATGTGCTTCTGCAGGTTTTTCGAAACGATCTTAATTCCAATCCGGTAAACGCGCCGGACTGGGTCGCTGAGCCGGGCCTTGAGACCTTCATCGATGATCAGCTCGGTGTGAACACCGGCTCTCAGCCACTAACGAGTGGGCGGATGGGTTTTGGTTTTGAATCGAGAGACATCAGTCGCCGGATTTTCGTCGATCATGTCGAAAGCTTTGCGCAGAACTGATGTTATGCGAAAGGAAGGACACGAAGAGGCTGCTAGGATTCTTCGGTTGCCAATCCCTGATGCGCTTTTTGCGGCGACGCGTTTGCCTGATAAGACGAGAGTGCAACGCTTAGCAAAGCAGTCTCTCATGAGACAGCTCACCCGACAGTTGAAGAAAAAGACACGCGCCGCTGCGAAGCAAAAGGAGAACCAGAGTGGCTAGGATCTATGTTCCTATTCCCGTCCTGAAGGATCGTCTTGAGGTTGCCGCAATGACATACGCAGCAACCGAAGAAGACCTTGGCGAGTCAGATTCTAAAACGGTCAGTGCATTGGATATGCTGAAAGAGACTGCGCGACATCTTTACGAGAATCAGCATCCGGATCCGGTGGATGAGAATGGGGTAAGACAACCGAAAGAGGAACCCGTACTCGACTACGATAGACATCTCAAAACGCTTGAACGCGCCCACGCAAAAGATGTTGTCAAGCTTCTTTCGGGAGCGCCGACAACCGTCTCGCCGAGGAGGAACTAAACATGGCACTTCCTTTTTTTGAGAATGTTACGCTGACCGGATTCGCACAGCTGATCGACGAGCTCCAGACTCAAGCGCTTGCTCAGGGCTGGACGCACCGAACAATCAACGCTGATAACACGCTCCCGACTTCCAACCATCAAACCCGTGAAGAGCATTTCACAGCTCCAGGAATTGCTGATGAAGCGTCTGGGGTGAAGGTCGGATTTGCGCTTCGCCGAAATTCCGCTGACAACCAAACGGGCATGAAGATCACGTCATGGGTTGGGGAAAAAGTCGCCACGATCTTGACGGCGATCCAAACCGCCTCAACGACAGTGCTTGTCACGACCGATGCGCCTCACGGCTTTGCGACGGGCGACTTCATCAAAGGGATCAACGGCACGGATAACGTGGCCAACAATGTTGGCGGTGCAGGATCCGACACGAATGCCACGCTGATCACAGTCACGGGAGCCGATACATTTACTTTCGTAACCGTTCCCAACCAAACCTCAACAGGCAACGGCGGCACTGTCGTTGTGGCCTATAACCATGTCGGTGGAAGCAGCTTCGGCAG
>SDBT01004575.1_pt1 | contig 23436 bp, 27 predicted proteins | sample 2277101 | NCBI WGS metagenome assembly SDBT01 (sample SAMN10404973, study PRJNA504765) | marine sediment metagenome | isolation source: marine sediment core GS10_PC15, 103 cmbsf | place: Arctic Ocean: Southern Knipovich Ridge | collected 2010 | reverse complement strand
GGTCGACCTCCGCGGGCGAAATGGCGCTTCTTCGGGCCGTCGACAAAATCACCGCCCTGTGGTAGCGCCCCATGGCCGACAAACTCAGCACGCACACGTACGACGGAAAGCTTCACGCAGGCCGCGACCTCATCCGCGCCGACCTCGCGCGGGCTCGCGCGGCCTCGCCCGATGCAAAGCAACAGGCTTTTGCGATGCTGCGCGCGGCCCTCGCTTGCGAACCGGCGGCGACCCCGCACACCCTCAAGTTTTTCGACATTATCTGCGCGGCGGGCAGCGCGCCGGCGAACCACGACGCTTCGAACGACCTGTGGGCCGTCGACATCCTGTTTTTGTGCCACGAGCTGCACTTGGCCGACCAGGGGAGCCCCGACCCGTCGAGCGTGCTCCAGGGTCTTGCCGAGCAGCTCCACGACATGTCGACCGGCCAGTGCCCGCCTGGCCGGACGACGCGCCTGTTCCAAGTGTACGTGTCTGTCCGCGGGGTGTGACGGGTCAAGGCGCGCCCCGGCGAGAAATGTCCTCGCGGCTCGGCGGCCAGGCGACCGCGGTCGAATCCATTCGGAATTTTCGGAATTTTCGGAATTTTCCTCCATAAAGAACAGCGTCTCCATACCAAACCATGGGGTGTGACTTTTACGAAGTCGTGTACATCTACGCGAAATGGAAAACGGCCGGCGGCGACGTTGATTCTCTCGGAGAAGAGTACTGGCGCACTCGTCGATACTTCGCTGAGCCCTGCGACTTTGACCCCGACGAGGACAGCGACGACGAACTCGACAAGCACGGACAGCGCGAACTTGACGAAATCGACAACCGCCCAGACAAAATTCTGTACGACGCCGGAGAGTGGAAAATCGGTTCAAAAACTCGCATCCGCGAGTACGGAGACGTTTGCAGTCGCCTGGTTCCGGACGGTGCCGTCCTGCTCACCGTGTACAAATCTTGGCACAGCATGAAAAGGTAAAAGAATGGGGTTTTTTCTTCTTCACTGCGGAAAGAAGAAACTCTGGGGTCCTTGCGTTCACCCGAGCTTTGTCCGGTAGGTCAGCGACACGCGGACGCCGCGGGGCACGCGTTTCCCGCCTTCCGGGTCGGTCAGCCGACTGCGCATCCGGTGTTGCCACAGGTACCGCGCCTCGCCGGTCATCGCGTAGAGCGACCCCGGGGTCGTGTACACGCGGAACGAGGGGTATCCAGGGCGGGTAAACTCCATCTCAGCGCCGCTTCCGAGCGTTACACAGGCTATGACGGGGCCAAACAAATCAGTGCGGTCGACGTGAGGGGCGATTCCTTGCCCGGGCTCGTACCGGTTGACAATCAACTGGTCGGGCGCAAATCCGGCCGCTCCCGCAGGCAGCCGCGCGAACTTGGCGCCGAGGCGCAAGGAAGCAGGAATCGGTCGCGCCGCTTGGAGAGCGCCGCCGGCGTACGGGTACGACCACCCGAAGTGGAGCACACGCCGAGATTTCGCGCTCCCCGGGACGACTGGGTACCACTCGTCCGACGCTTCCACGCACCCGAGCAGGCCCTGGGCCTCGGCGGCGGTTAAAAAATCCGGAACGACACATAATCCCTCCGGAGTCGCCATGGTGGTACTACGGTCGGGCGGCGGCTGCGGCGAAATAATTTTCTTTTTTCCCGAGAGCTCCCGAGAGCTGGGAGCTACAGGCGGTGGAAAAAGCTGTACCGGGCCTGTGGCCTGCAGTTCTCGCGGCACGCACGCCGATGCTCATCGCCGCGGCGACTGTGACCCTGGCAGAAAATTGATACGCTAGTTTTGCGTGTTCGGCGGTGGCCAGATGACCGGAAATGGCCAACAATTCTGCGTGCTTTTTCTGGACGGTGCTTATCGTTTGGTTGATCTCCCTTAGCATTTCTGCCATCGACTTGGGCGCGTCGCGCGACAACACCCAGTGCACCAGAACGGTCCGAGGCACCAACTGGAGCCTCAATGAAATGGTCGAGGTGCGCGCGTACGTCGTGTTTGGTTTGTGTGGCGTTGCGATTGTGCTCGCGTGCAGCATGGTCAAATGGGAATCCAGCGACTACATTCAGTATGCAACTTTCTTCCTCTACCATCTTGTCTTTGTTGCGTGTCTTATCTTTCAGACCTGCCTGGCGATTTTGGCGATCGCGAGCGGCCTTTCCGACGACAAGGACTGCGACTGGGCCGCCGGGCGCGATTTGGTCGTGATAATTGTCAGCGCGCTTTTGCTCGCTTATTGCAACGCGGCGTGCTTCGCGGGATGCTTCGCGGTTTGCGTGCAGCCTGCGGCCGAAACTCGCGCGGTGCGTGACCGCCGAAAGCCTGCGGCCGAAACTCGCGCGGTGCGTGACCGCCGAAAGCCTGCGGCCGAGACTCGCGCGGTGCGTGACCGCCGAAAGCCTGCGGCCGAGACTCGCGCGGTGCGAGTGCAAAACAGGGCGGCCGAGACTCGCGCGATGCGAGTGCAAAACGGGGTGGTGGCCATCGTCGTCGAAGACTGACGCGTGATACGGTTCCTCTGTGCAAAACAAACAACATCCGCTCACGACAAATCCGGCCCACAGCGCGTACTTGTCAACGCGGCGCCGGAGCAAAAAGACGCGCACAGCGCCCGCGTAAAAATACAAGTCCAAGTGGGTGTGAACGGCGAAGCGCAGCGCCCAGACAACGCCATTTCCCTTGTGGGCCGCTGCCGCGAAATAACTTCTTTTTTCCGAGAGCTCCCGAGGGGAGCTACAGGCGGTGGAAAAAGCTGTACCGGGCCTGCAGCCTGCAGTTCTCGCGGCGGCGCGCGCATAGGCTGAAGTCGACGCCACCCGTGTCGACGAGGCACTTCCGGAAGTGCATGTCGCAAATCGCGTTGGCTTCGTCCACGGGGATCCGCCGAATCACTTTGATTGGCCCCCCATACTTTTCTCGCCGCGCGCGCGCGGCGCCGACCAGCAGAATCACGCCCAACAGAAACACAATGACGGCGACTGCAGAAAAATGGTGCATCGCGTTATATTCCCTCAAGATTTTTTTTGCACTTGCGCGGTTTCACAAAGAATTTTTGTGTTGGCCTGTTGTCAAATGACCACCTACATTGGACAACTTTCTCCCCCCGGCGGCGGCACCTACATTGGAAGACTGTCCCCCCCCGCAGGATACAAGCGCAGGCGCTCCAAAAGCCCAAAACGTCGACGCAGCAGATGCCGCGTCGCGTCGCCTCCTTGCCCCCCCGGCCGATCGCCGTACAGAACAAAGAAGGGAACTCGGTGCTGCAAAAAGCGCTACCGGAAGCGCTCGCGCTCGCGGTCGCGCTCGCCGTCCATCGGGTCCTCGAGGATGATCGCTGGCGTGTCCCGCCAGGTCTACAGGGGTAAACGCGGTGGACGGTATTACCGGAAGGGGGGCAAGAAAGTGTACTTGAAGAAAAAATGATCGAAAATTGTAGTTTCCGCGGCAGTGTGAACCAATGGTCCACCTCGCGATTAGGGTCGACAGCTCGACCCTCGATGGGCACAATACAGCAAGCGGGGTGCGGCTCGGTCGACCCGACGCATTTCTTCTCCGACGGAGAAGAAACGCATGTGCCGCTTTTCACGCGGCACTCACGCGCACGACCAAAAAGGACGCGCCTGAGGCGCCGCCATAGCGCGCAACACTTCCGATCGTTGTCATTTTCCGCGCCAGCTCGGCCCTGGCCCCCTTCTCAGTGGCAGGATCCTTGCAGTCGATGCGGAGCTTGTACCACACAGAGCCGTCGAGCAATTTTTCCGCCATGCCGGCTTTCACGAGGTTGCTTGGCACGTGGTCGAATCTGTGGCGCGCGGTCGACAAGAGGTCAAAATCCATTGGTCGACGTTTCGATGTGAGAATGCGTCGCGCAAAGCCAGTTTTTCGGGAAAAAATGATGTTCGAGATCGGCGTGTAGACGATTGGACGATTGGACAAATGGCCAAACAAACCTTCAAACTCGTACTTGTGGGTGACGGGGGGGTCGGAAAGACGACTTTCATCAAAAGACATCGAACCGGCGAGTTTGAGAGGCGGTACGTGCCGACTCTCGGCGTCGAACTCCATCCCCTCACTTTCCACACTACCAACAGGTGCGTGACTTTCAACATTTGGGACACTGCGGGGCAAGAGAAATTTGGCGGCCTTCGCGAGGGCAACTACATCGGCGCCGACTGCGCGATCGTCATGTTTGACGTGACGTCGCGAATGTCGTACAAAAACGCTCGGGTCTGGGCGCAGGACCTCCGCAAGCACGCCCCGCCCGGTATTCCAATCGTCTTGTGCGGAAACAAAGTCGACGTCAAGGATCGCAAAGTGAAGCCCAAACACATCGTCGTGCACCGAGACCCAGCCCTCGGCTTCGCGGCGTATTTCGACATTTCGGCCAAGTCGAACCACAACTTTGAAAAACCGTTTCTCGCATTGGCAAAACACTTCTTCGGGAATGACACGACGCTCCACACCATCGCTGACGAGCCGAACCCGCCCCCAGACGGGCCAATTTCGAGCCGCCTCCGCTCCCGCCGATAAGCGCGCGCCCCCCTACATTCCTCTCATCCGGTTAAGAGAGGAATTACGCAACCAGAAGAATGGTGGAAGCAGAATTGGGGGCCGACGCGGCCGGCATCGTGGCAACATACGCACGCACGGCCATCGTGTGCCGAGTGACCCAGCCCGGAACCCGAAACGTGTGTACGCTGCCTTGGGACGACATCGAGCTGCTCATCTACCTGGATTCGGTCGACTCGCCGTGCGTCAGCCGCGACTACCACGCGGCGATCACTTCCATTCGCCAGCTGTGCTGGTCGAACTCGAGCTGGCCGTACCCGTCCTCGGCCGACCCCCGGTTCGACGTGTACCTGGTTGGCGTGGAATGCGCTTACCACAACGTGGTGTGCATCTACGATCGGCGCAAACAGCATTTCGTGCGGCTCGGCGGAGGCCACTACGGGACCAATTTCCAGAAAGAGGGCAAGCCGCACATGGTGCACTCAGACATCATCGACTATTTCCAACACGCCGCAACGAAAACCAAACACGGCGATCTCGTCCACAAGTGTCGGGGGGGAGTGATGTACCACCACCCGGAAGAAACATTTGTGATGCGATTCGTGCCAAACGCGACGCCGCTCGCCGTCGCCAAAATCGTCGACAGCGACGACGACGAAATCGAGGTGTTGGCGCTGGGCGGCGAAACCGACCGGGAACTGTTCGACGACTTGCCGGACTAGCACCCGCCAGAAAAAGTTTGCACTTGTTTTTCGTACCCCTTACCTAAATGGGCGACGCATCCCAAACAACCAAATTCTGGGCCAACGATCCGTGTATCCTGTTCACGGACATTTCGCTGTTCCCGACGGCGGCCATGTCGAAAAACGAGAAGCTCAACGCGCTCACGCGGCTGGCCGTCATCATCGCGGTGGTGATGGCGGTGTACCGACACCCGAACTGGCCCGTGTTCCTGACGCTCGCGCTCTTGATCGTCGTGTTGCTGAAGTTCGGGCCGGCCGTCGACCCGCGGCCGGAAGAGTTCACGCGGACGCCGACGTACGTCGACAACGATTTCCACCAGACGATCGTGTCCCCGACGTTCGCCGAGGAGCACCAAATCCCGCCGCCGGCGTACGACATCTACGACGCGGCGGGTTCTGAGGAAAAGCCATACTACCCCGACATGCCGAAGCCGCAGTCGTACCCCTACGGCCAGTACCGCACGATCACGAACAACCTCCTGCCGCAAGACTCGTACTCGATCGACATGACGTGCGGCGGGGAGCGCCAGGCGCGCGAGTTCGCCAACAACTACTGGACGCGGCAGTCGCTCGCTTACCGCGATAATTTGACGCGGGTGTTCAAGAAGAAGCTGAACCGTCGCTTCCGCCACAACTGCGCCGACACTTTTTCGCCCTATTCGAGCTATTGAACCTCGCCATTTCTTGTCCCGAAACGGGACAAGAAATCGCCGGCGTCGCATTTATCGTGGAGGCCTGCAATTATTTCCCAATACCCGGAGACCGTTTCGCACCCCTTCAAACCCAATGGCGTAGCAGATGCCCAGCACCGGCACGCCGAGCCGGAAAACGAGGCTCGGCGCACACGGGGACCCGTCGTGGACCGCCGAGGCCGATCGCCCGGATTACGTCGTCGGCGACATCGAAAGGCCGAATCGCCGCGTCGGCGCCGGCGTCGCGCACGCGCCGCGCGACGATGCGCGTGTGCCGGCAGCCAAAGTCGACGACCAGAATCCGGTGCGCAGCCATCCGTGGTGTCACGCCGGAAAAATATTTCGCGCCCACCGTTTCGACAAGAGAGCGGGGAGTTAAACGGCGCGCGCGTGATTCTACCAATGCCGCGCCGCAACAGCGAACTGGAGCAAAAGGCCCGGTTGAGCGCTGAAAAGAGGGCACGGTTACTCGCCAAATGGTCGTCCATGCGGTTCCGCGATTGCAAAACCCCGGCGTTTGCAGCAAGGACTGGGAATTTGCTGCTGTTGAAGCACCTGCACCAAGCCGGCTACAAGTGGGACACGGTCACCACAACAAATGCTGCGAAATACGGGAACATCGCCTGTTTGCGGTATGCCCGCGTTCACGGGTGCGGGTTGAATCCCCGCGCAACCAAATGGGCGGCAGCAAGAGGCGAGTTGGAATGTTTAGTATTTGTCCACGACCACGCGTGCGGGTGGCACCCGGATACGATGCGGGCAGCCGCCCGCCATGGAAACCTGGAGTGCCTCCGCTTTGCCCACAAACACGGATGTGCATGGGACCCTGCCGTCACGTGGAGCGCGGCGAAGTTCGGAGGCGTCGAGATTTTAGCATACGCGGCAGAAAACCGATGCAAATGGGGCGCGCGCACCGCGGCGGCAGCTGCCGGGGAAGGGAACCTCGACTGTTTGCAGCTTGCGCACCGCCACGGCTGTGGAATGGAATTTGTGGCGTTTAAGTCCGTCCAGAACGGGCATTTCGAGTGTCTCCGCTACGCCCATGAAAGTGCCGGGTGTGCTCTTGAACCATACTATTTAGCGATGGCAGCGGGTGCAGGTGGATCCGGGGCGCTGCAGTGTATGAAATATCTGTATGCTCGCGGGTGTCCATGGCGGGACGGGGGCAACGATTCGAACCGTTCCGCAGTGAACCACGCCGCATGGTCGACGTCAACCAGCAGCGCCGCATGTTTGAAATATGCACACGAAAACGGGTGCAATGTAGGTTTCGTAGATGTTCTCGGGGCTTTTTACTCGGGAAACGTCGACTGTTTGTCCTACATGCTCAAATACGTGTTGGTGTCGCAGTCGCAAGAGGAGGGGGGGCGCTTTGGCTTTGGCCCCGATTCCCCAACCAGGAAAAAGAAGCTCCAATGTTTGTTGGTGCTCGCGCGGCACGGCGTGTACCCCTGCGGGTTCTGCAAGGCCCTTCTTCGAGGCTGCCACGTGAAAGCCGAGAGCTCCACGTGCGCCGCGTGCCAACGATGGTTGTGCATCACGTGGAAGCGCGTACAGAGGCTGCTACAGGTCCACATCTATCCGGCGCTACAGGACGTGGTTTACGAATACATCGCCGACTCGCTAGAAAAATTTTGTGCGCCTATGGCACAATGAGCGCCGCCAAATCCAAAAAATGCCGCCGCGCCAAGATGGGGCAGACCATGCACGAGTTCAAGTACGGCAGCCTCTACAGCAGCAGCGGGCATCCCGTGTCCAGCCGGGCGCAGGCCATCGCGATCGGGCTCAGCCAGGCCGACCGGTACTGCAGCGGCCGGCCCCGCGCCCGGAGCCGGTCGCGCAGCCCTCGGCGCCGGCGCAAGAAGAGCGCCAGCCCCCGCCGGCGCAAAAAGCGCACGGTCCGGAGCTACACCAGAACGGACGGCACGCGCGTCAGCGGGTATGTTCGCGCGTGAGGAGATGCTTTTCTTGTCTACGGCCAGACAAGAAAACCCGGTTCGGGCTATTCCCGAAACATGTGCCGTGGGGCGTTGAGGAAGTGTTTTTTCGCCTTCAAGCAGCCTTGGCCCCCAGGGGCGTAGTACTCGCGTTTTGCTTCGCGCGCGCGGCGGCGGCCCGCGCACCCCCGCCAGACGCGCTGAATTTGCGTCGCCGCGTGCTGCAGGCTGTCGCACGCAGCAATAAATTGTTTGTAGTTTCGCCGCAGGCTCTGGTTGTCTCCTCGGTGCGTGAGATACGCGCCGCGCGCGTGAATCATCACTCTCGTCTGCGGCGCACCCCGCGCACCCCGGAAACCCTGGAGGGGTTTCGCGAGCGCCAGCCCTGAAAATGATCGCGTGGACGGGTGTTGGTGCGCGGTCCCCGCGGCGTCAACCTTAAAGTAGCGCGTTGGTTCGGCGGTGCTGGGCAGGCTGTACTCGTAACTCCTCCTGTAGAGTTTCTTTACTGCCGAAATGCGCGGCTGTGCTTCGCGCCGCGCGTTCCAGAGCGTCCACGGGATGACGAGCTTTCTAGAGACGGTGGTGAGGGCGTACCTCAGTTCGTGGGTCGAATCGGCCGGTTTGACGTGTGCCCACACGGCCGCGCCAACGGAAGAACCAAGGTCGCCCAGGCCGTTCCAACCAAACCAAAATCTTTTTCCGCTAGTTTCGAACCTGTAGCGAACCGCGTCGACCGTGATCGACATCGACAGGGTGATAGGGCCGTGGGGGGCCCTGTGGAGAAAGACCGAGCTGAGACGGTTTGCGCCGACCCGCGCCAATTCGACGCGCCCGAAAGCGTCGCCGACGTCGATGGTAGTGTTCCACGCGCCGCACACCGTCGATCTCCATCGCAAGTTGTGCATCGACATTGACGCAACTGGTGTGGCTGCCCGAGGCTGCGGCACGAGTTTCAATTTTCGGGACAAAGAAAAACTTAATTTCATCCGGAAAGGGCCGCGTTAGCGCCCAGGCCCAATCTTGTTCAGTTTCGCGCACGTTTTGCGCGTCAAGGCCAAAGTGTTGGCCGGCAAACCCGGCAAAAGCGGGGGCTTCGCAATCGAGGCGAACGACGGTGCCACACTTGAAAATGTCGTGTGAAAAGGTGAAACCTCCTTCTTTTTTGAGAAAGCGGTGGAATGCGTCGACTGCCGGCTCGACGTGAGCCCCGTAGCGATTTGATTTCTGCATCGTTGTGCGCGCGATGGATTTTTATCCCCTCTTCCCAAATCACTTTCCTCTTTTTTGCAAGAGGAAAAGCCGACAAATGGAGGGTACAGGTTTCGATCCCGTTATCTCGCCGATGCAAGCGGCGCGTGTTCCCGATTACACCAACCCCCCGCGAAAAACAGCTCCCAGAGAGATTCGAACTCCCGATCTTCCGCTTACAAGGCAGATGCACTAACCACTATGCTATAGGAGCGTCCCCAATGTACAGAAAAGATTATTTTAAGTTGTTTTTTCTATTGCGCGAGAGAACCACCTAAGATCCCGTGGTCTCGGACTTGCCGCGCGGTACCACGTCACCGCGTGACGCTTGTTGTCGATGACTATTGCTGTGTAGGCCTCGGACAGCGTCGTTGCAATGGTTTCGAATGTTTTGACGTCGAACGGCTGGGGCGGCAGGCAGTACAGGCGGTACACTTCGCGCAATTGTGCGCGCGACATGTTCCCCGCGAACACGAACACGCAGCCGAGCAGGCAACACGCGTCGGGCTCTCGGAAAAGCATGCTGGTCGCAGCTACGAGCAGCTCGCCTTTTCCGAGCGCGTCGCGAACGGGGCGCGAGTTTTCCCAGCGGTCGCTTCTGGGGGGTTTGCGCAGAAGCAGCGGGTTTTCTACCACCTCGCCGTCGACCACCACGAGGTTTGGGTCGTCTCCGCGAGTCTTTACAATCTCTTTGAGCAGGACGGACTTGCCTGCCCCGTGCGCGCCTAGGACGAACACCGGAAACTGCACGTCGGCAACGTTGAACTTCAAAATATCTATTCGCGGGGTCTCCATCTTGTCGCGAAGTCTCCATCTTGTCGCAGGAATAGTTAATTCGGTTTGTACTGCACGACGGTCACGTCGACGCGGCCGGCGGTCTCGGCCGCGATGATTCCTTCGATCGTCGGCCAGTCGCCGCCGCCCAGCCCGGCGCCGATTTTCGGGATGCCGACGCTCAAGCCGCGGAAGTCGGACGCAATCCGGCGGAACACGTCCTGCACCGCGCGGTAGTCGGTGTTGCACTTGCCGCGGTAGTAGTACTGGGTGTAGGCGTTGACGATGTATAAATCCCTTGGAGGGTGGTCGAGGGAGCCGGCGACCGCGGCCACACTGTACGTGCCAAGCTTGCCCCTGTCGCCGTGCCCCGTGCGACGGTCGACCGCGACCGCTTCAGGGTGCGCGGCAGCGATCTGCTTTGCAATCCCTGCGCCCATTTTGTGGAAACAGTTGCACCCGTGGACGATCACGTCGAACCGCCCCAAGGCGAAAAGGCGGAGCAGGTCGCCGTCGACAGAAGGCAAATGGTAAGGTTCCATGTTTGAGGGTGCGCCGGCTGCTTTTAAGCACGATACAGAGTTGTTGAACCTTGCTTCTGCCCGGAGTGCCCCAGGCCCGCCCGGCGCGTACCAGGCAGATTTGACCGCGCGGGCGATTTTTCGCCCTTGCCACCCTCGCCACGCCCTTTGGATGGTGATCGCTGCTTTTTTCTTCTGGAGAGGGAGAAATTTCTCCTTGAGAGTGAGAAACAGGCAGACGGCGAGGATGCCCTCCTCCCGTTGGCCTCTGCGACGAGGTTTGTCCCCCATAACTAGCCGGTATTTTTTTTTGGTATCCTCGACGACGTCTTTGTTCTCTTCGAGGAGTCGACGGAGCTGTTCTGGTCTCTCAAGACTTTCAGCAAATTCTTTGAGCGTGCGCGAACCGAGGATTTCTTCTGCAAACGACGAACCTTGGTCCATTTCTTCTCGCTGGGAGAAGAAAGACCACGGGCGGGGGGGGTCCATTTTTTCTTTGCGCACATTTTGTGTTCGCCATTTCCAAATGTGCGACCACTTGAGCCCTCTGTACGAGCTGTACCCCGGGCAGCCGATGGACCGGCGGTTCAGCCCGACGCGCGAAAACATCCTCCCCGAAGAGCCGCGCGCCCGGAGCCGGCTGGCGAAACAACACGCGATCGACACGCCGGCGCCGCTCCAGCATCTCCTCGGCGTCCAGCCGCGGAAAGTGTCCGCGGCCGCGCCCGAGCACCGCATCGACTATCGGGACGAAATCAACGTCCCCCGCGAGTTTTACTCGCCGGCGAGGAAAACCCGGGCAGCTCCCGGAGGAAGCAGATTGCGGGAGGCGTTCCACCGCGACGTCGCTGCCTCTCCGGCGTGGCCAATCGTGGTGTTTCTTGTTGTGCTGGCGCTCGCCCTGATGGGCTGCGCCCACTCTTGAAAAGAGCAGGCTTCCTCCGTCGACAAAAATGTTGCCGTATTTTATAGTGCGATGCTGCGAGCGCTGCTTCGGCCGCGGGCCCTTCCGCAAGGGCCCGCGAGGAACTATCTTGTGGCGCGGAGAATTTACCTGGCGCCGCCGGAGAAGGCGGAGAACGCCGAATGGCTGCGGCATCGACAGGTGTCGCACGTCTTTTCGTACGACCGCGAGCCGACCGACGACTCGCTCAGCGCGAGCGCCGCAGAGATCGCGAAAGTCGTGGACGGAGGGGGGAGAGCACTGGTATGCAGCCGCGGCACCTCGGAAACGGCCCTGACGCACGTCGCGCATTACCTCTCGCAATCGCGCGGATGGACAGACGACTACAGCCGGGGGTACATCCGCTCGGCGCTGCCTTTCGGAAAACTGAATTGACCGGCGAGGGCCAAAAACCACACCACAAAAATGTCGACAACGAGCCGCCGCGACGACGGTCCGTGGTGCCCGGCGTGGGGGTCCGAGAAAAACATTCTGTACGCAGCGTGCTGCCTCCTCGGCGCCTACTGTCTGACGGCGGAGGCTCCGTACGTGGTCATCACGTGGGCAGCCCATCTGACGATCGCGCAGTACGCGGTTCTTTTCGGCGTCGCAGACCGCTACGCCAAAGATCGCGAGTGGGAACTCGGCGCGTTCCTGACGGCGCTGTTTGACCACGCGCTGTCGGTCGCCGCGTGGGGGTACGTCGCGGCCGCGACCTGGACCCTGTTCGCGCCCTCTACACTCCTCGTCGCGGCGGCGTTCGCCCAGCTCGCCCACCGTCCGAGCGGACCGCTCGCCCAGCTCGACCAGATAAATCGGCAGCTCGTCTATTGGGGCGCGGCGGCGGGGGCGCAAATCCTGGTGCCGTCCGCGCCGACCAGTCCAATCGCCGCGTGCACGATCCTTCTCGTTTTGGCTCGAGCGGCCGGCCTGTGCGTCGACACAAACGGGGCCGAGCCGTGCCTGTGTTTTTTCCGCGCAGAAGGAAAGAAAGTAGGTGCTTTGGACTTTCGTTTGCTCTCGGGAAGAGAGCAGCTCACCCCGAGAACGACATCTTGAAAGCGGGAAGGACAACCTTAAAACCTGGCGGCAGAGAAATCCTTCTCGGGACTTTCGTCCCCGCGCTCCAAGCCGCGTTCGTCGGGCGCGCAGCGGGTTGATCGGCGGGCGAGGGTTTGGCGGTTTCTTCTCGGGGGGGTTCGCCCCGAGAAGAAACGTTGGGCGCCGGAGACGGCAACTAGATGCAGAAGTTGGCTATCAGCACGGCGATGCAGAGCATAACCGACCCCGACGCCGCGAACGCAGAGATGTTTGCAGTTGTGTGCGCAACCCCGCAGCTGTCCAGGCCAGCACAAATGGACAGCACGAACATGCTTGCGCCGAAAAGAAGAAAGAACCAGAACCAGACGTGGTTGATGCGCAATCCCCTGCATAATTCGCCGCAAACCCCGCACACGTCTCCTGCAGCACCACAGGATAAGGCGCACGTAAAACAGGCCAGGTTGTTACAGCACTTGGTTTCTCCCATCGTGTGCGTCTGTCGCTGTCTCCGGGGCAAGGTCTGGAGGCTCATTGTTCAGTTTTGCGCGGCCCAGTGGGGGTCACTTTTTCGTCAGCCATTCTGCCCGGCCCGCCCTCCGCGGCACCTTTGAAAGTCACTTTTGCTGAGTCGGCCGTTTTCATGCGCGCCCGTGCGCGCCGAGCGCGCGCCTCGGCATACCAAGGCCGCAACCGCGCAAACGTCGGCTCGCCGACGCGTCGTTTGCAAAACCCAATTTTGCCGGAGGGCGCCGAAAAAAATGTAAAAATCCTCGGTTAGAAAACTCCGACCATGCCAGAAACGGGAATGGCCCGGACGGTCATCTTCAAACCGGCGTACTGGTCCTTCGTCGAAGACGCCGGCGAAAACACGTTCGACGTCCACATCAGCGGCCTCTCCGACGCCGGCGAGACCGTTTACGCGACGGTGCAGAACTTCACCCCGCACGTCTTCATCGAGCTGCCCGGCCGGATCCGGTGGGGCCGCCCGCAGCGGCTGCTCCTCTACGACCACCTGGCGACGATCCTGAGCCCGATCAAGCTCGGGCCGTTCAACGACTGCGCCCGGTACTACGGCGACGAGCTGGCGATCCTGCACTACCAAGACAAAGCGCAGTTCCTCCAGGTCGACCTGCCGACGCACAAGGCCGGCAGCACGCTGCACTACAAGTGCACCCGGCGGCTGGTCATCCCCAACCTCGGCTCGTTTTCCGACAACGAGTTCCGGGTCCACGAGTGGAAGATCGACCCGATCATCAAGTTCGCGGCGGTGAAGAGCCTGCCGATGGCCGGCTGGCTCCGGGTCCGCGAAACGATCCGCCCCGACGACGTCGACTGCGCGCCCGAGGACCGGCGCTACACGACCGCCGACGTCGACCTGTACTGCGACTGGGAGGACGTCGAGCCTGCGCCGCCCGATCCAGACCGGCGCAGCGCGCCGCCGACGTACTTGAGCTTCGACCTCGAGTGCACCTCGGCGAACCCGAACGCGAAGGAGCCGAACCCCGAAATCGCCGAAAACCCCGTCTTCCAAATCGGGTGCGTGCACGGCCGGCTCGGGTGCCCGGCCGCCGAGCGCAAAAAAGTCCTCCTGACGCTGTTCGACCCGCGCGACATCGCCGGCGTCGACGTCCGCCGCTGCGCGTCCGAAGCGGAGCTCCTGCTGGAGTTTGCGCGGCACGTCGTCGAGGTCGACCCCGACGTCTTCATCGGCTACAACATCCTCGGCTTCGACTGGAGCTACCTCTTGGTGCGCGCCGAGCTGTGCGGCGTGTCGTGGCGGTTCAAAATGATCGGCCGCCTCCGAGGGGTCCCCGCCGCGGTCGAAGAGATGAAATGGGAGAGCGGCGCGTACGGCGAGCAGGTCGGCAACTACCTGGAGCCGCAGGGCCGCATCAACGTCGACGTGATGAAAGAAGTCCAGCGCGAGTACAAGCTGCCGTCGTACTCGCTGAACGCGGTGGCGACGAAGTTCCTCGGCGCGCAGAAGCACGACGTGGCGGGCTACCGCGGGCTGTTCATTCTGTACGCGGTCGCGAACGAGATCGGCCCGCTCGCGGCGCGCGCGACGGCCGCGAACCTCGCCGCGGTGCGCGCCGAAATCCGGGCGGTGATGCCGAAGCGCTTTTCGCGCGGCCCGGTCAAGGCGCTGCGCGCGAAGCTGCTCAAAGCGCGGCCCGCCGAGCTCGCCGGGCTCGTGCGCGAGGCGATGCACATCACCGGCGCGTACTGCATCCAGGACACCGTCCTGCCGATCCGGCTGTGCGAGCGGCTCAACCTGTGGGAGACGATGGAGGCGACCGCCAACTGCATGTGCATCCCCATGCTGTACCTCCACACGCGCGGCCAGCAGATCCGGGTCCTGGCGCAGGTGTACCGCGAAGCGGTCCCGCGCAACCTCGTCATCCCGACGCTGCCGAAGACCGACAAAAAGGCCTACCACGGCGGCGAGGTGCTCGAGGCGCGCGCCGGCAACTACAAGCGCGTCGCGCTGCTCGACTTTCTGTCGCTGTACCCGACGATCGTCATCGCGTACAACATCTGCTACACGACGATCGTCCGCGACGGCGACCCGATCCCCGACAAAGAGTGCCACGTGCTGGAGTGGGAGGACCACGTCGGCTGCCCGCACGACCCGAAGAAGCGGAAGAAGGAGAAGGACAAAATCCTGTGCTGGAAGCGCCGATATCGGTACCGGCGCGTGCAGGTCGACGAAGACGGGACCCGCCACCACGAAGGGCTCCTCCCCGCGCTCTGCCGCCGCCTCCTCGCCGAGCGCGCCAAAACGAAGAAAGAGCTGCGCGCCGCGAAAGCGACCCTCGCCATGGACGCCGGGACCGCGACGGCGGCCGACCGCGCGCGGTTTGCGAAAAAGGGGATTCCGCTCATCGCGCCGGGCTCGCTCGGGCCGAAAGCGCGCGGGGCGCTCGAGATCACCGCGGTCATCCTCGACGCGAAGCAGAAGGCGATCAAAGTCTCGACCAACTCGTTCTACGGCGCGCTGGCGGCGAACAACGGCTTCGTGCCGCTCCTCGCCGGCGCGGAGAGCATCACCGCGATGGGCCGGCGGATGATCCTCGCGGCGATCGCCTACATCCTCGGCAAGTTCCCGACCGCGCGGCTCGTCTACGGCGACTCCGTGACCGCAGACACGCCTCTGCTCGTCAAAACACCCGACGGCGAAATTCGCACGGTCCGCATCGACGCGCTGGCCGGGCTCCTGGATTCGGGCGAGTGGGCCGGGTGGCATGCCGACAAGGAAGAAGTGGAATCCGCGCGCGACGTCCAGGTGTGGACCGACGCCGGTTTCACGCGGATCAAACGCGTTATTCGACACCGGGACCCCGCTCCGCGGAAAATCGTCCGGATCCTGACACACACGGGCGTCTTCGACGTCAACGAAGACCACTCTCTTCTCGACGCGAGCGGGCAGAAAGTGAAGCCCGGTGAGGTCGGCGCCGGGGACGCGCTCCTGCACTGTGGTCTCCCCGGCCTGGGCGGCGCGCCCGTACGCGTGGCCGAAGACGAGGCGTGGCTCATGGGGATGTTCATGCGCGCGGGCGCCGTGGGGATGTTCACGCGCGCGGGCGCCGTGGCGGGCGTCTTCGGCCGGGTCAGTTGGGTCATCCACGACGTGCCAACGCCCCACGTCGACCGCGCCATCGCCGCGATGGAGCGTCTCGCGATGCGCCCCCAACTCCACCGCCGCTTGCCGGGCGCCGTCGACCTCCGCTCCGACAACTATGCCGACGCAATCGGGGGCCGCTACCAGCGCCTTTTCTACAACGCGCAACGTGAAAAGGTCGTCCCCCCGTGCATTTTGAACGCGAACACCGAATGCGTGAGGGCGTTCTTGCAAGGATACTACAATTCCTGCAGGATGGGGGGGTCGCTGACTCTCGCGCTTGCGGGGGAAGAGCCACCGCGCTTGGCGGTGTTCGGGAAAGAGGGTGCGCTCGGAATGAACTTCCTTGGGCAGCGTCTGGGGTACGTCGGGGCGGTAGAGACGTGCCCCAGACACTGCGGGTGGTTCGCCAGGGCGCTTAACTTTGCCGGGCGGAGGTTGGGGCTCACCGACGAACCGAACACAGCGGTGCCCGAGCTCTTTTGGGTAACGTTCGTGGCGGCGGCGGGTCTGCCGAGAGCCGCCAACGTGATAACGGAAAAGTACGTGCTCCACGAGGCGTACGAAGGCTACGTGTACGACGTGGAGACCGAGAACCACCACTTCCACGTCGGTCCAGGGCGCCTGGTGGTCCACAACACCGATTCGTGCATGATCCAGTTCGAGGGTGCCGACACCGCCGCGGCCTTCGACCTCGCGCACGTCTGCGCCGCGACGGCGACGCACCACATCAAGTCGTACATCGTCGGCGTCGCGGACGACCACACGGTCGGCGGCGTGCGGTTCGACGAGTTCGACGCCGCCGACCGGAAGATGTCCGAGGCCGACGGCTTCGCGAAGCGCGAGTACGACGCGATGCCGATCGAACTCGAGTTCGAGGACATGTTCGGCGACTACCTCCTCCTCTCGATGAAGCGCTACGCCGGCTACGTCGTGAACCGCGACGGGCAGCGCTCGGGCGACATCGTCAAGAAGGGGATCGTCCTCGCGCGGCGCGACAATTGCGCCCTCCTCAAAACCCTGTACAAGCGGCTCGTCGAAGGCGTCCTCGACGGCGACGTGGAGGCGCAAGTACACTCGGTCCTCCTCTCCGGCGTCGAAGGTCTCTTCTCTCGGCAGGTCCGGCCAGACAAGCTCGTCATCACCCGGTCGGTCAAGAGCCTCTTGTCGTACGCCGCCAAGTGCAAAGTCGATCCGTCGCGGTTCATGAACCGGTACCACGCCAACAAGATTATCGACGAGCACGTCGACGACCCGCTCGACGACCGCCTCAAATACCCGAACCTCCTCAACGTTTCGCTGGCGCTCCGGATGCTCCGGCGGGGGACGAGGGTGGCCCCTGGGACCCGGCTCGAGTACGTGTACATCAAGAACCCGACGGCCGTACACGAAGGCGACCGCGTCGAAGAGTACGAGTTTTTCACCGAGTACCGCGACGACGCCAGCCTCGAGCTCGACTTCTGCCACTACGTCGACAAGCAGCTGGCCAACCCGGTCACCGAGCTCCTCAACGTCGCGTTCCCCCACGAACGGATCCCGTTCGTGAAGATGAAAGACGAAATTCAAAAAGGGCTTGAGGCCCTCTCTGGGTACCAGGCGGACCTGTTGACGACCAAGCGGTTTGGCCGGTTTTTCGAAGCCAAGGTCGCCCACGTCCTGAAAAGCGCCGCGCGGTTCGCTTTCTGGCGAAGGGGGAAGACTTGCGCAGCCGGCGTCGTGCGCGCGGGGGATGCCGCTGTTCCGTGCCGATGCCGCGAGCGGTTCGCGGGCGCTTCGAGCGTCGACATCGACGAAAAGCTGCCGCTCGTCGAGTGGTGCAGAAAGTACCGCGCGTTCACACTTGTGAACGCGCTCCGCAAACGCTCCGGCCATCAGGCGATTCAGGAGAAGCGAAACCGGAAGAGGAAGTTTCCGCAGACGCACTACCCGCGCGATTCCCAGTTCATGAAAGGCCTTCTGGCGAGCCACGCGCAGTTCAACGACGTGGTCATCGAGCTCAACCGGCGGGCGCTTGTGCGCCATTTTGCTGCGCCGTGACCGATGTTTGCGGCCGCCGGGTCCTTTGAATCTCTGGTCGACGGGAAGGAAAATGATAATCTGGCGGCGTGCTCACGGCGCTTTCCACGGGCGGCGCCGCGAGCACGCAAGCACAATCATCGTCGCGTCGGGTCGCAGCCCGTTTCGGCGGGTGGAGTGTCAACGCCCCGCGTGTTCGGAAATTGGGTGTTTTCGCGCCGAACTCGCCGTCGACGGCGACCTGGCCGCCGAGGTCGCCGAAGAATTTTACGGCGCCGTCGACTGCGCTGTCGAGCACATAAGCACTGTGTATCCCTTCGTTTGACGACGCGTAGGTGTCCCTCCGGTGTACATTCTTCTCCCCTTCGTGGCGGAGAAGAATGGAAAAAATGTTCAATAGCTCTGGAGCAGCGGCGCGCGTGCTGGGAAAGACCCCACCGCGTACAGGTGGCCTCCAGTGCGAGCGCTTTGGCCTCGATGTCGGCGAGGTCCAGCGGCTCGCACGCCGCGTTCGTCCCCGACCGGTCGTAGCCCCACCGCTCGCATTCCACCAGGCGGCTGTCTTCGGTGGCATAAATGAAGTCGCGATTGTACAGGCACTCGCTGTCGGGGCTGTACACTTCGAACTCGACCTCGTCCCTGCGCGTTTGGAAAAGCCCAGCGCGATACAAGTTGATGTCGCCGTGCGTTTTGAGGAACGCGGTGAAGGCGCGCATCCCGTCCATCGTGCGGGCGACGTCGTCGTCCACGGTGCCCATGTGTTCGTTAAAACAGCCGTTGTCGTCCGCAACATACAAGTTGCGCCGGAGCGCAGACACAACGTCGCTGACGTTGCCTGGGCACACGAGTTTTTCCAAATCGCACCACCGAAACCGAAGACCGATGTGCGTCGACGCAGATTCTGAGCGGCCCATTTTGTTTGAAACGAGGGGGCTGGTCTAACTCGTTTCCTTTCGCCACAGCGAAAGGAAATGTTTCATTCTTAATTTTGCTGCGTGTGCCGGCGGCGCGGGCGTTTGCGCCGCCTTCCGCGTTTGCCGCCTCGACTTGCTGCCCCGTTGTCGGGCCGACCGTCGGAGGGGGCAAGCCCTTTGTGGGAGACACCGACCCGGGCAGGCGGGGCAGGCTGAGCGGCGACGCGGTCGGGTTGGGCAGCGCGGGGCGCCCACGCTTTGACGCGCGCAACGAGCTCCTGGGAAGAACACGGGTTCTCCTGGGAAGAACCCGAAGGGGGCTTTTCGTCGACACGCGCGGGCGGGTCGACACGCGCGGGCGGGCCGTGTAAGCGCGAAGCGCCCACTGTGCTCCACGCGGTTCTGTGCGGCGCGGCGATCCTGTGTGGGGCGGGGACCCTTTTGGCACCGCCGCCCCTCCTCCAGGATCTTTCCCTCGGGGACGGGGGAGGGGCCGCGAACCTTGACCGACCAACATCCGAGCGCGCGACGCGTTTTGCGTCGACCGTGCGGTCGGGACCACCCGAGGGGGGGAAATTCCCCTCGGGAACTGGCGGAGCTTTTTTCTTCGCGAGCAAGTCGACGGCGTCGGCCAGAAGGCTCTGGATCCGGGTCGATTTTGTCTGGCTTTTGAGCTCGGCCAGCCGGGCCCGGTCTGGCGGCCCGAGCAGCGCCTGTGCCGCGGGCACGATTTTGCACAGTGCCTCGGCGACAACGTCGCGGGCGGCTCCCGCGGGTGGGGCTTTCGAGTCTTCGGCGGGCGCCGCGAGGAACGCGAACGTGCTCTGCACGTACTTCTGCACGATCGGCGCGCCGACGCAGCCCGCCGTGAACAGCGCCCCGAGGAACCTCACGATGTGCAGCATCTTCTTTTTGTCGACCTCCGACAGCGTGTTTGCCGACGCTTTGGCCAAGTGGCCGCTGTACTCGGAGCGGAGGAGCGCAAGCAGCTTCCGGCCGAAAGTCACGCGCGCAGGGGGCGCGTCGGCGGCGCCGCCGAGCACCAGCCCGGCCGGCACCGCTTCGCGGTCCTCGTCGACCGCGACGGCGCCCACTTTGCCGCACAGCGCGGCGTATCCTTCGACGACGCTGTCTGTGATGGTGTACCCGGGCACCTCGCGCGTTGCGCGCTGAAACACGAGGGAAACAACTTCGTCGAGCTGCAGCTCGCTCTGCACCTGCCGCACGACCTCGACGAGCTCCTGCGAAAGCTTTTCAAAGTTCTTGGCCGTGATTTTGTTGAGGACGCCGCGCATCTTCTTCCCGATCAGGCCGCGAATGTAGGCGGGGTAGTGCGCCTTGTACATCGCGTCGCCCTCTTCGGTGAACCGCCACCCCCGGGCCGCCGAGTGCCCGCACCGCCCGCACACCGGGCCAAGATCACCGCACGGGCCTGGAGGGCCGTCGTCGGGCGGCGGGTCGCCCGCGCGATGCTTCCCCACCCCTCCGATGCCCCGGGGACACTTGAGCTCGCAGCAGTCGAAAAACTCGTTGAAGTGGAGCTGCTTCCCCCCGTGGTTCAAACTCAGGAGAAGTTCGACCGAGTACGCGTGTGGCATGATCGTCCGAGGCGCGACGATTACTACCCGCAGCACACAACACTTAACCTGCAAAATCAAATTTCTGTGACGTTGGCAAGCAGGGCAAGGTAGACGTCGATGTTTTGCAACAGCGCGTGCGACGCTTCGAGGGTCTTGTCGATGGAGGATACCACGATGGTGATGGTAATGATCGTTGCCACCAAAAGCAAAAAAATAAACCAGGTTCCAAGGAAAATTCCCCTGTCGTAAAGTCCGCGGTCGTGCGACATGGTTCTTCTCTGGCAGCCGGACCGTCGGCCCACACGTGGCCATGAAACCTGACATCGTTCAGGCGCACGGGGCGACAGGGAATTTGCCGTCGACTTTTGCGTTCATCGCGGCATTGTGCGAAAAAGCCACGCCGGGGTCGAAGCTCGCGACAAAGAGGTTTCCACTCAGAAAGAGTGGAAAACTTGGAATCGGGCGGCCCCCTTTCTTTCCGCGGTGTCGATTGTTGTCAAAAAATCTACAGACAGTGGGTGAAGTTCGATACCTGGGTGAAGAAATGTTTATCTTTCATCATGTTTAACATCTCTTTCAGCGCCTCTTTTGCAGTTGTATCATCATCTCCGCATGATTTCAAGACCTGAGCGATTATTCCTTCGCCTGCATTAGCAAGTGATTTGATTTTCTCGTCGACGCACAGGGTCACCTTCTCTCGAAATTTTTCGTCCTCAGCCATCATCCATAACATCGATTCGATCGTTCTGTCCGCCGGATCATCATCCATATCGTCGCAAAAAATTCTCAACACATCGTCTCTAATATTTTCAAGGAGCTTTCTGTCATATGTTTCAAAAGTACTATTACTGGTAAAGTCGGTAACCTTGTTGTTGAAGGTTTTGCAAACACTCATCTTTCGCAACAATTCTACTACAGAACATTCACAATATGAAACCATAGCATCGGTAAAAAACCCAACTTCAAAATTTTCAACCTCCACCAAGTAGTCCAAGATTTCTGCCATGATTTCGTTGATCATGTTAGTGTTTGTTCACGTTCTCTGTGGCGGATTGAATGTCCAATATCAATTTCGGTATTCTTCTCCCAAGTGAACAAAAGTGGTACTTCCGCCGAGACGAGGCTGGTAACGCAGCATTTTCTTCACACACGCCTGTGAAGAAAGTCGCGCCTGTGACCTAAGATGGCCGGCCTCGTCATCGTCGCCCTTCTGCTCAAACTCGCGCCAATTGCCATCGTCACGTGCATCATGGCGCTGAGGCGGCGCCGCGGCGCACGCCGCGCCGACTCGCCGCGGACGGCGCCGAACCGGCCCAAAGACGAGCTTTGGACAGAGACGATCTCTGACGCACTCCTCGCAGAGATCCACACCCTCGGGTCCGGTCGTGTGCTGTGCCCGATCTGCCTCGACGATTTTCTCCTCGAGGCGCGCGTCGTCGTCCTCGACTGCACCCACGTGTTTCACAGCCGCTGCATCGAAGCGCACCGGAACGCAAAAATCGGAAAAAGCGACGCGTGCCCGATCTGCGACCGCGTCCTCCAGGAGCGAGTCTCCCGCACGATCGACGGGACCATCGACTTTGTCGACGGCCACTTTGCGGCGCCGCCGTGACCACGCGCTTTGCGGCGGGGCGTCACTTTCCACACCCCTCGCACTCCCAGATTTGACACCCCTCGCCGAGCTTCGCGCAGACGTTTTTGTCCCACTGGCGGCTGAGCCGGTCGGTCCGGCGTTTCTTTTTTCTGAGGTAGCGGAGCAGGTCGACGTCGCCCAGGTGGGCGGCGAGCGCCACAGTTTCCTTTTTCCAGTCGCATTTCACCTGCTCGAGCAAGAATTTGAGGCAGTCAGTGTGGCGGTGTGCGACGGCCGCCGCGACTGCTTCGCGGCCGTCGATTACGCAGCCGCGCGCGTGAAGGCGCTGCGCCATGCCGAGTCGACCGTACGCAACCGCGGTGTTGAACACCCACGACGGGTGCACACGCGAGGGGTAGTCTGTCCGGAACAGACGGTCGAGACACTCGAAGTGGTCCGCGCTGATAGCTTCCAAGGTGTTTTTGCACGTGCATCCGAGCCGCCGCTCCGCCGGGAGCGGCAACAGCTTCGCGTGCTGGTCGTCCATGTTTGGGCAGGGGGGCGAGCGCGCTTAATCCAGTTAGATTGTCAGCGCGCCGGTCGAAGGCACTTTGACCAGGCAGTCTCCCGTCAGCTGTCTCGAGCAAATGCCCGCGTACTGAATCCCTTGCACCACTGCGCTGCTGGGGACACAGTATTTCGTCCCAGCTTTGATTTGGTCTTCGTAGGCCGGGGCAGAACACACACGGCCAGGGTACGCCCTGGAGGTCGGACTTTCTGCCGGGATCTGGAGGATGCACGCGCCTGTAAAATTGTCGCACGCGCCCGCGTACGGCGTCCCGGCGGAACAGGCGACCGCCTCGCCTGCCCTGAGCGCGTCCGTGTGCGCGGGGTCCGAACAGACGTCGTCATCGCGGGCCACGAGGACAAACGTGTTGAACTCGCGCCCCTTGCATTCCAGCCTGCACCGGCTCGCAGCGAACAGCCCGACGAGCAAAACCGCGCACACCAAAATAACAATACAAGTGCGGTCGACCATCTTTTCGAGTGGTCAAGATTTTTTTTCCGCCTGCTCCACATTTTGAGCACTCGACGCGAAAAGCTGGCGACGGCGCAGCCTACCTGTGCTTCGACCACAGGTGGGGAAAGCACGGCTTGCTGCCGTGCGCGAGCCCGCAGCGGTTTATTGCGCCTCCGCGAGGGCGCGGCGCCGGTGGTCGTCGATGCGCGCGAAGAAGCGCGCGACCTGTCGCACCTGCTCCTGGGTCTGCGGCGTCTTGTACGCCGACCGCGCGCCACCGCCGTATCCGCGCGTGTTGTGCGACCGCTTC
>SDBT01004574.1_pt1 | contig 23437 bp, 13 predicted proteins | sample 2277101 | NCBI WGS metagenome assembly SDBT01 (sample SAMN10404973, study PRJNA504765) | marine sediment metagenome | isolation source: marine sediment core GS10_PC15, 103 cmbsf | place: Arctic Ocean: Southern Knipovich Ridge | collected 2010 | reverse complement strand
TATCTGAATGAATGTCTCTTTAAACTACTAATTATTATAACTTTGTGTCTTTGTGTCTTAGTGGTTGTGAATAGTTCAGTTTAATTTATATTCCGTGAAAATCCGTGTTAATCCGTGGCTAATTAAAGTTTGTTGGCAGCCTTGGGCTGCGTTATGAATTAATCAGGTTAGCCGGTTATTCATAACAATTTGGTAATTTATGGATTTTTTAAATAATACTTCCACCTTTTACCTTCCTCTATAATGAATAGATATTCGATTTATAGGTTATCTATCCCATCTTTCTTAAAAGAGTCTTTCATTTATCAAAATATAGCTTTATTTTAAATTTTATCTGCCTGGGGTGAATTTTTATTCAATATTATACAGATGGAGACCTGAAGGATAATGTCTTTTTGGGGAAATTGCAAATCTTTTGGGCAAACGTTTGCACAAGATTGATTCCATGGGTATATTATAGGGATTTTCTATCTACGGTAAGTAAACTCAAATCCGGCAACATAAATATTTATGATTCTATGAAAGGGTAAAAAAAATGTTTAAATTATTTATCGTTAGCATGGTGGCTCTGGCACTTTTAATTTCTTGTGCCACTCAGGACAAAAATGAACCTGCAAAAGCAGATACCAGCACTGCTGAGTGGATCCCCCTGATAAAAAGTAACAGCCTTGATGGTTGGTTTGTCCGCGGGAAAGCTACCTGGGAAGTAAAGGATGGCGTTCTGACCGGTGATGGCGGGATGGGTCATATTTACACTGATCTGGTACTTACAGAACTGGAAATTAAGGGTAAATTCCGCGTCAGCGAGAATGGTAACAGCGGGCTTTATTTCAGAGCTAATCCACCCGAGGACAATCCGGACGGATGGCCAACCGGGTACGAGTCTCAGATCGATAACCACCAGGATGCTCATACGGCCTGGATCTGGAAACCGGGCAATCCAACTGAAAAAGCCAAAAATCTGATCACAAAAGATAATGAATGGTTTGAAATGCAGGTGAAAGCCGTCGGCGATCATATACAGGTCTGGATCAACGGGGAGCAAATGATTGATTTTCACGATAGTGACTTTACCAAAGGCCATTTTGCCATTCAGGGCCATAATCCCGGAATGACCATTGAGATCAAAGATCTTGTTTACAAAGATTTGTCCGGAAAATAAAAATTTATTCTTTTCCAGAAATTCTTTTTTCTCGCAGAGACGCAAAGCCGCAGAGAAAAATATTCGAGATCAATAAATTTCGTATCGTTTTAAGCGATAAATTTTAATTTAGTCCATAAATCATGTTTTGAAATTATTTTCTGGTCTACTGGCTATATTGCGGTAGACCAGGTTTGTATACCGGTGGATTGTCTCCAAACTTAGTTCAAATTATTCCCTCTGTTTCAGATATACCCCCTGCCGGGTTTATTTGAGCAAGGATCTTCCTTCATGCAATTTTATTCATATTTGTAGCGTAAGGCTTTCGCTTTATTTTTACAGAGAATGCATACGACCAGTATCTCGCAAATATAAAAAGTTATTGGTACATTACAACAAATGATATAAGGCGGCAAATGGAAAAGAACCTCCGATCAAGAATTACTCACCTGATAACCTTTATTTTCCTTCTATCCTTCATATCCGGATACGCCCAGACAAAATTTATTATGCCTGCCCATGACCGGATCAAGACTAATATCGATTTCGGCTGGCGTTATATAGCCCGGGATTTTCCTCATGAAGAAGAGACACACCAGGTAAATGAAGTGCCCTGGCAGGACATCAACCTACCACACGAGTGGTCCATAGAAGGTCCTTTTAATCAGGAGTACAATACTACCCAGGGCTTTTTACCCATGGAAATAGGATGGTACCGTAAGGGTCTGCGGTTTCCGGAATTCTATGCAGGTAAAAAAATATTTATTATCTTTGACGGGGTTTATCGTAGCAGTGATGTGTGGATGAACTATGCCTTTCTGGGACATCATGAATCAGGTTATACCAGCTTCATGTACGATCTGACAGATTATGTGCGTACCGGGAATCGAATTCCCAATGGTCTGAGAGTCAGGGTAGATGGTCGCAGACATGAACAGGATATGTATGAGGGGACAGGTATATACCGCCATGTTTGGATACTCGTAACAAATAAATTACATGCGTCACAATGGGGTACTTTCGTTTCAACTCCCCGGGTTTCTGATTCAGAAGCTGAGATAAAAGTACAAACCTTAGTCAAAAATGAAAATGATATTGCCAAAAATTGTGAGTTGCTTACAAAGATTATCAATGCCGATGGCCATATCATAGCCGAAATGACCAAATCACTAAAAATCCCAGCTATGGGAGAGCATGAATTTGTTCAATCCACTGTGCTAAAAAATCCTCACCGTTGGGATATCGATGATCCTTATTTGTACAAAGCCTATACAATAATTAAAGATGGTGAAACCATTGTTGACGTCACAGAGACTACTTTTGGTATCCGTACGTATCATTTCGATCCGGATAAAGGTTTCTTTTTAAACGGTCGTCATGTCAAACTTAAAGGATTTAATGCCCACTATGATTTCGCCGGGATAGGAACGGCAATTCCTGATCGTATTCATTGGAATGTTATGATGGCGATGAAAAAGGCCGGTTTCAATTTTTATCGTTCCAGTCATAATCCCGCTACACCGGAGCGTCTCCAGGTTTGTGATCAGATCGGCATGCTGGTATGGGATGAAGTTGAGCGCAAGCTAGAAAGTATGGATGTCGAATTGGCCCTTGTGCGAGAAACCATTACCCGTGACCGGAACCATCCCAGTATTATCTTATGGTCTCTTGAAAATGAATCCCCTCTGGAGAGCACTGTATTCGGAACAAAGATAATCAAAGCGGCAACAGAGTTAGCTCATCAGCTGGATCCCACCCGACTTACAACTTTCGCGGCCTCCATGCCCGTTAATAAGAACGGCTATGGAGATGCAGCTGATGTGGTCAGTTATAACTATCACTGGAAACGTTCCGATCAGGACCACATTGATTTCCCCCATTGGAAAATCGGACTACTGAGTGAATACTCAGCCGCCCGAAGCAGGCGAGGTGTATATGGTGTTGAAAATTTTGCCCGGGCCGACAATGATTCATACCTGGACCTATATTGGGGAATGGTGCAATCCATGTATCAGCTGTGTGCCAACGTAGAAGGTTACTGGCGCCGCATTAAAGCGAGAGAATATCTGGCCGGCGGCTGTTTGTGGAGTGGCATGGATTGCTGGGGTGAGGGTAATGCCTGGCCGCTAATCTCGCGAGGGGATGGTGCCGTAGATAATTGTCTCTTTCCCAAAGATGTCTACTACTATTTTGTCAGTATGTGGACAGAAAAGCCAATGGCACATCTTTTACCCCACTGGAACTGGGAAGGAAAAGAAGGTGAACCTATTGATGTCTGGTGTTATACCAATTGTGAAAGTGCTGAATTATTTTTAAACGGACGTTCCCTGGGTATTCAAACACGATCCCCGGAACCGGCTCTCTGGCAACCGGGCGAACCTTATAATGGTCCCATAGAAAAATCCGAAACCTACCGGGAACATCTGGAATGGAAAGTACCCTATGAACCTGGTACCTTAAAAGTTGAAGGGAAGCGCGAGGGCCAAATCATCTTTAGCAAAGAGATCAAAACTGCAGACAAACCGGAACAGATTCAATTAACCTCGTTAATGACCACTTATCTTGAAAAAGATAAGATCCCGCCTATTATTGCTGATGGAAGGGATATTATCGTTATTAAAACATCTATATTAGACAAAGCTGGCAATTTTATTCCCTTTGCAAATAATAAAATCGATTTTTCTCTTGAAGGTGCGGGGAAAATTATTGGGGTTGGCAATGGCGATATCGCCAGTCATGAACCAAATAAAGATACCAGCAGAAAAGCCTATAACGGTTTATGCGCCGTTCTCGTACAAACAACCACTGAACCGGGAGAAATAACCATACGCGCTGAATCACCCGGCTTGAAGACAGGAGAGTTTACGCTTCGCTCTGTTCCGCCACAACCCGTGGGGATCGTCGTGGACGCTTCTCAATTCGAATTAGCAATTGGAGATACCTCTATAATAACGGCAACAATTAATGATAAATTTGGGGAAATCATCGCCTCCTTTAAATCTCCTGTGGTTTTTCAGATTGAAGGTCCCGCACATTTTGATAACACCAAAAAAGAAATTTCCATTTCTGCGAAAAACGGAAAGGCCACCACTATTCTCTTACCGGATAGTGGGGATGGAAAAATCAGAATTACCGCGAGAAATGGATTTCTTACGCCTGGTCGAGTCGAAATAGGTTTAAAATAAAATTTAACCTGATTAATTAACTAAATAAGGGAAAGTATTGTGGAAACTCAATTCTATTTAACAGACAAGATCATTCTGATTGTGTATTTCATCGGTATTATTTTGATGGGTTTATATTTTCGCAAACGAAGCAATACCGCCAATGGCTTTATGATTGCAAGTGGTGGTTTACCAAGTTGGGCAGTTGGTCTGTCGATCCTGGGTACTTTTATCAGTAGCATAACCTTTCTCGGTTATCCCGGACAGGCTTATAATTGGAACTGGGATGCATTTGTGTTTTCACTCTGTCTTCCTCCTGCAGCCCTGGTTGCCATGCTTTATTTTATCCCACTTTACCGTACGAAAGTTAAAGTATCTGCCTATGAATATCTCGAACAACGCTTTGGCGGCTGGGCACGTGTATACGGCAGTATCAGTTTTATGTTTGGATCGGTAACACGTATCGGCATGATACTTTTCCTGGTATCACTCGTTTTGCACAGTCTGACCGGCTGGGGTTATGTTCCGATCATCATCTTTACCGGTATTGGCGTAACACTCTATACGATGATCGGCGGTATTGAGGCGGTTATCTGGACAGATGTGATCCAGGTGATTATATTGATGGCTGGCGCTATCCTGACGATAATTCTCTTGATAATGGACGTACCGGGAGGTCTTGATGAGATCATTGCCGTTGGTTCACAGGCTGATAAATTCTCATTAGGATCCTGGGATTTCGATTTAATAGCTCCCACAGCATGGGTGGTTTTGCTTTTTGGCCTCATGGAAAATCTGCGTAATTTTGGCGTGGATCAGAACTATGTTCAAAGATATCAAACTGTTGGATCTACAAAAGAAGCCGTTAAATCTGTCTGGATAGCGGCTATCACATATATTCCTATCTCAGCATTATTCCTTTTTATAGGTACAGCTCTTTATGCCTATTATAACATCAATCCTGATCAGTTACCGATTGTACTTCAGGGCGAAATGGTTGGTGATAAAATTTATCCACATTTCATCGTTACCCAAATACCCGTCGGCGTGCGCGGCCTGTTGATTGCCGCTATTGTTGCCGCAGCCATGAGCAGTATCGACTCTTCTCTGAATACTGTTTCTACGCTAACCCTGCTGGACTTCTATAAGAGATACTGGGAAAAAGGTAAGGAAGAAAATGATAAACGTGATATAAAAATGCTTCGCTGGTATACAATTATTTGGGGCATCATCGGCACGTTGACAGGTTTATCCCTTATGGAAATTCAATCAGCACTTGAGACCGGCTGGCAGTTAGGCGGAATTGCCGGAGGTGGTGTAATTGGTCTTTTTCTTCTCGGACTCATGTTCAAATGGATCCAACGCTGGCAGGCTATTGTTGCCGTTGTTGCCAGTGTAATCGCTATCGCCTGGGCCACATTTGCCCGTGATCTTCCTGAATCACTCAGCTGGCTCGAATGTGTCTGGAATGCCAGAATGATCGGAGTGATCGGTACGATCACGTTAATGGGCGTTGGTATTATACTGGGTCTGGTTTCCTACAGAAAAAAATCAGCATAAAAAAATAGATTAATATTAACCACGGAGTGACACGGATAAAATTCACGGAAATTATTAATAATTAATGAGATAATATTGTTCATATCTTCGTCTTTAAGCCTGATTTTTATGAACTTATCTTATCTCTGACTCACTATTCCGTGTTTTTCCGTGGTTAAATACTTTAATTGGTCATATCTGCATATATGCCTATTGTATTATAAATAATCTGATAATTAAGGGTAATGAATGGATCGTAGAGATTTTGTTAAAACAATGCTCGTATCCACCGGTGCAATGATGGCCGGATCTCAATTTTACTGTCAATCCGATGAGAAGATGAGTGATATCTTTCCAACGGGTACACGGCCGGAAAAATTGGTCTTTATGGACCTCCCCAAAAAAACGGATTGGCATACAAAAGTATCCCTTGCCTGTTTTCAGGGATTGATTAACCGAAAGGAAACCAGATTATATCTCAATAATTTTAAAGCGGATATGTTTTGGCTGGAATATTATTCTAAACAATATGAGATAGAATATCAGGCTGTCACTGATATTGAGTATCTAGTGGAAATGTTTGGCCATGAGATCGAAGGGTACATTGTCTATGATCCTGAGATGCCTCATTCACTTAATATAGCCACATCGATGGGTGCCTTGCAGAATGCCGTTCCGGTCAGTAAAAACCTGGCCGGATCCGTTTCTGACTTAGGCATTAAAAAGATTGATGATCTGTCAGGTAAATGGAAAGATTTATACGAGGCCTATGAATGGGCATTAACAAATCTCCAGCCCCAATGTAACCAAAAATTGATGGCTCATCTCTGTGTTCATGATCCTTACTGGCCGACCAGTAGCTGGACTAATCGCGATTATGTAATCGCCCATAAAATCCTCTCCGTTGATATTTCCTCATCAGAAAGAGACAAACGTGATTATCAGTTGCTAAAAAAGTTCTATGAAGTATATCCGGAAGAAACCGTCATATTTGGCTGGCATTGTGTCCGTGATAAGGAACACGAAGCAATAGGCCTTTCATCCGAATATGGCCATTATGGTATGTGCTCCCTGCATACAAGCAATTTAACTGTTCATTCCAGTATCCAGCCAGAAGAAAAAACAACCTATAAACAGAGAACAATTTATAAAAAAGATCTTAAGGTTGAAAACAAAGTATATGTTGCATTTATGGCCACGGATGGCGATGCGGCCTGGTTTGTTCAGGATTTGATCAGTAAAGACTGGGCCAGCCCTGTTCACGGTAAATTTAAGTATAACTGGGGCTTTTTACCGATGGCTTACGACTTGCTGCCGTCTATGGTTGATTATTATTTTAAAAATCTTAAATCCACCGATTATTTTGTTGCCGGTCCGGCCGGTGCCACCTATACTTATCCCTATCTTCATCCCAATCCCAAAAAATTTCTGCGTCTCAGTCAATATTATATGGACAAATGTGGTCTGAATACGGTCCACATGACCAACTGGAATGACCGGGATTGGTGGCAAGAGGTGGATTTGCCCCACTTCCCTGCTCTTTTGCGAGAAACGATGCCAAATTGTATTGGTTATACACGGGGTATGGGCGAATCGGCCTTCGAAAGGCATTATATAAGCGGAGGAAAACCTTATATTTTTTGTGGTGAAGGTCTTCATCGGGGTGATGATATTTATAAGGTAATGACTGATTTTATTGAAGCCTGTCCCAACAGACCTTTATTCGTTTACAATCTGGTTAATCATACCATGCCCATCGCAGAGACCAAAGCTGCCATGGATCGTTTCCCAAAAGACCTGGTAGAAATTGTTCATCTTGACGAATTGTTGTTATTAATCGAAAAAGCATTTGAAGAAGGAAAGATTACCGAAGATCTATATCCTGAGAAGGCTGGATTAAAAAAACTTCTGGCCAGGGATGCAAAAAATGCCTGGCCGGCTTTTTATAAAGAGATTGCCGGAACCAGAGCCCAATATATCAAAGGGAGAGAATCATATATCCAGGAGATAAAGAAAACATCGATTGGTTTAGAAGAGATTAATCCCGGTGATTTTCTTGGATTCGCTACCATCTGGCAGGCCATGAAAATGGTGAAACTTGCTCTGGAATCAAAAGGTATCTATGTCAACCATAAACCTACGGCAAATAAAAGATTTGTAACAGAATTTAAGTCTGTTTCCGATGTAAACTTTGTTCTTGAGTTGCAGGAGCAATGGGATAACTGGCATAATAGAAAATTTGATTTTGAAAATGTACAAAAATATGCCGGGAGATTGTTTACGATGGTGACAAATCTTAACAAAATATATTTTAATTAATATTTAGAATTTATGGTAAACGCGGAGTTCGCTGAGAATATAGTGCTCACCCGAAGGGTGAGCGACGGCCTCTGGCTATTCATATTTAAATAATAATTTTATACTAAATTTTTCACCACGGAAATACACGGAAGGACACGGACTTGTAAAATTAGAGTACTTAGTATAAACTATAGATAATCTATAAATTTTAATCTAATCAAGTTTGGTCAGTTATAAAATTAATATATCCGTGTATTTTTCCGTGTTAATCCGTGGTTAATACAATCCTTAAGAAAGAGAACAAACTTTATCTATATATTATAATCGTAAATGTTTTTTAAGATTCCCCACCCTAGGTGGGACAGAGAAATTATTTATTTATTTTTCTTAAAAATGAAATGCCTAAGAAAATAATTATTTTTTACTCTGCGAAACTTTGCGAACTCTGCGTTAAAATGAAAATTATATTTTAGCAACGCATTGTATTTAGGGATATTTTTATGCACTATTTTTGTAACTATGATTTTACCCTGGAAGGGGAAAAAATGATCGATCGAAACATGAAATTCTTGTCCAATTGTCTAATGCTTTTGTTGGTTGTTTCATTTACAACCATGCTATCATCCTGTTCAAAAGTTGAACAAGGTCCTATCGGCCCGGTAAACCTGCAAACGGAATACCAGTCGACTCCCCTGGGAATTGATGCCTTAAAGCCCCGTCTTTCCTGGAATATAAGTGACACCCGACGGGGCGCAGTACAGACGGCCTATCAGGTATTAGTTGCTACTGATAAAAATATTCTGGCCAAAGATGAGGGCGATATCTGGGATAGCGGAGAAATTGATTCCGACCAATCTGTACATGTTGAGTACGGCGGACCCGCTCTTCAATCAGAGAAGCGATATTACTGGAAAGTACGAACCTGGGACAATGAAAGTGCTTCATCAAATTACAGTCAGGTCGCCTGGTGGGAAATGGGACTCCTCTCGCCTGAAGATTGGTCGGGACAATGGGTCGGCAAAGAAATCCCGGAAGAACAAAAGTTCCAGGGATGGCCTTGGGGGTACTGGATCTGGCATACTAAAGAAAGAGGTATAAATAAGCCTGTCTTTTTCAGAAAATTATTTAAAATACCGGCGAATAAAAAAATCACCCAAGCCCTGGCACGAACAACAGCCGACAATTACTTTACATTACATATAAATGGCACCAAAATAGGTAAAGGATCAAAATGGACGGAGGTCTATGATTTTAATGTAGGAGCCAATCTGGTTCCCGGGAAAAATCTGATCGCTGTAAAAGCAACGAATAGTCTGGGTGAGGTATGCGGTTATATATTTAGCCTTAAAATATCCTTTGACGATGGTTCGACTATGGTTATAAATTCAGACAAATCATGGAAAACCACTAGTAAAAAAGTTTCAGACTGGAAAAATCCCGATTTTAAGGATAATAGATGGGGTAGAGTATTTGTAATCGGGAAATACGGTGGAAGTGAATGGGGAAAGATTGATCCTGCGGATCCTTTTAATCCACCCCGGTCATTTCTGGTACGCAATGAATTTAAGATAGAAAAACAAGTAAAACGGGCACGAGCCTATGTAACCGGACTTGGAAATTATATTCTGTTTATTAACGGCAATCGGATCGGAAAAGATATTTTTACACCAGGCTGGACAGATTATCCAACACGTATTCAATACCAGACCTATGATGTTACTGATATGCTTCAATCCGGGGAAAATGCTGCCGGTGCAATATTAGGAAACATGTGGTGGAGCGGTGGGCTGGGATGGAAAGGCCTTTCAACCTACAGTCGTGGTCCATTGCGTTTTCTACTTGAACTCAAGGTTGATTATGAAGACGGAAGTCATGCAAATTTTATTTCGAATGCCAATTGGAAATCCCATTATTCTCCGATTATTGAAAACCATATTTACAATGGTGAAGTTTATGATGCGAGAGAAGTGATATCAGGTTGGGCGAATGCCGGATTTAACGATGGGAATTGGGAATCTGTTCTTGTACTGGAAAATGAAAAGGCTAAACTTGTAGCGCAGCAGGGACCGACCATTCAGATCACTGAAACGATCAACCCTATCAACATAACAGAGCAGGATTCGGGCAGATTTGTATTTGACCTTGGACAGAATATGGTTGGGTGGGTGAAGCTTAAAGTGAGTGGTCCTCCCGGAACGAAAGTCAGGTTAAGATTCGCAGAAATGCTTAAAAATGACGGCAATATCTATACCGAAAACCTGCGCGGCGCCAAAGCCACGGATACCTATATTCTAAACGGTGAAGGAACAGAAACATGGGAACCCATGTTCACTTATCATGGATTCCGTTATGTAGAAATAACGGGTTATCCCGGTGAACCGGGACTAGATGCGATAACCGGAAAGGTCCTCCATTCTGCTGCTCCGGTAACCCTCGATTTCTCTTGCTCAAATCAGCTTATTAACAAGATCCAACACAATATTACCTGGGGCCAGCGAGGTAATATGCACAGCGTTCCCACTGATTGTCCCCAGCGTGATGAGCGCCTCGGTTGGATGGGGGATGCCCAGATTTTCGCACCAACCGCTTGCTACAATATGGATATGGCCCGTTTTTGGGGGAAGTGGATGAACGATATTAGTGATTGCCAGGATAAGGATGGTGCTGTTCATGATGTTAATCCAACGATTGTCGTAGCAGGGCCTGCTAAACCAGGTTGGGGCGATGCTGTGGTTGTGGTTCCCTGGGTTGTTTATCAGTTTTATGGTGATAAGCGGATCATTGAAGAAAATTATAATGCCATGGCAGCCTGGGTTGGATATATGAAAAAAAACAGTGTTGATTATCTTTATGATCGCAGCGGTTATGGTGATTGGATTGCGGTGGTTGAATCTCCTAAAGAACCGATTGGAGCCGCCTATTTTTATTACAGTACAAAACTCCTTGCCAATATGGCTGGAATTATTGGCAAAACACAGGATGAGAAAAAATATAACAAATTAGCTCATAATATTGCTAAGGCATTCCACAAAAAATATTTTGATCCGCAAACCGGGAATTATTTAGGGGGTACCCAGACGGCAAATTTATTACCTTTTGTGTTTGGTATTACCCCCCCTGAGTCGAGGTCTCAGGTATTCTCCAATATTGTAGCGGATGTCAAAGCAAAGGGTAATCATCCTTCTACCGGATTTCTGGGCACAGCTTATTTGCTCCCGGTACTAAGTGAAAACGGCGAACATGAACTGGCCTACCAGGTTGCCAGTCAAAAAACCTATCCTTCCTGGGGATATATGGTGGAGAAAAATGCAACAACCATCTGGGAACTGTGGAATAGTGATTCCCAGGGTCCGGGTATGAATTCCCGTAATCATTTTGCCCTTGGCTCTGTTGGTGAGTGGTTCTATGCCTGGTTAGCCGGGATTCGTCCTGATTTGGATAAACCAGGATTTAAAAGAACGATTATTGCCCCAAGGCCGACCGGCGATCTCACATGGGCTTCAGCGCGTTTTAATACGCTTTATGGTGAAATAAAATCGAATTGGAAACTTGCTGAAGGAAAACTTTCTATGCAGATAACGGTACCACCGAATACGAGCGCATCAGTCCATATTCCAAACATAGATCAACCATGGACGGTAATTGAAGAATCCGGTAAGGTGCTCATCCAGTCAGGTAAAACAATTGAAGAAGTTTCCGGTATTAAACTGGTTGATATTTCTGATGAAACGACTATATTTGAAATCGGATCCGGTGAGTATGAATTCATCGCCAGACATTGATTAGGATAGATTGTATTTTCACGCAGCGACGCAACGCCGCAGCGAAATGATTATAAATCCACATCTCATCCTGTAAGGATCTTCCAACGTGTCGAAAAGAGTCAGCAAGTTGGAAGATTCCTTCGGAATGACGACTATGTAAATAAGAATAAAAGATGTTGCATTGCTGCACGAATTCAAGTTTATATTTAAAGAGGAACTAAATGAACGATTATTTAGAAAAAACCAGAAACTACTTGAATGAAAAATTAATCCCCTTTTGGGCGGAACGGGCTGTTGATCATAATTATGGTGGATTCCAGACAAATTATGACAAAGATGGGAAACGTACCGAAATCACAGAGAAATCAATGCTGGCTCAGTGCCGCAGTATTTTTACCATTTCTCATGCCATGCGACTTGGATTTAACTGGCCGAATGGGGTAGAAAGTGTACAACAGGGAATAGATTTCCTCTTTAAATATTACCGTGATCCGGAATATGATGGGTATTATTGGATCGTCGATGAAGATGGTACTGTTCTTGATGATAACAAAGTCATTTATGGTCATTCATTTCTCATCTACGGACTCTCGGAATACGCACTTCTTACCGGTGATAAGACTGCTCAAGCCGAAGCTTCCCGTGTCTTTGATCTTCTGCAGGAGAAAGTAGTTGACCGGGAGAATGGGGGATATTACGAGCATTTTGATCGCCGTTTTAATCTAAAAAAAGCACGGGGTGATATATCATCGCATAAATCACTCGATGTTCATATGCACCTGATGGAGGCTTATACCACCCTTTATGAAAAAACACAATCTGAAACACATAAAAAGGCTTTGACGGATGTGATCGATTTGATTTTTGCCAAAATGGTCGATCCCAAAACAGTTACGGGTATATCCATGTTTACAGAGGACTGGCAGCCGATTGCCAATGTAGAATTAGATACCGTCTGGGGGCGGGATCGATTTGATGAAGATGGTAAGAGTACCGATATCACATCGTACGGACACAATATTGAGCTCGCCTGGTTATATCTGCATGCTCAGGATATTCTGGGTATACCACGTAGTGAAAGTCTTGATCGTGTTATTCCCATTTACGAACATACCTACGATAAGGGAATTGATTGGGAGAATGGCGGGCTCTATGTTGAGGGACATCGAAACGGCGAACCTACTGAAGTAACGAAAGAGTTCTGGCAACAGGCCGAAGCGATGGTTGGATTTCTCGATGGTTATCTGCTTACAAAAAATGAAAAATATCTGGATGCATTTAAAAATGTTCATGACTTTGTATTCACAAAAGGAATTAACTGGGATCTGGGTGAATGGTATGCCCTTCTGGAAAAAAATGGAGATCTGATCTGGGATTACATGGGAACCAGCTGGAAAGTCTTTTATCATACGGTGCGCGGAACCTGTCAGGTGGTGAAAAAACTGGAGAAAATATTAGAGGCCTGAAGGGGTTGAATAAATAAAGAGATTTAAAATTTCAATTTTTATTGTAAATTGATGCAATTAATTATTATCATTAACCGGGCAGAAAGAAAATCTGACTAAAATTTAATCAACTCAAATCCTAAATAAATTCATACATGTAACAGGAGATTTAAAAATGGATGAACAAAACAAGAAAGAGGGTATATCGCGTAGAAAGTTTATTGGCAGTATGGCCGCCACAACAGCTGCTTTTACGATCGTACCCCGCCATGTATTAGGTGGAAATGGTTACACCCCACCAAGCGAGAAATTAAACATTGCTATTATCGGCGCCGGCGGAAAGGGCCGTTCAGATATGTACAGTGTCAGTACCGAAAACATCGTTGCCTTATGTGATGTGGATGATCGCAAAATAGCGGAAACAATTAAACGCACTAAAGAAGATCCCGACCGTCATGAATTAGCCGGTGTATTAGAAAAAGCGCCAAAGTATAAGGACTTTCGTGTAATGCTGGAGAAAGAAAAGGATATCGATGCCGTCACAGTTAGCACACCCGACCATACCCATGCTGTTGCCGCATTAGCAGCAATACAATTAGGTAAACACACTTTTGTTCAAAAACCGCTGACCCACTCGGTAAAAGAAGCCCGTATACTAAGAGAGGCTGCTAAAAAAGCCGGTGTCATCACGCAAATGGGTAATCAGGGTCATGCCGGCGAAGGAATCCGGCTCATTGCAGAATGGTTGGCTGATGATGCCATTGGCGATGTCACAGAAGTGGCCTGCTGGACTAACCGGCCGGTATGGGAGACAGGTCTGCCTTATCCGAAAGAAATCCCGTCGGTACCCCCGGAATTAGATTGGGTACTCTGGCTGGGCCCTGCGCCTTTCCGTCCTTATCACCCTGATTATTGCCCCTGGAGCTGGCGCGCATGGGTAGAATGGGGAACCGGTGCTCTCGGCGATATGGGTGCTCATATCTTTGATATCCCCTACGAGACATTAAAGCTTGAATATCCTACAACTATTTATGCAAGTTCGACAAAATTCAACCAGGAAAGCTGGCCTGTTGCTGAGGTTATCCGTTATGAATTCCCTGAGCGCGACGGCCTTCCTCCCCTAAAATTCACTTGGTATGACGGTGGGATGATGCCTTCCCGACCGGAAGAACTCGAACCCGGCCGGCGAATGGGTGATTCTGATGGTGGTGTGCTTTATTATGGCGAGAAAGGCAAGATCATGTGTGGATGCTACGGAAGTAATCCACGTATCATACCAGAATCAGAGATGAAAGCCTATGACCAGCCAGAGAAAACAATTCCCCGGTCACCGGGTATTCATCAGGAATGGGTGGAATCGATTAAAAAGGGTGTTCAGGCTACCTCTAATTTTGACTATGCCTCAAAATTAGTTGAAACGATGATGCTCGGTAATGTTGCTGTTCGGATGCAGGATAAAAACACCCCACTTGAATGGGATGGTGTTAAAGGCGAAATTACCAATCTGCCTGAAGCCAATGAATTTCTCATCAGACCATATGCAGATGGATGGTCTTTGTAAATCCTAGATATTGATCATTAATATATACAGTAGAGACGTCCTGACAGGACGTCTCTACATTTTCAATAAAAAGCAATTTATTCTTCGAACAAAAGCTCTCCAATATAAAAACGATTCACTGATTATTATTTTGACCGGTATAAGGAGGAAAAGATTATGACTGCAGCACAGAATGAACAGATTAATCCTGACAGATTATTCTGGGGAAGTAATTTTGCTCTGATTGCCACCGCCGTTACTTTTGCTATTATTGGTGCGATCATGGGGCCACTTAAGGAACAGTTTGTATTGACAAATGCGGAAGTTGGCTGGATTGGTGGCGCCGCTCTCTGGGGTTTTTCGATAACCATCATTATTTTTGGACCACTCTGTGATGTTTTGGGGATGAAATTGTTGTTACGTCTAGCTCTTCTAGGTCAGGCTCTGGGTGTTATTATCATGATCATAGCTGATGGATTTACAATGTTATTTGTGGGTGCTCTGGTTGTGTCCATGGGTAACGGCCTTGTAGAAGCCGTCTGTAATCCGCTTGTCGCAACCATTTACCCTGAAAAAAAGACAGAGATGTTGAATAAATTTCATGTCTGGTTTCCGGGTGGTATCGTCATCGGTGGACTTGCATCTTACCTGCTTGATAATGTGGGTATTACCTCATGGCAGATTAAATTAGCCGTTATCTTGATACCAGCTGTAATTTATGGATTTATATTCGCCGGGCAGAAGTTCCCTGCTACTGAACGTAAACAAGCAGGTATCAGCGGAAAGGAGATGGTTACCGGCACATTATTGAGACCTCTGTTCTGGTTATTATTAATTTGTATGATGATGACCGCTTCAGTTGAATTAGGAACAAACCGTTGGATCCCTGCTGTTTTGGAATCGGCCGGAATTCCCGGTATTCTGGTTTTGGTTTGGATAAGTGGATTGATGGCGGTTATGCGCTATTATGCCGGTCCTGTTGTACATAAGCTATCTCCAACCGGATTATTATTTGCCTCGGCGATTGTCAGTGGTCTATGTTTATACTGGCTCAGTTGGGCCGAGACATTGGGAATGGCAATCCTGGCCGGTACCGGTTTCGCTATCGGTATCTGTTATTTTTGGCCAACGATGATTGGTGTGACCTCAGAACGTATTCCAAAAGGTGGTGCACTGGCGCTCGGATTAATGGGTGGCGTTGCCATGATAGTTGTCGGCCTGGTTACCTCACCTATCATGGGTAATATTGCTGATACTTACCTTCATGAAAAGCTGCCTATAACAGAAACGAAGGTTGTGATGCAACAAATCGTTGATGAGTATCCAGATTTAAAACAAGCGGGTGGTGAGAAAACAGCAGCTGATTATGATGCAGCAATAAGTGCTGCTAATGGCGTTCTGACCGATCTGGAAGCAAGTGGTTCATTACCAACAATCAAAACAGCGAACGCTATGCGAAGCGCTATCGCCGTAGCACCAAAATCCGCCGCTGCACAATCGGCGAAAAAGATCTTAGGGCCAGCTGAAAACTATGGCGGAAGGATTTCCTTTCGCCGGGTCGCCCCTTTATCAATCATCTTAACCATTATATTTGGTATCCTTTATTTCCGGGACCGAAAAAAAGGTGGCTATCAGGCAGAGAAGTTAGAAGCAAACGCCTAAATCTTTATTTATCATTTACTGTAGAGACGTCCCACCGGGACGTCTCTACAAATTAATTAATTGTCGGGGTTTCTTAGTTATATGTCACGTATCAAACTAAACATGCCAGAGAATTATATATTCTCCATGGAGATTCCGATTCGGATAACAGACCTCAATTACGGAAATCATCTGGGTAACGATTCTCTTTTATCAATCCTTCATGAATCACGGGTACGGTTTCTTAATGAATACGGTTATTCTGAGGCCAACATTGAAGGTGTTGGAATAATAATGGCCGATGTGGTTATTATCTATAAATCACAAGGACATTACGGAGATTTGCTGAACATACAAATTGGAATTGATGATATATCAAAAAAGAGTTGTGATTTCTACTACAGAATAACAAATCAGGATACTGAAGTAGTTGCTTTATGCAAAACGGCTATCGTTTTTTATGACTATCAGGCTCAGAAGCCGACCGCGATACCAAGTATGTTTCTTGAAAAAATAACAAAGAGCTAGACGATAATCAGTCTTTCACATAAAATATCTTATACATCGAAGGAACGACAACCAGAGTAAGAAACGTAGCAAATGATAATCCGAAAATAATCGTCCATGCCAGCGGATTCCAGAATGCGGCGCTATCACCTCCCAGGTAAAATTGTGGATCCAGATCGGTAAAAAAGGTTATAAAATTGAAATTAATTCCCAGGGCCAGCGGCATTAATCCCAAAATAGTAGAGAGTGCAGTCAGTATCACCGGGGTTAAACGGGTAGCACTTCCGTTGACGATTGCCTGTATTTTGTCATCGGTTTGCTCCATGGCATTATCGATATAATCAATCAGAATGATTGCATTTTTAACCACAATCCCCGCTACCGCGATAATTCCCATGCCAGTCATCATCACCGACAATTCCAGGTTAAAGATTACTAATCCCAAAAGTACACCAATGATACTAAAGAGAATCTGAAGTGAAATTATCACAGGTTTGCCAACCGAATTAAACTGTGCAACCAGAACGATCAGGATTAAGGCCACTGCAATAAACAACGCCTTTACCATATAGTTGGCAATTTCATTTTGCATTTCCTGTTCACCACTAAAACGTATCGAATAGTTCTCTGGTAAATCAAATTTATGCAAGGACTTTTTTATTTGTCCGAGGATCTCATTTGCGTTATAACCGGTAAGTACATTGGATGCCAGGGTTACAACTCGCGCATAGTCAATACGTCTGATTCCACCATAGGTAGAGATATATTCCACATCAGCTACGGCGGAAATGGGAATAAGTGCCGGTGGATCATTACCGCCTTTTGAAATTGAAAGATTCTGACTTAGCAACACATCCACATCGTCCCGAAAACGAGATTCCAGTCTTAACTGAATGGGATATTCATCTTCACCTTCGCGAAATGAGGAAATCTCCTTGCCATAGATGGCAGTTCGCAATACGGATGCAATATATCCGGTACTGATACCCAACCTTCCCGCCTTTGCCCGGTCAATGTGAAGAATGATTTCCGGCTTTTGCGTTTCCATATCAAGTTGCAAATCTTCGATTCCCTGAATTTTAAGATTATTTATAAATAATTTTAAACCGTCAGTCAATTCCACCAGCTTTTTTATTTCGGGTCCTGAAACCTCAATGTTCAATGCTTTTCCAGCCGGTGGCCCCATCACATTCCGGGCGACCTCAATCTCAGCGCCCGGAATTCCTTTAACTGTTTCGCGTATTTCCTCCAGATAATCAAGGGTTGATTTTTCTCCAGTCCGGTATTTATATTCAACAAAAGAAACTGTTACTTTGGCTTTTCGTTCCATGGCGGTCCGGTCAAATATACTGCTGCCTGCATTGACAGCTACACTGGTTATAATCGACTCCACATTGGAATTATTCTCACCCAGTACATTTAAGATGCGACTCTCGATATTTTCTGCGACTTGATTTGTTACTTCAACATCTGTGCCTTCCGGCATGGTAATATAAGTCCATATGGCGTTTGGATCACCACTAGGCATAAAGGATACTTTTGGCGTTGCCACACCCATAAGGAATATTGCGAGGATAAGCAAAAAGCCAGTACAACCAACAACCAGATAAGGTCGTTTACCGTATATAAGAAAACTCAATGTTGCTTTATATTTTTGCATTAGCTTTGGGAGTACATGCTGCTGAAATTTATCAATCTGCCGTACCATAATTGTTTTTAATAAAACATAGAGGGAGAGACCTAAGACAATAAGGTTAGCCAACAGAAAAATTTTGAATATGTATAATAGTAATGCCAGCGATAGCAGTGGTATCGCTCGTTTCCAAAATTTTTTACTCAAACGTCCATGAGTATTTTTACCTGTATCAGTTTCATGCTTCATAAACGATACAGCAAATACCGGATTAAAAAAATAGGCGACAAGCAATGAGGCACCAAGTGTTAAGATGATCGTGATTGGCAGAAAAGAAATGAACTTACCCATAATTCCAGGCATAAACATTAATGGGACAAATGGTGCAGCTGTTGTCAATGTACCGGTAAACACCGGCATGGCCACCTCGCCAACCGCCCTTTTGGTTGCATCCATGATTGACAGGTTTTCTGTCGTAGTAAAATGACGGTGGATATTCTCAACAATTACAATGGAATTATCCACCACAATCCCAAGAACAATAATAAATGACATCAATGTCACCATATTCAAATTAAATCCGATCATGGGGAAAATGGCAAAAATGATGATAATAGACAATGGAATAGAAATACCAACAAAAATAGCATCAAGTTCTCCCATAAAGAACATCAGGATAAATACGACAATAATAAATCCAAGGATTATGGTGTTGAACAGATCGCTGACCGAATTGCGTGTTTGGGTACTCGTATCACCGGTGATCTTGATTTCTAATGCCGGAGATGCAGTTTTTTGAAAATCCGCAATTTCGGCTTTTATTTTATCTACAGCAGTAATCAGGTTCTGTCCGCCCCGCTTGACAACCGATAAAGAGACAACATTTTTACGATCCATGCGGGAATAGCTTCCCCGCTCTGCAAAACCATCCACTACCTGAGCAATATCGCGTAGGTAGATACCTTTTTTCAACATGATATCACCGATATCCTCAGCACTTTGAAATTCACCCACAATTCGGAAATTACGTTTCATGCCGCCAGTATTGATAAGACCGCCGGACATGGTCAGATTTTCGCCGGCTACAGCGCTCTCAATGCGGTTGAATGATATCTCTGCTGCCTGCATTTTATAAAGATCCACATTTATCTGTATCTCACGTTCCAGAGCGCCGATAATCTCGACCTTTGAGATCTCTTCCAAACTTTCAATCCGGTCCTTGAGGTCATCGGCATATTTTTTTGCTTTTACTAACCCAACATCACCAAAGAGATTTACATAAATAATCGGTATTTCAGAAACATCTATTTGAATCAGTTCCGGATCCTGAAAAAGATCATTTGGTAATTCGGTGCGGACATCATCCACGGCCTTCTTCATATCCAGATAGGCCTTAATTTCGTCGGTATTCACATCGAATTCGACAATAATCATGGAAATATCCTGAAGCGATTGACTTTTAACATGTTTGATACCGTCAATCCCCTTCAGCTCCTTTTCAATCGGATAGGTGATCAGGTTTTCAATATCGGCTGGAGAAGTCCCGGGATTGATAGTCGAAATCATAAAATAGGGAAAAACAACTTCCGGGAATTTTTCTTGTGCAGTGGAAAGATACTGAATGATTCCAAAAAGCGTGACCACTATGATGATCACGTAAATTGTGATGCTGTTATCGACTGCTTTATTTGATAGGCTGAATTGTTTCATTTGCGATTCCCTAATTTTCGTTCTGCGAACTAACGATTACCTGTTGATTTCCACCCAGATTCTGGAAACCTTTAATTACCACAAATTCGCCGGATTCAAGTCCATTTAGTATCTCAACCTGATTAATATATTTCAAACCTATTTCGACCATTCTCCTTTCCACAGTCCAGATATCGTTTTCACCTTTTGAAGCTACGAAGCAGAAACGCTGGAATTCAGTTTTCTGTATTATATTAAAAGGGACTACGATAGCTTCTGGATTGCTATAATCATTTATTAAAAGAACAGTTAACATGTTGGGTTGGATTCTTGTGATATCTTTCGGCAAAGACACCTCAATCGGAAATGTGCGATTTTTAGGATTAATTACCCGTGCTACCGAGCGAACGATACCAATGAAATCTCGGTTCAAAACAGGAATTGATACAATCAGTGAATCACCCCTCCGGATCCTGCCCGTATATTTTTCAGAGAGATTTGCTGTAATCTTCAGATCAGACAATTTAACTATGCGAATGGTACCAAAACCTGGGTTAACCGCTTCTCCCTCTTTAATCATAATTTCATCAACTGTTCCGCTGATCGGGGCGATGACTTTTGTCAACATATATTGTTCCCGGGTAGCTGCCAGTCTTTTTTCTAAAGCATCTTTATTCGTTTTGGCCTGAAGGAATTGAATCTCGCTGCCTATTTTTTTCCCCCAGAGTCGCTTTTGTCGTTCATACATAGTTTTAGCCAATTCCATATTGATCTCTAATTCACTCAGCAAATTTTCCAGGATAGCTCCGTCCATAGCGGCAAGCAACTGTCCTTTTTTTACTTCCTGGCCCTTCTCTACAAAAATCTTTTTAATCACACCAAAAGTACGCGCCGGAATCAATACATTATTATCCGATTCTACCATACCCTGGATCTTGATATAATGCATAAAAGGTTTTAGAGTTAATTGCGAAAGCGATACTGCGGTCATACGGCCGTCGGGAGTATTACTCTTCTCAAGATCAAGTTTCGCCCTCAACTCATCAATTTGATTATTAAGATCATCACGTTGCTTTTCCAGAGATTTTAACAGTTCTCGTTTATCTTCACTCCCGCAACTAATAAGCAGAAGACTAACCATTGCAAATACCAGTATGTTTTTCATTTTTTCCTCAATATTTATAATGTTTCTAATATTTTTTTAAGCTGTGTTAAAGCAGTAAGTGCTGTAGACAGATTTTCAAGATAGGATCTTTCAGCCTCAAGATATTGATTATGTCCCTGAGTCAATTCCAGACTTGAAATAAGTCCCTCACGGTATTTCTGAAGGTTGAACTCGTAAACATCCAGGGCAAGGTCTCTGTTAGTTTTGGAATTTAGATACCGGTCTCGGGCAGCGACAAGCCCGCCACGGGCTTGTAAGTGCTGCAATTGCATACCTTCTCTGGCATTTTCCAAATCCAGTTTGGCCTGATCATATTCAATCCTGGCTTTCTGCACCTTGTATATCTTCGATGAACCGCTGAAAATGGGCCAATTCAATTGAAGACCAATTACTGAAGTTGGAAACCATGTCTTTTCGAAATTAAAAAAATCAAATTGGTCTCTTTGGGCATCACGTTGAAATGTAACGAATCCGGCAAGTGTAGGTAAAAAAGTTCTCTTTTCATTTGATAGTGAAAGATCTGCAAGATTAACCTGCGTTTCCATCATTTGGATATTAATATTGCTGTCCGGATCAAACATCATTCCTAACGATACCTCAATATCAAGGCTTGAAATAACTGTTTCAAGATCGTCAAGTAGCATAATTTTTTGATCAAGCGGCAGCCCCATTTGATAACTGATCAATTTATATGCAATTTCAATCTGTTGATCAAGTGTTTTAATACCGTTATCCACAACATTGTAAGATATTTGAATCTGCTTGACATCTGCCTGTTCGTTCAATCCTTCATTGTTCAGTTCAGTTACTTCGTTTTTTGTCTGTTCAAGATTCTTTAATGTTTTCCGTAATATATTTCGACTTTCCTCAGCAATAAGGATCAGGTAATAGGTATCTGTCACCGTTGCCTTAACATCCAGTTCGGTACGTTTCTTATTCCTTTCTGAGAGTTGCAAAAAGACCCGGGAGGCACTTAAACCGACGAGATAACTGCCACTGAATAATAGCTGGTTGATCGATAAACCAAGGTTTGCCAGCTGAGGTCTGCCAAATTTTACAGGAATTGTCGATCCTGGCTCCCCACCAAATATTTCACCCGGAATTAATTGAGTGGGAATATCCAGCATATAGCGGTAGCTAGCGGATATTTCAACCTGTGGTAATCCAATTCCTCTGATTTCCCCGATCTGTTTGATTGCTGCTTCAATACTCAAATCGGCTTTGCGTACATCACGGTTGTGTTCTAAGGCATATTTCTGTACATCTTCCAGATGGAATCCCTGACTTTCTTGGGCTGTTAATTTCATTGAATATAAAAACAATAAAAGCATTATTAAATTATATCGATGCATATATTTCATTCATTTTCCTCTACTCATAATTGTTTGTTTTTTATTAATGATGTCCATAATTTTTTTCACCTGCAGTTACTTCAATCGCTAACACATTCTGAGATGGAGGTAGCTGGCAGGTGGCATAAGCGGTAAAAGCACAGGGTGGATTGTAGGCTTTATTAAAATCTATCACAGTATAGCCGAGACTATCAGGCGCGGCAACCGATAAAAATCGTCCCGCTCCATAGGTTTCAACTCCATGAATCAATTTCTGCTTTATAAACCGGGCTTGCCTTTGATTCCTGACTCATATCACCACATCCGCTAAGTGACAGGAAAGATAAACCCGTGATAATTAAGATCAACAATACAATTGTGTATAGTAAAAATGACCTCATCCCGGAGTTCCTTTCGTAAATTTGATTTTAACTTATGAAATTATAAGTATCTCATTCAAATCATTCCCCACTTTTCTTAGGTTTCTGAATGAAACAATATTTACCTAACCTGAATTATTCACCACTAAGTGCGCAGAGTATACATAATTTAAATAAAATATTTAAAAGTTTTATGA